>Ga0131853_10000680_pt1 | contig 61267 bp, 57 predicted proteins | sample TergutLab28metaG_FD_92764 | JGI IMG/M metagenome (GOLD analysis project Ga0131853, IMG submission 92764) | Labiotermes labralis P1 segment gut microbial communities from Petit-Saut dam, French Guiana - Lab288 P1 (version 2) (version 2) | ecosystem: Host-associated > Arthropoda: Insects >...
CATTAGTTGATATGTGGCGTGGTTTGGGGTATTATTTTCTTGTTGTGAGTTGTTCGTCATAAACTAATTCTACAACAAAAAAGAGAGCTGTGCGCTTCGCGCCGCTCTCTTTTTTTCGGGGCTTCGCAAGACAGCCCCGTTTTATTTTACCTGTAGGAAGTCACCTGCAATTTCCAGTTGCCTATGTAATATCGCTGATAAGCCTGTTGATAGGCTTGATGAATAAGAAACTGTATTCATAAAAATCAAAATCAATAAATGATAAACTGAAGCATGAAAACGCGAATATGTGCCGACGAATTATCCAAGTGACGCGACAGGCAAAAAACGGGAAATTACAGAAGGGCTGATTACAGTGGACAATAAATCTGGCTGGCACAAGAGGTCGTAGGAAAATGCAGTGTTTTATGTGGAGAAAACAGGATGCATGTTTATCCCCTGCTTGATTCGAATGCAAAAACACATCATTGCGCTTGATTACTGCTAGCTACTGATTAGCACCCATAGACAAAGAAAGAACCTCACAAGAGTTAATATTTATAAAGCAATCTCTGCTGATAAATTGCGGCGGCTTAGCTGATATTCAAGATCCAAACCACTGCATCTCCCCTATGGCGAATGCACATTCGCTAGCGAGCATCATTTTCCCACAATAACAAAAAGACGTTCGAATGCAAAGAACGTCTTCATGATTTCATATGCTTACAGATTTGAGTCACAGGCGCAATCGGTCATTCAATGGTAATATCCACTGCGCATTCCGGTTTTATTCCACAATACCAATACCCATTAACTCTGATTGTTCCGAAGGCTCCTGAGGATACGGGTTGTTAAGAAATAGGTAGTGGAAAACACCATGCCTGCCACCTAAATGTGAGCCAAACCCGATATAAATATGGTTGGGAGACAATATAAAGTTCCTGTGTCCAGCAGCGCTCATCCAGCGTGCTAATACAGCCGTGTACGACCAGCCACCCCAGTTGCTACTGCCACCGCTCCATACCAGCCTTGCGCCAAAGGCGGTAGCTGTTTGGCGTGACCCGCCATATGGCCCGACAGTGCTGCTAAGCACCAAGTCATGGTTGCCCAATGTTTGAGCATAGAAACGGGCTGCATGCATTAGCGTTGGATCAATTGTTAAGGGGCTAAGCCCATATGTTTCGCGTACCAGATTTACGTGATAAATCATTTGCAGTTCAAAAGCGCTGGCACCGCCATTGCGATAGTACTCTTCTATCCACGCCGCTCGTTCATCTTCCGTTAGCATGGCATTTGGTAACTGTATATCAGATCTGGTGTACTCGAATGGTATATAGCGGGGCAAGACACTAATAGAGGCAGACTCCGCCATCCAATTTTGTAGCATCAAGTTAAGGTCAGATATATTTATCTGGCCAGAGTTGGTGAAGTCCGCGTTTACATAATCACCGGCCCAGTTTTGCAGCAGAATGCCTAAACCCGCGATGTTAACTTGGCCACTGCCAGTTACATCGCCAGGCCTAAGTGGCAATAGATCCGGAAAGCTTCGGCGGAGGTCAAGGTTATTATCGCCTTCGCCCGTAACAACAATACCGTTAACGGTAAAGCTGGTATGCCCCGGTTTACTAAAGATAAGGCGATATGTCCCGGCAGGGAGGTTACCGAAAGAAAAATACACCGGTACATCCCTATTTTCATGGGTAATTGGCATAACGGCAGCATCTTTAAGGTAATCATTGCCGGAATTGTACCAAAGTTCGATGGTAACATCCCGTGTAGGGTTAGGCAACGTAAACGACCCTGTAATAGCGGAAGTTCCGGGTGCATTGTTATCGTCATATTGGCCTTCATATCCGAATACTATGTACATTGGCAGAACCATGCTTAGCACAAGAAATAGCGCAAAAGCGGGTAGAAGATTCTTTATTTTCATAACAGCCTCCTGTTATATTTTTTATTTAATTATTTTTATGATTTTTATAATTGTATCATAGGAAAAAGTGAAAAGGGTAATGCTAATGTTACCAGTAGACAACAAAATCAGCGGAATTGGTATAATATTTATATTTACAAGGTTTATTTAATATATTTGACACAACCAACATTTAACTGCTATACTATTGTCAAAGCAGAAGCGCCACTTCTCACCCTTTTGGCTAGCGCTACAGGGTTATCGGGCAAGCACATGCACTTATATCATTTACGGATGAGGATAGATGCAGTCAAGTGTACGCATGATGAGTGGGCCGATGCCCACTTATTTTTTTTGAGTCGGACAGGTTTTTTTACATTAAAAGGAGGGAATCAGCATTACCGACTTAATGATCAACGAGCAAATCAGGGACAAGGAAGTGCGCCTGATAGATGCAGACGGTTCTCAGCTAGGCATAGTGCCCGGCAAGGACGCACAGCGTATGGCAGACGAGAAACGCATGGATTTGGTAAAAATCTCGCCCACAGCCAAACCACCGGTCTGCAAAATTATGGACTATAGTAAGTTTAGGTTCGAGCAGTCCAAAAAAGAAAAGGAAGCCCGCAAAAAACAGCGCACAATATCTGTTAAAGAGGTAAGGCTATCCCCTAATATCGACACTCATGACGTAGAAGTTAAAGTTAAAAGAGCCGTAAGCTTTCTAAAAGATGGAGACAAAGTAAAAGTAACCATCCGCTTTAGAGGGCGTGAACTTGGGCGGACAGAGATAGGCTATACAATAATGAACGATTTTCTGGCAAAAGTAAGTGATGTTGGGCAAGTTGACAAACCGCCTAAGATGGAAGCCCGTTCTATGGCCATGTTCTTATCGCCAAAACCCAATGCGGGTTCGAGTTCGTAATAAAATATGTAGAAGGAGAAATACATGCCAAAACTTAAAACAAAAAAAGCTGCCGCTAAGCGCTTTAAAGCAACAGGTACCGGCAAGTTCAAGCATCCCAAAGCCGGTAAACAGCATATCCTGACCAAAAAAAGTCCTAAACGTAAGATGAACTTGCGCAAGATGGGCATGGTAGATAAAACAAACGAAGCTGCCGTTAGGAAGATGATGCCCTACGCTTAGCACAAGCTATATCATTACTAAATTATGAAATTTTTTGCCTTCGGCAAAACCGTAAATTACATTTTGCGCAGAATCGTTCGCAAAAAATAATTTACTGATTGGAGGATTTAAAATGGCAAGGATAAAAGGCGCAGTTAAGGCCAAAAGAAAACACAAACGCGTTCTAAAGCTGGCCCGCGGCTACCGTGGTGCCAGAAGCAAACAATACCGTGCAGCGAAACAGGCAGTTATGCGCGCAATGGCATCGGCTTTCGCTGGGCGCAAGCAAACAAAGCGCGAATACCGCCGCCTGTGGATTACACGTATCAACGCCGCCGCAAGGCAGCACGGATTAAGCTACAGCCGCTTCATGAACGGCCTTAAAAAGGCTGGTGTAGATATCAATCGCAAAATGTTAGCCGAGTTAGCGGTAAATGATACCGCAGCTTTCACAAAATTAGCAGAGGTTGCTACGGGTTCGTAAGCAAATGTATAAATCTTGACTTTTTTACAGATACTATGAAAAGTAAAAACCAGTGATTTACTAATGAAAATGAATAGCATAAGGAGGAAATTCTTTGAAAGCAACAGGCATAGTCCGCAGGATCGACGATCTAGGACGGGTAGTAATACCCAAGGAAATACGCAGGACCTTACGTATACGTGAAGGTGACCCATTGGAAATTTTCACAGACCGCGAGGGGGAAATTATTTTAAAAAAATACTCGCCAATTGGTGAACTTGGCAATTTTGCCAAAGAGTATGCAGAAAGCTTGAGCCAGTCTTCCGGTCATATCACATGTATCGTAGACAAGGATCAAATTATTGCCGTATCTGGTGGGCCTAAAAAGGAATTCTTGGACAAAAATATTTCCCGCGAGTTGGAAAGGGCAATTAACCTGCGTAATACAGTATCTGCATCTAGAAACGAACCCACGTTCGTACCTATCTTAGATGAAGATGACCCAGGCACCTATAACAATGAGTATATCGCACCAATTATTGCCGAAGGCGATGTACTAGGTGCTATCGTTTTCCTTTCGCCCGACAAAAAAATGGGCGAAGTAGAAGGTAAGCTAGCACAAACTGCCGCTGGGTTCTTGGGCAAGCAGATGGAACAATAGCATAAGGTAGAGTTAATATTAAAACGGGTGTTTGGATATTGAGGTTAAGGCAACCTAACAATTCCAAGCGCCCTTTTTTTGTACTGAAAGTGGCGGCCTTTTTACTTTTACAGGGCAGGATATCCGGTTTTGATACTAACGATAAAGGATTAACTGCTTAGCATTCTATACACCATATACATTACATATATATATCATATGGCTCTTGTGTGACACTACGCTGGGGTACGCATGAAATATCCGCAGCCATTGCGCTGTTTGCGGCGGGTTTTCACCAATCATTGTTTTGCTGACGGAGGAGGCATGAATTTTCATATGTCAAAAAAACAAGTAGTGTGCCATCGTATGATTTTGGGGCTGCTGCTGCTAACAGGCGCGGCCTTATTTATGTGGGCGCAATCCTTCCTATATAATGCCTCTGCAAGCGAGCCGCTTCAATCTGGCTATGACTTGCCTAACGCGCACCAAAGACCCTATTATACCTATTATCAGGAATGTTGCTATTATATTCCTAACCATTTCCCGCTAGTGGGTATAGATGACATTGTTTTTACGCCGCCAGCCCCGCCGCCAGAGCATCGTGAGCCGTTTCGCCCAACCATAACCGCCGCATATATCCAAAGGCTAATGTCCTTCGACTACTTGGTTAGTAATATATTCTTGGTGGACAGATATACGGCACTATTCCCTTCAGATATAGATACTTATGCATTCTTACAATCTGATTTGCGGATAGACACGACAGTTACCGGCCCACAAGTTTTAATTTTCCATACCCACTCTCAAGAACGCTTTGTAGGCAGCAACCCATTAGACCCCATGAGCGGCGTTGTTGGGGTGGGCCGCATACTGGCCGACATACTTGAAGATACTTACGGCATAAGAGTTCTGCATAACACAGACCAATTCGATGTAGTAGACGGCCGCCCCCGAAGGCAAGGCTCATACGAGCGAATGGAACCGGTTATACGCCAAGTTCTGGCGGACAACCCTTCTATCCAGATGGTATTAGACCTCCACCGCGATGGTGTACGAGACGGTGCTGGCCCTTTTATTACTTATATTGATAACCAGCGTACCGCACGCATAATGTTCTTCAATGGCCTAAGCCGTCAAAACAGAGGCGGCCAGATAACTGCCGTGCCATGGCTACCCAACCCTTATCAGCGCGAAAATCTAAATTTTACATTCCAGCTGCAGCTTGCCGCCAACCAGCTATACCCCGGCTTTGCGAGACGAGCATACCTGCGTGAGTTCCGCTACAGCTTGCACATGATGCCTATGAGCATGTTCGTGGAGGTTGGCAACCAGTACAACACCTTCCCGGAAGCCGCAAGGGCAATGGAACCGCTTGCAAGCATAATTGCCACAGTTATCCTAGGCGGCCCGCCAGAACAGATAAAATGACGGCCAGATTCATGAAATTTCGTAATTTTGTTACAAAAACGTAACCTTTAAGTAGTTTTTTTTTAACACCTGTGATACGATAATGTAAGGGGAGCGAAAATCTGCAATATTTTTTATTAATTGCGGAATGCAACCCTAATACATTTCCTAAGAGGTGTACAAATGCACGGAAACTACCAAAGCAAAATAACAACCAACGAGCAAGCAGTACATTGTATGCAGCATGTAATCAACAATGTGGAAAAAATCATTGTGGGCAAGCGTTACGCAGTATCTTTGGTAATGGCCACTCTGGCCTGCCGCGGCCATGTGCTAATCGAAGATGTACCGGGCGTGGGCAAGACAAGCTTAGTTGCCGCCTTAGCCCGCTCTGTAAATGGCAGCTTTAAGCGGATACAGTTTACGCCGGATATAATGCCGTCGGATATAACAGGCTACTCCGCGTTCTCCCCCAAAACAGGCGAATTTGAATATCGTGCCGGTGCGGTTATGAGCCAGTTTGTATTGGCGGACGAAATAAACCGTACATCTCCCAAAACCCAGTCAAGCTTATTAGAAGTTATGGAAGAAAACCAAGTTACCGTAGACGGGCATACCTATCGCGTTCCGTCTCCTTTCATAGTGTTGGCAACCCAAAACCCAGTAGAGTACTTAGGCACATACGCACTGCCGGAAGCACAGCTGGACCGCTTCTTCATGAAGATTTCCCTAGGCTACCCAGACGATAAAGAAGAAAGTAAAATGCTGGACCGCTTCAAAGGCCGCAATCCAATGGGCGAACTTGCCCCAGTAGCGGAAGGGCAAGACATCATAGCCATCCAAAACTTGACAGAGCAAATCCATGTAGATACCGATATTAACCGTTTCATAGTGTCAATAGCACGCTTCACCCGCGACCAAGAAGATATCCAGCTGGGCGCGAGTCCCCGTGCAAGCTTATGCTTATTTAAAGCTGCCCAAGCTTGGGCGCTATACAATGGCCGTGATTTTGTTATACCAGATGACGTAATCCAAATGACCCCGCATGTATTAGAACACAGGATATTAATGAAGCAGGAGGCCGCAATAAAGAAAGTACGCGCCACAGATATCATTGAAAAGGCCATCAAACAGGCAACAATGGACTTAAAGAATTAAGATTATTTGGTGTGAAACTTGGCGTAGCCAATTTCCATTACTAACATAATCAAAATGCTTTTGTATGGAGATATCATGATAAAAAAATTCAGAAAGCTAAAATCCGCGTCAAATAATACAATGTCTTTATGGCTTAACCGTGCGCGGTACTTTGCGATATGGTTGATGGTGGGCATAGGTGCGTGGCTATATGGGGAACGGATGCTGTATGTTGCCCTTGCTGTACTAACCGCACTGCCCATAATTTCATATATTATGGCAGCGATAGGTATAATGTCTTTAAAAATTGATTACGACATCCCACGTACTATTTCCAAAAACACAGAAAGTGAGATAACCGTAAAAATCATTAACACAATACGCATACCTTTTGGAAGGATTGTGTGTGTGTTCTATGAGGATGATTTTTCCGTGTCTGTACAGAGTTCGTTTATGACAGATGTGGGCTCACTAAAACCAATCATCCAAGTTATTACATTTAATATTGCGTATCGCGGCGAGTACACGATGGGTATAGAGTCTTTACAGACTATGGATTTAACCGGATTGTTTAAGCTGAGCCGCAAGCTAAATATGAGCACAAAAGTTACCGCACTTCCCGGAATAGCTGATATGTCTGGTTATCCCATTGCCAATAATTTGTTGACCCAAGCCCAATCACGGCACGATATGCGAGATGAGGACTATGCAACAATATCAGATATCCGCCCGTACCTGCCATCAGATTCAATAAAGCGTGTGCATTGGAAGCTAACAGCAAAACGTAACGAGTGGCTTGTTAAAAATTTTCAATCTAACGCATTGCAGCAGCTAACACTCATCGTAGATACAAAGCGCATTTCTGGTGAATATGCAGAGCAAATTGTTATGGAAGACCGCATGATAGAGATATCATTGGGGCTTGCGCGCCAATGCCTAAGGAAAGGCATGCCTGTAGATTATATGTCAGGCGTAGGCCATAAAGCCGCGGGCCGCTCCCCGGCTGATTTTGAAGCTATATACAATACTGCAAGCGCAATACAGTTCGAAGAAAAACCTAATCTAAGCCCGGGTGCAATACTGGGCCAATGCCTTAACGATGCTACCGGCTATGTAAATGCCATTATTTTAACCACGCGGCTGGACGCTCCGTTATATGAGCGCATAGCCAACGCGCAAAATAATGGCCATTACGTAGCCGTTATTTATTTCCCGCCGCGCCAGCTGCGCCGTGAATCCGAAAAGATATTCCGCTTGCTGCAAGAAAGTAACAGTAACTCATATCGTGTGGAGTTTGAGGATTATATGACGGAGGTGGCATAGGTATGGCAGATAAAACTGCGAAAGCACCTAAACCTACAAGACCCTTAAGTGAATATATTTTTTGCTTAGTGGTTGGCAGTATGTATATCTATTCACTTACCCGGGTAATTGTTAGCGCTACTTTCCTTAGGCCTACACAGTTTGGACTGTTTACAATGGGTACGGTTTCGCTGGCATTTTTTGCGATTATTTTTTACAACAAAATTACACGTATCGTTTCTGCTTCGGTGGTTGCTTTAAGCGCCTTTATAATATTTTTTACTTTCGAACGCTGGGAGCGTCAGGCCGAGCATTTGTACTATGCAGTGCGCATGGTACGTGGATATATGTATTATAGGCCGGAGTTAGGCACTACTGTACTATGGGCTATGTGTTTGATGTTCGGCCTTGTTGTGGCTGTATTTATGTTGTACCGTTTTAGCTTTTATTTACTGGCCGTTACAGGAATTGCTGTTTTTTTATTAACATGGGGACCTGGCTTTACACGAGATGCATCATCTTTCTTAATTTTTCTTGTTTGCTTTTGCCTGATTCTGATACGCAAAACCAACAATGGCCTTTCCGCTGTGTATGCGGCGGCACCGATTTGTATGGCACTTGTACTTTTTGTGCAAAGCAGTGTACCGGTGGAGGCGGATTTATTCGAGCGGCGCACTTTGCAGGACCTTTTTGAAGGGCCGTTGGCCGCGGTTGGGGATTTTATTTTTGTGATGACTAACCCAATGTACTTCACATTTCAGTCTACAGGTTTTTCTGGCCATGGCGGCCGGCTGGGCGGGCCAATTACGCCCAATAACCGCAATGTAATGACTGTAATGGCCCCGGGGCGTACGTATTTGGCAGGGGCGACACATAATACCTTTACCGGGTATTCGTGGATTACAACACTAGAGCCGGGCCAATTGTATACACAAGGCATGCATGCCAGCCAGTTCGAGATGCTGGAAACAATGACTGCGCTAATCCGCAATGTAGGCCGTGTTTCTGACCGCTCACATTTATCGTCACATGTGCTGTGGGATATGTTTCCGGCCGAGGATCATAGGCTTCTGTCAACTGACAATTTTCCTACATTGGGCTTTACTGATTCTGTAGAAAGTGTGGGCATGCATAGGTTGACGGCGATGATGGAAACGACAGAGGCGATATTAAGTGGGTCAGAATTAAGCTCAATGACTATAGCAAATATTATTAAAAATGACGATGGCGAGATTATTAGTATCGAAACAGAATACAACAATATGATAATCTTCCCACAACACGGAAGAATTATCTGGATTGACGACTATTATTATGTTGATATACGTTACTTACATGCTTTTTTGCCAATGAGCCAAGTAACAATTGCCATTGGCTCTAACCGTACCGGCACGGTATTTAGACCTCAAAATACTAGGAGTATAGCCTTTCACCCTGCCGGGGCGGATTATTTGCCTTCGCTGATGTTTGACTCAACGGGCGATATGCGTACACCCGGCTTTATGAGTAGGGGGACGCAATATACATTAAATTTTTTGAATGTTAACCCAAGACTTTCTTTCGTGGGCGGATTGCTGGATAGTTCGTTTCAGGGCTTCCATCAAGCTCAGGGCGAACAAGGGATTTTTCAGCAACACTGGCAGCATGATATAACCGCCACGGCTCAAGATATCAATGATTTATTCGAGATGTTCGCTTTCCCAGGTACTAACCGTGTGTTGCAGTATGTTCCGTCATATTCATATATGATGGCTATGCTGGATTCGTTTTCACGAGATGTACTGGCACGCTATGCAGAAACTGTACGTGAGCATTTTATGTATGTACCGGAAATTGTACCCCAAAGGGTGCATGACTTAGTAGCGGAGATTATTTACGGCCGTGAAACCGATTATGAACGGGTTATGGCCATACGTGATTTTCTTGTTCAGTTCCCGTATACGCTTAATCCTCAGCCTGTTCCGCCGGGCGTGTGCTTTGTTGACCACTTCCTCTTTGTGGGGCAGGAAGGGTATTGTACCTATTACGCTTCTGCCATGGCAATAATGAGCCGTATCGCCGGTGTGCCTTCACGCTATGTTGAAGGGTTTCTGCTGCCCGCGGCGCCTCCGGAATCAGAGGATGGCACCGCGATATTTGCCGTAACAAATATGATGGCCCACGCATGGGTTGAAGTGTATCTAGAGGGGTTTGGCTGGCTAATTGTTGAAGCCACTGCTGAATATGCATTTGATAATGATGACGTTATAGCTCCCCCACCTGTCGTTATACCACCCAGCATACCTTATTATCTTTGGCCACCAGACATGTGGGACCAATGGGATGATTATTGGGACATGCCTTTAACGCCCGGCAGCCCGGGCACCCCTCAAGGCCCGGGTCCTTATGAGACCCCAACAGGCATGATAACAATGGCAACCGTACGCATAATCCTTTTAGTTATATTTTTGATAGTGGCTGTGACAGCACTGGTGTTTTTGTTAAGACAGTATGTCAAAATAAGAACAGTAATCAAACGTGTAGGCCGCATGCCTATAAATCAACGGATAACAACATATTTCACGGGGATATTAGATATTGCGTCTCACGTAACCGGTGCGAAAGACCCTGCCGAGACACCGCATGTATATGGCCAAAGAGTAGGAATGCGCTTTGCGTTTAGAAATGACTCGAAACGCTTACGTGACCTAGTTGCGCTATATTACCGGGCCAGATATGGCGCGCATGAACTTTCGGAGGAGGAGGGTATAATTATGGAGGATAGTTATTTTGATATGATAACTTATTTACGGGCAGAGCATAAAAAATCGAGATTCTTTTATTTGAGATATATATTAAGGATTGGGGCAATATAGATAAGTATTGTTATCATGCATTTGTTGCGGCACGTGACGACACCCTCATATACTTCGTGTTGTTATATAAGCTGCCGCTAAAGCGGACCTGTGTACATTGGCAAACATGATTATCTGGCGCAGAACAGGCGTATAGTAATTGTGCCGGCATATACAGGTCTTTTAGCATGTAAAGATAAAATTTGACAAATCTTTGATTTTACATTATACAATATTGGATTTGCTGTTTTATAATGGAACAAGAGGTATGAATTTACGTTCTTTATCTAAGAAATAGTTATTTCATCGTTTCTAGTCGGTAAATGTAAAGGTAAATCGACTGCGTCTTTTATAAAGGAGGGGGGATTAATCTGGAAGTTATATTTGATTTGCGCAATGTGCGCAAAGTGTACCGCATGGGCGAGGAGCGTATTGTGGCCCTAGGGGATGTTAGCTTAACTTTTGAGAGGGGAAAGATTTATTGTTTGCTGGGTACGTCCGGCTCCGGTAAATCTACTTTGCTTAATATGTTGGCCGGGCTTGAGAAGCCGACCTCCGGCTCTATTTTGTTTATGGGGAAGCCCTTGGAAAAACTGAGTGAGACACAGCTTGCCCTATATCGGCAGCGGTATGTAGGGTTTGTTTTTCAGTCTTACAACCTGCTTCCAACCCTTTCGGCTTTGGAGAATGTAACGCTGCCACTAATATTCCGCAAAATACCTAAGCGGAAGCGTACTGTTGCGGCCAAAGCCATGCTTAAAGCGGTAGGCTTGGGTAATCGTGCGCGGCATAAACCGTCAGAGCTTTCGGGCGGGCAGCAGCAGCGCGTGAGTATAGCAAGGGCATTTGTTAATGAGCCGCAGGTTATTTTTGCGGACGAGCCTACCGGTAACTTGGATACCAAGACTACCTTTGAAATGATGGACTTGATAACAGGTATCGCAAGAGAGCGGAATCAGACGCTGGTTATTGTTACTCATGACACAGAGATTTCCCAGTATGCCGACTGCGTTATTAGTATCAGGGACGGCATGGTGGAAAGTATATCGGGTACGGGCGATGAGCTTGTAACCAAGGAAAACGAGGAAATGAGGAGAGATATTTATGAAGAGGATTAGATGGTTTTTAATGGCCGGGTTACTGGTGCTGGCCTTGGTGATTCCGGTGCAGGTGATGGCGATGCCAACCCTGCCGGATGAATGGGCTGATGAGTGGACTAGAATGATGGACATGATAGATGATTTGAGAAGGCAAAATGAAAATTTAACACGGCAATTGAACGAAGTACAGTCAACTCCGACTCCGCCACAAAACCCATTGGTCCACCTGATAAACCCAACCAGCATCGATATAATGCCCGGTGAGGTTTTAAGTGTAGACATAACAGTTCGCAATATAGGTACCGGTACGGCCCATAGTTTATTAACACAAGCTGTAACAACCGGGCCTTTTGTTGTGGAATTTCTAAATAATACAAATATCGTTAATAGTTTGTCGCAAAACTCACAACGCCAAATGACCATGCGCATATCTGTTAACGCAAACGCGACTCCGGGGACACATACTATTGATTTGACCCATCTTTTCCGCAATAACGCCGGGACAAATACGAGTACTACAAATACCATAGTTGTAAGAATAGGCGGCGAAACGGTAGAGCCCGGTACGCCATTAGTACGCCTGACTAATATACAATCATCTGTATATATCGCAAGCCCTGGGCAAAATTTCGTCGTGACTGCCGATGTGCAAAATATCGGTACTGTCCCTGCATACAATGTGCAGGTAGCTGTTGGCAACCTGGGCGGCGCGACTATTTTCTCTACCGGAACAGGTCAGGCTTTTCTACCAACCTTGGAGCCGGGACAGACCCGCCAAGTCAGCTTTAACCTCCAAGCGTCACAAGACATGCCAAGTTCTGTACACCGGCTGGATTTCCTTATATCCGGTGAGGATATTTCTGAACGCACAACACCATTTTTTGTAGCAGTACTGGCAGAACATGTCCCAACAGAAAGCGCCAATATTGAGATGCGTGGGTTAACTGCCCCAACCGGGCGCTTAAACGTTGGCCAAACCGGCCAGATTTCCTTCGAGCTTGTAAATACCGGTAATGGAGTAGCACAGGATGTAGTTGTTACTGCTACTGACCCACAAGGCCATCTGGTGCCGATGGTTGCCCATGTACAAAACGTACGCACTCTTGCTATAGGCGAAGCGCAAGCCTTTAACTTTTCATTTATGCCGACGTCAAGCGCGCAAACTCAAGCATACGCGATTAGATTAAACGTAGAGTATACGATAGCCGGTGCGGAAGGCAGGCAAGGTTTTATGCTACACGCTGGCCTAAACGTGTACAATCCCGAACGTGAGGAAGCTACCCCCACACCCGGCCCAACCGGTGTGCAAATCCCAAGGATTATAGTAGATGAGTATTCAGTTGATCCTCAAATCCCACGTGCCGGGCAAACATTTGAAATGGAAATTTATTTTTTAAATACGTCTCCAACACGTTCGGTAAACAATATCCGTGTAACCTTAAACTCCGCTGTTGGAGAGCAGGGCGCGGTGTTTACACCTGTGGGTGGAAGCAATACTCTGTTTATCCCATATATGGGCCCCGGTGAATATGTTACTAAAACAGTAACAATGTTCACTATACCTGATGCGCCCCCACGTGTTTATACGCTGGATGTTGTTTTTGATTTCCAAGATGACGATTATGACACGCATCAAATGACAGAGCGTTTAAGCATCCCTGTAGCGCAACAGGCGGAATTGATGATGTATCCACTGCCTTTTGTGCCGCCTATGATGGATATGTGGGGCTTTTTCGAGTTTGAATTTCAGGTAATAAACACCGGCCGTGTAAACTTACGCAACACATGGGTAACTGTAGAAGGCCCGTTCGATACAAGCGAGGCCACAATGTTTTTATCAACGATTGCGTCCGGGCGTACAATAACCTATCGCGGTCTGGTACGGCCAGAGCCGGGAACATCCGGTCAGCTGGAAGGCGCGATAGTTGTAAGAGGTGTAGATGACGCGGGCGACTACACAGAGGCAAGGCATCCTTTTTCCATTTATGTAATGGGTGGTGGCTTTGGCGATGATTTTGATGGTGGATTCGGCGACGGGTTTGATAGGTTTCCAGAAGATGACGGTTGGCTAGATGGCGGCGGCTTTGGCAGGCCCGATTTTGGCGAACCGGACTGGAACGGCGGCGGAGACGATGACGGTGGAATATTAGAACTTATACGCCGGCCCATTTTCTTTGGCCCTGCACTGGGTGTATTGGGCGTTGCAGTTATAGCTGTAGCTGTTATTATAAGGCGCAAAAAGTCTAAGCTTTCGTTTGACGATAATTTTAACTAATATGCGTTAATATTTTCAGTTTTGAAGCTAATGTTTAAAACAGAAGCGTAATACTGTAATAGCTATGTTGCCTGATAGGGCTAGGATATTGGAAAGCGTTTCAACTGAGGACAGCAATACCGTTATCCTCAGTTGAAAGCGCTATAGGAGGTGAGGGGCGGATGAGGATACTTGACTTGTTTGGCCTAAGTGTCAGAAGTTTGATAAAGCGTAAACTGCGTACTTTCCTTACACTTTTAGGGGTTATTATAGGGACAGCTTCAATAGTTTTAATGATGTCTTTAGGTATGGCAACACAGGCGCAGTTTGACCAACTAATGTATACGATGGGCTTTGATATGACTGTAATAAACGTCCAAACCGCGCGTTGGGGGCGCCCCGGCCCCGGCGGCGTATGGGAAATGCCAGATTTTGTACCAGAGTTGGATGATGCCGCTATCAACTCATTTTATGGTATTAATGGTGTTGTTGTCGCAACCCCAATTGTACGCGGTAACGCATTTTTTAGAAGTGGGCGTTATGCCATGGAGGCTTGGGGGCAAATTGTGGGAATACGCCCGGAAGCACTGCCATTAATGGGATATACATTGGATTATGGGCGCTTTTTTGAAGAAGGCGAAGGGTTTGTTGCGGTTTTTGGTGCATTGGCGGAGTTGCAGTTCTATGTTCCTGGGTCTGGTGAAATGCGCACATGGCAAATATGGGGTGGCGATATAAGTGATATTGAGGTTTATGTAGATGTGCTGAATGACCCAATTCGTATCTCATACGACCAACGCTTGGCACCGTCACCATGGGGCTGGCACGATGACGGCGAGGGTGGCGTAGACATGGATGAATTTTTCCGTCCAATAACTGCATTTGATTTAGATGTAGTAGGTGTTCTTTCCCGTACCAGCGAGATGCAGCCTTGGGATGATATGTTAATTTATATGGATATTGATGTGTTACAGGAGTTGGAATGGCTACGCCAAGAATCACAGCGCGAGAGCGGGCAAGATACCGGGTTCTTCTCGCCCATACGCGGGGTGAGGGAGCGTGTTACTTATGACGATGCAATTGTGCGTGTGTCTAATGTAAATCAAACCCGCCGTGTAGCGGAAGAAATCAGCGAAATGGGCTTTAATACAAGATTTAATGGTGACTGGATTGACAATCAGCGCCGCCAGCAAGAAGGCATACGAGTACTACTTATCGCAATTGCCGCAATAAGCTTATTGGTTGCCGCGATAAACATTGCCAATACCATGATTACATCTGTAACAGAGCGTACCAAAGAAATAGGCGTTATGAAAGTTATTGGCGCAGCAATTAAGGATATCCGGCGGATGTTTTTACTAGAGGCTGTAATGATAGGAATACTGGGCGGAATTTTTGGTATTGGGCTTAGCTTAATAGGCTCCTATGCGCTTAATAATTTTGATATCGAATTCTTAGAAGGACTAGGCCCGCCAGATATAGGTTGGGGCGCACCTGCTGCTGAGGAAGTTATAGTGTCTTTGATAACGCCTTCGCTGTTATTATTGGCGTTGGGAGTTGCCGCTGGAGTAGGACTTATTGCGGGATACTTCCCGGCAAGAAGAGCTACTAAGCTAAGCGCATTAGCTGCTATTAGAAGTGAGTGATCCTGTATGTAATATGATATAAAATATAATTGGCTTCATTTCAATAAAGGTAATTTTAAGATTTGTTTTGTAAATCATTATGAGTGTAGCGAAGCAATCCAATAGAAACTGTCATTTTCCGGCGTTCTTTGATTGCTTTGTTACACTCGTAATAGGATCGCATCTAATTACATTTGCGTGCCAAAAATCATAGGCATTAGTACGTTTTTTGGCAACCGGCCAGGAATTTGATGCTGCCCTAATAACAAGGCTGTAATAACATTGATTCAACTCTAAATTTTAGTTGTTTTAGTATTGATACAAGCGTCCCCTTTTTCAAACATGGAGTGAATAGACATGCATAGGATAATTTTAGCTTCCGGTTCGCCAAGACGGCGGCAGTTACTAAACCAAATAGGAATACCCCATGAGGTAATTGTAAGTGGAGCAGACGAGACAATAGACGGCCCACCTGATATGCAGGTAAAAGATTTAGCTCTACGAAAGGCTAATGCCGTATGCAACAATTTAAATGATGACGCTGTAATAATTGCTGCGGATACGCTTGTATATATTGATGGGAATGTGCTAGGCAAACCGGCCTGCTGCGATGAGGCTTTTGCGATGCTAAAAACCTTACAAGGGCGCTGTCATACGGTTTATACAGGTGTGGCGGTTTTGCGGGTTGATGCGGGAGTGATATCGCAACAAATTTTTGTAGAAACAGCAAATGTTTATTTTCGTGAGTTAATGGATGAAGAAATATTAGCCTATATCAATACAGGCGAACCTTTTGATAAGGCAGGGGCTTATGGTGTACAGGATAGGGGAGCACTACTGGTAGATAGAGTAGATGGTGATTATTTTACCGTTGTTGGGTTGCCAGTGGCACGTTTAGGAGTGGCACTAAGGGAGATGGGTGTAGAGGTTTGGCAAAAATAAATATAATAGTAGGCATAGGAACCGACATAATTAAAATAGCCCGCTTTGAGGAGATGACCGACCACTTTATGGCACGGGTTTTTACATCCAACGAGCGGGCTTATATATTAAAGAAGGGTCATATATCAGCGGCGGGGATTTTTGCCGCTAAAGAGGCTGTGGTTAAGGCACTTGGTACAGGGTTTAGAGGTTTTTGGCCAAGTGATGTTGAAATTACTCATGATGACTTAGGCAAACCGCATGTAATACTGCATGGCGGCGCGGCACGTGTTGCACATAAAATGATAATAGGCAAGCACCGTTTTAAACGTAAGTGTGTGATTCAACTAAGTATATCGCACACAGAGACAGACGCAATCGCTTTTGCGGTAGTATTTGCGAAATAAAAGAACAAGTACTGCAAAAAATAATTTTTTCAATAGTTGCACGTGATAGCCAAACTGTGTAAAATTAGGAAAGAGATATACTGGCATAGAAATATTTATTCGCCTTTCGGCACAGGAGGGATTTATGGGTAAAGGAAAGATAACGGGCTTGGCCCATATTGGCGTGTTTGTGAACGATATAGAAAAATCTATTGATTTTTACAAACGCCTAGGCTTTACATTGGATAAAGAAGAAAACCCAGGCATTAGGTTAGCGTTTTTGAGCGCGGGTTCTTGCCTGATCGAACTGGTAGAAAGGGTAGGCGACCCGGCGCGTGAGGCTGGTGTTGTTGACCATGTAGCTGTAGTAGTGGATGATATTATTGCCGCTATCGAAAATGCTAAGGCGAAGGGTATAGAAATTGATGACTCTCAAATCAAGGAACTATCAATCTTAGGCGGAGTGAAGAATGTATTCTTCGAAGGGCCTGATGGCGAACGTCTTGAGTTTTTTGAGTATTGCGGATAGTTTTGTGCTGAATAGTTAATAGGCTCACACCTGCTTGTAAGAATTGCGAATTCTTACAAGCAGGTGTTTTTATATATATGAGATTTCCGCCCCTTCCAACGCGGTGGCCAATAATGGTGCAAGTTCATTTTCAAGTTTATTTTCCAAGCGCTCAATGACGTTGGTGTTTGGCTTGTTTTCGGGATGTTTGGCAACGAAAAGTGTGCAGCAATCTTCATACGGGCGCGTAGATATATCAAAGGTACCTATTTCTCTTGCAAGGTCAACTATATCCTGTTTGTCCATTGCGGCAAGCGGGCGCAAAATCGTGTAGCCGGCGGCTGAATGTACTGCGGCAAGACTTTGGATGGTTTGGCTGGCTACTTGACCAACACTGTCTCCTGTGATAAGGCATTGTGCTCCAATTTTTTTCGCGTATGCACTGGCTATACGCAACATGGCGCGCTTTAGCATAATTGTTAGCTTTTCTTCGTGAACATTGTCTCGTAGAAAGAGCTGGACATCAGTAAATGGGATTATATTAACCGCCATGTTACCGCCGTATCTAGCTAATACATTTGCTAAATCACGCACCTTGTCTGCGGCCCGCTCAGATACGAATGGCGGCGAATGGAAATATATTGGAAATATTTCCACGCCACGGCGCGCAGTTAGATATCCCGCTATTGGGCTGTCCAGCCCGCCAGATAGCAGCAACACGCCTTTGCCAGACGAACCATAGGGTAAGCCACCCACTCCCGTTATGCTATTTACATAAAAGTACACATAGTTACGGATTTCAATATTAAGCACAATTTCTGGATTGTGCAGGTCTACGCGGATGTTTGGGGTGTTAGTGAGGATATGCTCACCTATCTGTGCAGAAATTTCTCTTGAATTTATAGGAAAACGTTTATCGCTTCGTTTTGTGTTAACCTTGAAGGATTTTGCAGAAGCGGCCGTATTTGCGAAGAAATCCAATGCTATTTTACACATCATGTCTATTTCACGATGATTTGTTTTTACACATATGGCAAAACCGGTTATGCCAAGTATATGTTTGACACGAGCCAAAACAGCAGATGTGTCTAAGTCACCATCATAGTCTTCTATTAGGAAACGGCCTTGCTCGCGTAGAACACGAAGGTTGCCGCCAAGACCTTTAAGGTTGTGGCGGATAGTGTCCATAACTTTATGTTCATAGAATGTACGGTTACCTTTTCTCAATGAGATTTCTCCGTATTTCACCAGTAGTACAATTTTTGTGTCTGTTTGCATTAATTCCTCCTGCGGATTTTCGGAACTTGAGAAAAGCAAGTTTGTGAAAGTGTTACGTCTTTCGATTTTCTCATTATCATCAAAACCAGCTTTTTATTTTCTCATAACATTCCTTAATCGTTTAACTGTATCTATAACAATGTCATGCGCTTGCCCGGCTTCCGCAATAGTATTGTATGGAGAGAAGCTGAATCTTACAGCAGACTGCGCAATTTCGATATCAAAGCCCATTATTTCCAGCGCGGACTTAGCACGCTTTCGGCTATTACAAGCCGCGCCCATGGACACAAGCAGGCCCTTTTCTGATAAAGCATGAACAAGGATTTCACCCTTTACGCCTAAGAAACTAAGATTAAGAATATATGGCGAGACGGTTCTGCTAAGGCTGTTAACGCAGACATCGGGCAATGCATCTTGAAGGCTTTCTAGAATTGATTTAAGTTTGGCAACATGGACGTGATTTGCTTGTTTATTTTGCGAAAGCAATTTGGCGGCCTCGGCCATTTGCACAATTGCCGAAACGTTTTCTGTACCCGAACGACGATTATTCTCTTGGCCGCCTCCATGCAGCAAAGGGGTAAGACGGATGCCTTTCTTTATCCAAAGCCCGCCTGTGCCTGTTGGACCGTGGCATTTATGGCCGCTAAAGCTATACATGTCTATTAAATGAAGACAAATATTTTCTTTGCCAAAACCCTGTGCACCATCTACATGAATGACCGAAGATGGGTTGTTTTTTTTGATTTCGGCTGATATGGCAGCTATGTCATTAATATCTCCTGTTTCGTGATTTACGTGTGAAACGGAGAATAAATGAGCTTTATTTTGAACACATTGAGTAGCCCAGCCATACTCTTGCGCAAAGCGGACCGGCGCTAATATTGATGGGTGTTCGTATGTTGCAGAGGTTAATGAAATACCGTTTTTTTTATTTGCCAGAGCATAGCCTAAGATGGCAAGATTGTTTGATTCGGTTCCGCCGGATGTGAATATAATTTCTTCGGGTACGGGGATATGAGCCGGTAAAGATGCATGAGTCAGCGCAGATGGCAGATTGCCAGAAGCGCATAGTGCTGACGCAATTTTAACTCGCGCATCACGAAGAGCCCTTTCTGATTTAATCCCAAGGGCGTGAGGCGATGAAGGATTATGATATATTTGCGGTGTGATTGTAGGCTGGGTTGTTGCTGCATTATCGAAATAAATCAAGCAAAAGCGCTCCTGACGATTAATGATAGATTAGAGTTGGATTTCTTGTTGTTTAGGTGGATTATTAAGGGGATAACAAGGGATATACTGTGCTGCCCTGATTTTCATATACGCTTAATCCCAAAGGCAAAATATTTGCGCGAGAGCAATCAAACTTGCGGTCTCGGTTCGCAGGATACGCGGCCCTAAGGTTATAGGGATTGCGCCATTTTCTTCTAATATCTTAATTTCATTATCATCAAATCCACCCTCGGGGCCAACCCATAATGATATAGGCTGAGGCAGTAGGCCTGAAATCGCGTCTTTTAACGTACGCACTTGTTCATTTTCATATGCAATTAGGTGCAAGCTGTCACCGTTATGCTTTTGCAATGCATCCGAAAATGCAATAGGGGGCAAAACCATTGGGATTATGCCGCGCATACTCTGAGACGCAGCGGATTCTGATATGCGAGTAAAACGCTCGGCTTTCCGTGACGCGTCTTTTACCTTCACAACAGTGCGCGCAGTACATACCGGAATTATTTTATGAACGCCTGCCTCAATGGATTTTTCGATAATCCAGTCCATTTTATCGCTTTTGGGGAGTCCCTGATATAGGGTAACAGGAGTAGCCGGCTCAGTATTTGATGGAGAATGGGATAAAAGCTTGAATGTGATAGCATCCGGCTTAGATGATATGCCCTCTACTTTGGCATGGAAATCGGTGCTATTACCATCACATAGTATAATTTCTCGCCCGATACGATACCTTAGCACATGAATCATATGATGCGCTGCGCTACTCGTAAAGCACACAACATCGCCGTTACGTTCCGGTTGCGTGAAGAAAAATTTACCCATTGGCCGATTCATTCCCTATGGTGGCAATTATGCAACACCAACCTTCACTATGCTTAACTTCTAATATGATAAGATTGTTTGCAGTCAGAGCCAGCTGAACATCTGCTAAACGCTCGGTTATGATTCCAGATGCTATAAATTTTCCGCTTGGCGCAAGATGAATACAAATAATTGATGCAAGACTTATAATAACATCAGCCACAATGTTGGCAACGATAACATTATACGATTGACGTTTTATTGTTTTTAGCAATTCTTTGCTTGTGAGGATATCGCCAGTGTGAACTTCCAAACATGCAGCGTTGATGGGATTGAGTGCAGCATTCTTTTTTGAGATTTCAACTGCGGCAGGGTCAATGTCACAAGCAACTATATTTTTTGCGCCAAGCAACAGACTAATGATTGATAGGATCCCACTGCCACAACCAATATCTAAAACTGTGCCGTCCTGTGCTAAATGGCTTTGCAAGGCTTCAATACATAACATTGTTGTTGCATGCTGTCCCGTGCCAAAAGCGGAACCAGGGTCAATTGTAAAGATAATTTCGTCATTACTTGATACGTCTTCCCACTCAGGGACAATTAATACATTGCCAATTTTGATGGGGTGAAAGTGTTTTTTCCATTCGTGTAGCCAGTTTTGATCATTGACCGTTTCGATGGCAATGGCCAGACTTCCTACTGGCTCTTGAATTGCTTTTAAACACTCACTCACTTGCGTCAAAAGGCGGATACTGTCACTATCTGTACCTACATAAAATGTTAATGATGCCTCAGGGGCTTCGGCACCGATAAACGGCGAGCCAAGTATCTCCTCGTCTATATAATCCCATTGATGCGATGTGTTTGCGAAAAATTGTGCCATTTCTACGGGGTCATCAATTTCAATGCCGTAGATGCCCATATCCATAAGCAGTGCAGAAATAATTTCGACACCTGCCGATGTGGTTTTTATCGTGGCCTTAGTCCATTCCAAAAAATCAAAACCTTTCTACAAGCTAGCTTTAGAGTGACTCAATATTCAAGATTGCAAACAAGACAAACATCCTGCCACATCTTGATTTTAAATATTAAGAACTGAATCGTTGTGTAATGCACTCGCAATATCACATATTAAGCTTATAGCTATAATGCAAAGCCGTCATGTCTTTTAATTATACACGCTACCAAAGAACATGCAAAATTTTCGCGCATACAAATGCTTGAACTTCTTCTTTTTTTAAAACATCTTAGGCTCAACGCAAAAGGCTGCCTCGCATTTGAGACAGCCCCCATTTAATATCAACATTCATGCAACTTGATTTATCAGGACAACTAACATCTACATTCAACAACCATATTAGACCTAAATAGCGAGGCCGGGAACTTAAGCCGCAGCAAATTACTGATTGCTTTCTGCACCATTTAGGTCATATTCAATATAAGAAGCATCAAACAAGTCCAACTCATTTATATGACGAACCCCGTAGACAGAATAATCTATATAGCCCGGCGTATAATCAAAGCCCGGAACAGGTGAAGGTGTAGGGGTTGGCACAACACTAAAAACACTGGCAACCCTATTAGCACTATCCCAAGTAACAGTCCCACCCAAAGCCTCTGACACTGCTCTTACCGGAAGCATCAACCGGTCATTAACAATCCGCTGTGGCACATCAGGGGTGATCACCATGCCATTCACAACAAAAGAATTTAAATCCGCAGGAATTATTACGACGGTATTCGTATTATGATTAACCATCCTTGCAACTCTCGCATTCTCATACCATGTGACCTGAAAGCCCATATACTCGAATACGCCCCTTACAGGCACCAGTACACGGTCATTCACTATTACTGGCTGCTGACCGCTAAAATTGACACGATTTCCATTGATAGTCACAGATACAGCACTGCTTTGAAGTGAACTTGGCAACACTGCATAAGTAAATATTGGCACTACCACGATTACGGCAATTAGCATAAATACTATCGCTATTATACGCGTCTTTCTTGTCATGGTCCTTTCCCTCCCTTTGCTATTTCATACTAACTATTAATAATTTCCGCAAAACTGCGGCTGCCTGACATTATTTTACCATACTACTGGGTTAAGAAAAACTCTTCTGTCACCCTTACAACTTGGCCATCCTCATTTACTTCAACAAACATAGGAACCCTGCGGTAAGTTGAAGAACCCGCCAATGACGCATCCGCCAGCCAAGGACGTGCCAACATGAAATTCTCTAATGATGTTGCACGGTCTGGGCTTCCCTCGGGGTGAGTACAAGACAGGGCCCAACCAGTATCCATAAATTCGAAAACTGCATCCGCGGCAATTTCAAAACTTAACGGAGGGTGGCCGGGAAGATGGCGTATATAATGGCCATTCGGCATCATTCCTAATAATGTTGCATACTCCCAATCATCATGCTGCGAGTCCAGCAGGTCTGGCCATAATTCTTCAATCCTTTCATGGTCATTTCTCATAATTAGTTCAATTGGATCTAGGTACAGCCTGCTGCCTATAATAGATACCGGGCCAATCAATGTATTAGCTCGGCGTTCATCGAAATCCCGGGTGCTATCCTCTTCTGTCCAAGTCCACATACCGTCTATGTCTCTGGCCCAATGCTGCTCATTTACGATTACATTCGCTGCATAGCTTCCATAAGTGGCATTCCAGCGGTAAACATAAAGTTCACTGTCTGTACGACCAGTTTGGCCAGTATTTACAGAAAAGGATACCGCACGCAAATTACCTATATGCTCAAACAAAAACGCAGCATTTGCGTAAAAAGCTTGAACGGGAATTTCCCACATTAATCTCGCGGCAGCAAAATTTTGCGGCTCATAAAACACGGTTAGAGTGTACGGGCCATAACCACTGTCGCCATGGTCTGCACCTATTTGTATGCCTTGTACTTCCCACCCCTGTGATGGAATAGGCATATGACCAACGATTCGGCTTGTCTCATGAGCTGCGCCAACATATGGTGTGCTTTGAACCGCCATACTATTTCCACTACCTGATTCATCTTGACCACTATCTGAAGTGATATCAATTACTTCCGTTTCACGTCCACTTCCCCTGTTCATTGCAAGCCCTATACTTAAGACAACAACCAATATCAGCACAAATGTCATAAATACCTTAGATGACTTTCTAAAATTTAACACGTTTTTCACTCTCACTTTTATGCCGCCGTCACCAAAAGCTAAGGGGCCTGCGCCTATAATCCTATTGCCTGTTGCCATAGATAGAAGCGTCATCGAATAGTCCTTTTTAATGCCGCCACCCATTTTCTTTATTACATGCTCATCGCAAGACATTTCCATATCTTTGCCCATCAGAAGAAATGAAACCCATGCCAATGGGTTAAACCAATGCAAGGCTAAGATAAAATATGCAATCAACTTCACAATATGATCCATGCGTGAAATATGGGTTTGCTCATGCAAAAGAATATAGTCGTATTCATGAGATTTAAGATTAGGCGGCAAGTAGATTTTTGGCTTGAATACTCCCAAAACAAACGGGGTGCTAATATTTTCAGCTTTATAAACATTTACGCCGACTAGGCCAGCTTTAGCCATTTTTAAGCTCAACATATAATATGAAATTGCACCATAAAGCATCATTATCACTGCACCGGTTAACCAAAACCACGCAAATATATTTGGCCACCATACAATACCATGTGGCTGCGGCGGTTGGCCCGGCATGGTGTTTTGCGTATTCAAATTTTGGTATACAGGAGGAGGGATTAAATTTTCCACGACTAAGCTATAACCGGGCATAGTTCTATCAGGTGCATAAATATGAGACTCTGGCAAGGATTGCGCCTGCCAAATAGTCAGGTTTTGAGGTATTGGCTGTGATGCATCAAAAGGGATTAAGCTAAATGTACTCTCAATTGAAAATGGAAACAGTAATCTAAACCCCACAACCAACCATAATAGATATGAAACCGACTTAGGCGCCTTCTTAAGCAATATCCGCGCCAAGCAAACTGCCACAATAACAAATGAGCCTACGATACTCATGTTCAAAATTGATAAAAAAACATCATTCACGGCTTGCTCACCTCCTGATGCGCCTCAATTAATTTCCGCAATTCATCAGCTTCTTTCGGTGAAAGCTTTCCACCCCCGCCAACAAATGCAGCTATAAAACCGGGAAGGGAGCCACTAAAAGCATCATCTACAAATTGGCGGCTTTGGCGTGCCAACAGTTCCTTACTTGTTAAAGCCACTGTAACAATGGTGTTTTCATTTTTAAATATGCCTTTGTCGCATAGTCTTCGCAGGACTGTGTACGTTGTGGACTTTTTCCAGTCTAGTTTCTTTTGTGTCATATCTACTAATCGCGGTGATGGTATTGGCGCGTTTTGCCATATTATAGCTGCCAGTTTTTCTTCTGCTGTTGTCAAAATATAATTATCATTCATATGTTTTTCCGCAAACATTCATGATAAATACTTGCGGTACGCACCTCCTCTGATTCCAGTCTAGCCTTCATAGACCCAGTTTACAACGCATAGACCAAAATGTCAACAATGGCATTCTATTTATTTGGGGTTTTAATACTATTGGAAAACCGCTTTCCGGTTTTGATACTTTGGTCAGCGGCAAGCCGCTTTATCGGTCAGCGGCAAGCCGCTTTATCGGTGAAACCTTTTAGTCGTGTATTTTTGCCATATGAATGATTTATGGTAAAATAATTCACAGTACACACATGTATTTTTAAATAAAGGAGCCAAGCCATGTACGAAGCCTTTGTAAACGGTAAAAACCTATCCGAAGCATATCACAGCGCCCTTGTAGAGCTGTACAAGAACGGTGAAACTGTCTCTTGCGCTGACTATAACCAAGCCCAAAAAGAACTGTCCATGACTATAGCCGTTGATAACCCACTGGCAGAGCCAATGATAAGCCGTTTGTTTATAGGCGGTTTTTACGAGTTGCAGCAATATGTAATGGAAGTGCTAGACGGCATCTTGGATTTTAAAATAGGCGACAGTGAAAACGCATGGGAATACACTTACCATGACAGAATTGTCAATTTTGCTATCACTCCATCCGGCCAAAGCCTTAACCAGCTACAATTTGTTATCGACGAGTTAAAGCGCAGCCCCGACACCCGCCGTGCGGTTATAAATATCCGCGATAACAGTGTTGACCCATTCAATGCAAACCCTGCGTGTCTGCAACACATGCAATTTTTTATCCGCAATGGCCAGCTTCATATGAAAGTCCTCATGCGCTCTAACGACGCGGCAGAAGCTACATTCATGAACGCGTTTGCATTCATAATGTTGCAAAAGCAGGTAGCCGACACGCTAGGCATACCCGTAGGCAGCTACACCCATCGCGCTAACAGCTTCCACTGCTATGAAAAAGACCTAGGCCTGCTTGAACAATATATACAAGGGATTAACACAAAACCCGAAGATGAGATAACCTACGAATACGAAGGCTTCTTCAAGGAAATGATGGAAGAAAGCATTCCTAATATAGAACAAACTGTGTCTAAGCTGAAGGCGAATTAAACCTATTATATATTTTCGCACTCCGGTATGAAAAAGGAGAACTAAATGGAACGAATAAGAAATTTCTGCATTATTGCCCATATAGATCACGGCAAATCCACATTGGCAGACCGCCTAATTGAACTTGCAGGCACCTTAACACAGCGCGAAATGCAAAACCAAGTGCTAGATAACATGGATTTGGAACGCGAGCGCGGCATTACAATCAAAGCCCAGAGCGTACGGCTAGTGTACACCGCACCAGACGGGCAAGAATACATCCTAAACCTGATAGACACCCCAGGCCATGTTGATTTCACCTACGAAGTAAGCCGCTCGCTTGCGGCTTGTGAAGGCGCATTATTAATTGTTGATGCCGCTCAAGGGATAGAAGCGCAGACCTTGGCCAATGTCTACCTAGCCATGGATAACAACCTAGAAATCGTACCGGTTATTAATAAGATAGACCTAATTGCCGCTGACCCAGAACGCACCAAAGCCGATATAGAAAATATCATAGGTCTGGATGCTTCCGAAGCGCCTTTGATTTCAGCAAAAAACTCCATCAACATTCAGGACGTTTTCGCCAGTATCGTTAACTCAATCCCGCCACCAAAAGGTGACCCTAACGCGCCTCTAAAGGCGCTTATCTTCGACTCCTTATACGATGCGTACAAGGGCGTTATTGTATTTATACGTGTGCTGGACGGTAGCATTAAACGTGGTTCAAAAGTCCTGTTTATGGCCACTGGCAAGGAGTTTGAAATTGTGGAGTGCGGGTATTTTGGGCCAGGTAAATTTTTACAAAGCCCGGAACTTAAAGCTGGTGAAGTAGGCTATATTACCGCCAGCATTAAAAATGTACGCGACACCAGAATAGGCGATACAGTAACCGAGTCATCACGCCAAACGGCAGAAGCATTCCCCGGCTACAAAAAGGTAAACCCAATGGTGTTCTGCGGCGTGTTCCCCGCAGACGGCGCGAAATATCAAGACTTGCGCGATTCGCTAGAAAAACTGCGGCTAAACGACGCGGCCCTGCAATTTGAACCTGAAACATCTGTTGCGTTGGGCTTTGGCTTCCGTTGCGGATTCCTTGGGCTGTTGCATTTGGAAATAATTCAAGAGCGGCTAGAAAGGGAGTATAACCTTGACCTTATCACCACCGCACCAAGTGTAATCTATAATGTTCACAAAACCGATGGCACGATGATGGAACTTTCCAATCCCGCCGACTTACCCGACCCCTCGCGGATAGATTTCATTGAAGAGCCGATAGTTAAAGCGGAAGTGCTAGTACCTGCGGACTATATAGGCCCGGTTATGGAACTATGCCAAGAAAGACGCGGCACCTATTTGGAAATGGAATATATGGACGCAAGCCGCGCAATACTGCGGTATGAACTGCCGCTAAATGAGATTATCTACGACTTTTTTGATACGCTTAAATCCCGGAGTAAGGGGTATGCTTCTTTCGATTATGATTTAATAGGGTATAAACAGTCTGACTTGGTTAAGCTGGATATATTAGTGCATCACGAGCCTGTGGACGCGCTTTCGTTTATAGTTTATGCAAAAACCGCTGCGGAGCGTGGCCGCCGCATGGCCGAGAAGCTTAAGAAAGAGATACCGCGCCATCAGTTTGAGATACCAATTCAAGCAGCCATTGGCAGTAAAGTTGTGGCACGAGAGACAATAGGCGCGCTTAGGAAAGACGTACTTTCTAAGTGCTATGGCGGCGATATCACCCGTAAGAAAAAGCTCTTGGAGAAACAGAAAGAGGGTAAAAAGCGGATGCGCAATATAGGCGTGGTAGAAGTGCCACAGCAAGCATTTATGAATGTTTTGAAATTGGATGAAGATTAATGATATTACACAATCAGAGTAATGGAATGATACTTCACAATCAAATCGGGGGCCGGGGATGTTGAAAATCTACTATATATACGATATTCACCGGCCCAATAGTTGAAATAACTTGGTTGCTCTTGATTCTGCATTATGTTATGTGTTTTGTTAAGGATAAATTATAGTTTTTTTACACTGGGGGTATAAACGCAATGTCTATAAACGATACGGGGATGGGGGCGTATATCCACATCCCCTTTTGTGTGTCCAAATGTGCGTATTGTGACTTTTTATCGTTTGAACGTGCAGACACGGGGTTAAAAGAGAAATATGTGCAGGCATTAATTGCAGAAATGCGTTGTTTTGTTGCCGATTTTAGAGCTAATCTATTTGATACTGTATATATTGGAGGAGGCACACCTACGGCACTTCCACCTTCCCTGTTATGCGAAATTTTGCGGGAAATAAAACAGTTTAATCTTTCACCCGGTGTAGAAATCACGCTAGAAATGAACCCATCCACCAACCAGCATGCCGTGCTGGCTGATTACGCAAGTCATGGCATAAACCGGCTTAGTATTGGCTTGCAGGCTTGGCAGGACGAGTTTCTGCGCGGGCTTAGACGTTCACATACAGCTACCGAATTTACCGAGACTATGAATGCCGCACTGGCCGCCGGTATCGGCAACATAAATGTAGATTTGATGTTTGGCCTGCCTTGGCAATCCATGTGGCACTGGCGGGAAAGCATAACACAGGTAATTGCGCATGCGCCCACGCATATTTCAGCTTACAGCCTTACCCCTGCCGAAAACACACCACTATGGGATGCTTTAGAGGCTGGGGCATTAAATCTCCCTTGCGAATCTGTTGATAGGGCTATGTACCATGAAGCAATCCGCATGTTTACAGCGGCAGGCTATCAGCACTACGAACTATCCAATTTTGCTAAACCTGGGCGGGAAAGCAGGCATAACATTGATTGCTGGCTTAGAAAGCCATATGTAGGTTTTGGGCTTGGGGCGCATTCATTTGATGGCAAGAAACGCTGGCGGAATACTATGGATATGGGACAGTATTTGAGGACATGGGGATTGCCCGCAAAAGAGACATTACAAAACTCTGATTTTGATACTAATGGTAAAACAGGAAACGTAACATTTCCGTTATGCGCCCGCGAGGATGTAGAGGTGCTGTCTAAGCGGGATGCGATGGCCGAAGCTATGTTTCTTGGCCTACGCATGACCAAGGGCGTGTGCATGGAAACGTTTTTTCATAACTTTGGCGAGCATATTGCGGAATACTATGGGCATGAACTTAAAATGCTGACAGCAAAGGGCCTGATTACTTGCACGCCTGACAGGGTAATGCTTACATCGCTTGGGCTGGATTTAGCAAATCAGGTGTTTGAAGCGTTTGTTTAAACGTTATCTTCCAATGCAATTATTGCCGAAACGGCCTCCAGAACCTGCTTTAACAAATCTTGTGGCAGTTGCTCTATGACTTTGCATCTTCTTGCCAACAAATCAATTACCCGCACCTGCTCACATATTACATCACCCCGTGTTTGTGTCCTGTTGTCCAATCGAACACGGAGGCGCAAGGGTTTTGTACTGCCTGTTATAGGGCATATAAAAGCAAGACAACGCCTTTGGTTATACGTTGTTTGACTAATTACAACTGCAGGACGATACCCAGCTTGTTCTCTGCCCATTGTCGGATCAAAATCAACTAAAATTATATCGCCTTGCTTCATATTAGCTCACGACCCTTTGGCTCGTCCAAGTCGCCCCAGTCGTATCGGTCAGACTCATTATCATAATCCTCAAGATACCAAGACAATGGCTTTTTTGTTGTGGGTGTGATAGTAAGTATGCCGTTTTTTACGCCTATATCCACTTCATCGTTAAGCCCAATACGCGCTGCTTGTAATAGTTTTTTACTTATTCTTATTCCTTGAGAATTACCCCATTTTGATACCTGAGATATCATCTTCATCATCCTTGCTTAAAAGTTAATACAAGTATATACTTTTTGCTATGCTACGTCAACCGCAAATTTTGATACGGCAGTTGCTATACAAATGGACACAGGCTTTAACAATTGATTTTTATCATAAATTTTTATACTATTTGGCTATAAAAAAACACAAGGAGGAACACCGATGAAAGGAAGAGCAAGATTAATCGCCATACTAATGGCAACAGTATTTATGCTTACCACCGCAATCCCAACACACGCCACTCCGTCCAACTGGGCAGCAGAAGCCGTGGAAGAAGCAATCGAACGGAACTTAGTACCTACACATTTGCAGTCTGATTTCAGCCAAGCCACAACCCGCGCAGAATTCGCCGCGCTAGCGGTAGCATTCTACCAAAGCATCCACGGCCCATTCGATGACCGCATAGGCGTGACAGGACGCATCCACTTCGACGACACCGACGATATAAATGTAGAAAGAGCAGCCTATCTTGGTATCGTTCAAGGTATAGGCAACAACAGATTCGACCCCCATGGCAACCTAACCCGCGAGCAAGCTGCAGTGCTTATTTCTCGTTTGGCAACAGCTATCGGCCAGCCGCTGCCGCAAGTGGCTCCAACGTTTGCAGACAATGCAAGCATATCCTCATGGGCAATAGAAGGCGTAGGAAGTGTGCAAGCCATTGGGATTATGGGCGGGATTGGCAATAATATGTTCGCGCCATTGGGCCAGTACACAAGAGAGCAAAGCATTGTGACAATGATGCGCCTATACCTATGGATTCATGATTACAACAATGTTGAAGACGATATACCAGAGACAACACCTGCACCAACGTCGCATCCAACACCAGAACCGACACCACAACCTACACCAGAGCCAACGCCACAACCAACTCCGCAACCTACACCAGAGCCAACGCCACAACCTACTCCAGAGCCAACCCCTACCCCACCCCCACCAGCCCGCGAAGCCCCTTTCGCATACACAACATCTAATATAACAATCCCAAACCACAGGCTATCATCAGAAGAGCGGCAAACATGGATTGACGAGTACAACGCAAACGGCGGCGCAAGCGCATTCGAGTTGGAAGTTATACGCTTAGTGAACGTAGAACGTGCAAACTACGGGCTAGCCCCACTAGCCATCTGCCATACGCTTATGCTAGCGTCAAGATTCTACGCACAAACCATGGCAAACCTAAACACAAACCTAGGCCACAGCGAGGGCCCATACGGCGGCTCTTTTGCGACAGCGGATGCTTTCGGCGACAGGATGGTAAGAATGAGAGCCGCAAACGGCATAGCCGGGCGCTGGACACCGGAAGCCGCAGTAGAAGGCTGGATGAACTCTCCAGGGCACAGGGCAAATATCTTACACCCAAACGCGACACGCATAGGCACAGGCTTCCATCTTGGCGGGCGCTGGGGTGTATTTGGCTACCAGCTATTTGGCGGCGGCACGGCAACCCCCATACCCAGCTAAGAAGCGTGTTTACAGAAATAAATAACCATAGGAAAAATATGTTGTAACATGTCAAATAATATGTTACATTAAGGCCATGAAAGGCCAGCGGGAAGTATATGTATAACCTGCTGTATTAAAATAAAAAACAACCGCGGAAACCGTGACAGTGCGACAACACCATCACGGCGCTCGTAGGGGACCAAACTCACCTACAAAGCACAGAAAACCTGCTTCCGCAGCAGGGGTAGTATACAATATTTGCACACATTCTCCAATACCGCGCAAGATTTGCAGGTGTATTGGGTACTAGCGGTATTGTGTTACGCCTTAGCTTGCGGTAAGCCAAGTTTCATTTTGTGTTGTGCATAAATTTTGATATAAAAAATTTAAAGCACGTAGGTGATGATGGGTTTAAACACCCATCTAGCCTACGTGCTTTTCTGTTTTCCGCTGGCCTTTTAAATTGGCCACAGAAAGGAGGGATATTTCATGGAATCCGAAGAAACAAGAAGAATAGACATGTTGGGCCGCATAGCTATACCACGTGACATACGCGAAAAAAGCGGCTGGAAAAAAAAAGACGTAATAGAGTTCTACTACGAAAACGACACTATCATCATGCGTCGGCTTGTAATGGAGGATTAGAGTGTACAGCAACCCTAATCAGCAGTAAGTAATTAGGGCTGTAACGTAAAGCTAAAACTGCAATTACTTATGCAGAAAAAGCTAAACGATACAGCCCTAAAACATGCTGCGTATTAACCGGCCTACTATTTCTTTTGTGCATTATTGTGGTTTTTAAGTACCCTCTATCTAACCCGCTCCATCTCTTGCCCCAAATCAAAATCATCCCCCCATATGCTTTGGATAACCAATCTGTCATACTCAACGGAGTATGTGCCAAAAAGCCATAGGCTATATTCATTTGGATAAGGTATCCAGTAATATTCATTCGTTTCCACATTGAAGGCTTCTTCTCGTATGTTTCCATAGCTATCGAACATAGCCCCCGGACCGCTTTGTTCAAGTATGATAAACTCAGCAATATAATCGCCGCCATCTTGAGTTAATACAATTTTACCGCGAAATCCGATATCTCCCCAACTCGTATCCCATGTGCCATCTATTCGAATATCTATCAGAATGCCAGCGTGTGGCAAATCCCATGCGCCCGCAAGGTTTTCCATGATGGAATCAACACCTGTTTGCACAAGTGTCGTATTTTCCGGATCGTCGAGGGTTCCATTTTGAGTTGCCTCATAGTTTTGTGTTTCATCTGTATAACTGTTACCACTACAAGCCACCAAAATAAACAATGTGAATGTAGTTAATCCAATAAACAATAATTTTTTCATATACTTAAAACACTCCACCATTCTTTTATTTAGCCGTTACCTCTTCACATTATTGCGCCAATCCAAGTATCCCTGCTCCAGCGCCATAAGAAGTGCCTCCGCCGACGCCAAATTAGTGGCCAAGGGGATATTATGCACATCGCAAAGCTGCATAATAGAAATTATGTCCGGCTCATATTTGCTTTGACTTATTGGGTCCCTTAAGAAAATCACCAAGTCTATATCATTAAGCGCGATTTGCGCCCCCATCTGCTGCCCGCCACCCAAATGTCCGGCTAAGTATTTCCTAATCGACAAACCTGTCGCATCTTCTACTAACTGGCCGGTGGTACCGGTAGCATAAAGCTTGTGCTTGCTAAGGATATGGCGGTACGCCACACATAAGTTCTCCATCAGCTTTTTCTTGTTATCATGTGCTACTATTGCGATGTTCATAGTTTCACTCCTTATCTAAAGTTCTTCTTCTAATTCATCATTATCGCGCCTTAGCCCGATATTAAGCACAATGCCCATCGCCATCATATGCACCCATATCATGGAGCCTCCATATGAAAGAAACGGAAACGGCATGCCCGTTGTGGGCAATAGCCCGGTTACAACACCTACGTGTACAAATGTTTCAAAAAGTAATAGCCCTGCCACACCAATGGCTATTAGGCGGCCCTGTATGTCGTTAGCCCTTAAGCCTATAAGCATGCATTTTACCACCATCAGCAGCACTATGCCAAGTAGTATAGCACCGCCAACAAACCCAAATTGTTCTGCTACAACAGAAAATATCAAGTCATTGTGCGCAACAATCAAACGTGTCTGATTATTAAGAAACCCTTGACCGGTAAGCCCGCCTGCGGCAATAGCCCGCAAAGAGCCTTCAAGTTGGAGAACAGCGTCCGGGTCAGGCTCTGCAGCCAACAATGTTTGGATGCGATCCAACTGGTAGCCGCGAAGGATATTATTAATAATGATTGGGTACTCGCGTTGCAAGTCGAACCAAAGCAACACCAAAATAGGCGTAATAACCAAAATCCCAAGCAAGATATAACGCAGCTTTAGCCCTGCGGTAAACAGTATTACCAGCGAAACAAATAATACCACAAGCGCTGCAGAAAGGCTTGGCTGCCTAAAAACTAAAATAACCGGCACCGCAATTGCGGCCAGCACTAATAGTAACCAAAGAATACGATTAAAATCATCTTTCTTCACGTCTAAAAACTTAGCCAAAAACAAAATCATAAATAACTTGGCAAATTCCGAAGGCTGTAGGCTAATTGGCCCAATAACAGGCGCAGGTATTGGCAACCAGCGGGCCGTATTTGTGCCATCGTCTGCGCCCACAAGCATAACCGCTATCAACAGCAACATCATAAGCCCATATATAAACAAGTAAAACCGCGTTATATGCCTATAGTCTATACACGCAAATGTCAACATCAGTACAGTGCCGGTTATTATAAACACCCGCTGCTGCCGCCATAGTCCACCAAAAGTAGCCGCTTCGTGCATGGTCACGTTCACATGATTAGATGACGCGTAAATCATCACAACGCCAAAAATGCTGACACCTATTACACAAAGTGCCAGCAAATAATCAAAGGATTTTAACCCCTGTATTATGGCTTGTTTTTTAACCATGGGCTGTTATCGCCTCTTCATGCTTTTGATGGGTATATCCGCCCTTAACCGTGTGGTTTCGTCTCCGCCATCTTGGCTTTGCTGGCAGATTTGCAGGTCGAAATAGTCCTCATCTATATGCAGATACTTTTTTAGCACCAGCAGAAGCTCGTTTTTCATCATTTCCATGACATGAGTGGAATTGTCCATCCTGTCTGTAACCAAAATCATTTTTAGCCTATCCCGTGCTACATCTTTTGAGGGAGTAGATTTTCTAAATAGTCCCATATGCTACTCCTTTATGCGCGCGTAAAAAAATTCTTTAACTTAGAAAGAAAATTCGCGTCTTCAAATAAATCAATAAGCGGTACATTTTCGCCCAGTACCCGCCTTGTTATGTCTCTAAAGGCTTGCCCTGCTTTAGATTTTTCATCCAGTACACATGGCTCACCGCGGTTAGATGATACTATTATACTTTCATCGTCTGGCACTATTCCCAGTACATCTATTGCCAAAATATCGGCCACGTCTTCAAGTGTCATCATATCACCGCGTTTTACCATGCTGGGCTTTATGCGGTTAAGTATAAGTAACGGCGGTGGAAGTTCGCTTGCTTCCAGTAGCCCTATGATTCTATCCGCGTCACGCACAGCACTTATTTCGGGTGTTGTCACAACGAAGGCCCTGTCTGCACCTGCTATGGCGTTTTTAAAGCCCTGCTCTATGCCGGCGGGGCAGTCTATTATTACGTAGTCAAACTCTTCTCTTAATTGGGCGCATAGCTTGCGCATTTGTTCTGGGTTAACTGCGTTTTTGTCCTTGGTTTGGGCTGTGGGCAGTAAGGCTAAGTTTGGGTGATGCTTATCCCTTATTAAGGCTTGTTTGAGCCTGCAATTGCCTTCTACTACATCTACCAAGTCGTATACTATGCGGTTTTCTAGGCCCATTACTACATCTAAATTCCTAAGCCCAATATCCGCGTCCACCAGTGCTACCTTTTTGCCTTGGGCCGCAAGGCCTGTGCCAAGGTTTGCGGTGGTGGTGGTCTTGCCTACTCCGCCTTTGCCGGAGGTGATAACTAAAACTTCGCTCATGGTTTCCCCTCTTTATAATGGGGCGCTGCCCTGTAAGGGTGCATACCCCAAACCCCGCCGTGCAACCGGGGATATCCCGGCTGCGCTTCCTCGCTTCCCCATTCAGAGGTAGCGGCTGCGGAGGCCACGCTTTGCGCGGCTATTCCTTTGTATTTTAAAGTGGTGCGATATACACAGCAGCATCTTGGATATATGCCCAAGCCCCCTTGCCAAGTGGTACCCGCGGTGGATCCTTGGGTATGTACATCACGACATGGGAAATGCGTATCTGCGTGGGCTGAAAGTCAAGGGCCGCAACAAAACAGCTTGTATCGCCGCCCTTAGTGCCGGGTGCGCCAGCCCAAGCTGACCCTTTTAAGGAGCCAAGCACGGTAATATTTCCGGTAGCTTTTATCTCCGCGCCGGGGTTTACATCACCCACAATAACAATTGAGCCGTTCTGCCTGATAACTTGGCCGGAGCGCACCGCCCCCCTGTAATAGAATGTCTCTGCCTCTGTAGGAATCATCCCCGGTGGAGATGCAGGTATTAGCTTAAGTTCCGGCGGTGGAGATATTATTTTTTCTTCATCAGCTACAGATATATTAAGGTTGGTTTCATATTTGATAATTTCTAAAAGCACAGCTTCCTCAAGAGCGGATAGTTTTCTACCCTTGAAATTAACTGCTGCTTCCGCGCCGTCAAAAAAATTTTTTGACCCGGCCACCCTGCTGCGCAAAACTTCTTTTATAAGGTTAAAATCAGCTTTATCATCTAAAAGGATGCTTATGCCGTCGCGGCGGCCCTTCAGTATAACGCATTGTTTTTCTTTTAGAACATCTTTACGAGTTTGAGTTGACATATAAATTGCCTCCTATCACGCGTGTTACATCTTTATGTTTTGTCATTAGTATCAAAACCGGTTTGAAGCAGAAAAAGGTTTCACCAAAGTATCAAAACTGAAATCCTGTTCCGGTCCGGCCTATGGCCGCAGTGTATTAAGCGGCTCGGGTCCCTCGGCTTGCTGCCCATAACCCAATGCCACTGCAATCATATCGCGGGCAATTCGGGCAGAAATTTGCCCGTATGCCAAGGTTGAGCCAAAGGGTATTGTTACATATATAGATATTTGCGGGTCATCAAGCGGCGCAAACGCGCCAAATGCGGAGTGAGGGAAGCGGGTTGATACCTCTTCTGTGGTGCTGGTTTTGCCTGCTACGGCTATAGGGAAGCCTTGGAAAACCCCAACCGCGGTGCCACTTGCCCCCCGCTGGGTAACAAGGCGCATCCCCTCGGTTACAGTATCCCATGTGGACTCAGAAAACTCTAGCCCCATACACACTGCTGTAGGCTCTGTACGCATTACGATGTGGCCATGGGTATTTTCTATATGCCCTACCATGTGCAGCGGGTAGTTTACGCCACGGTTCGCGAATACGTTCATTGCCCGGGCCATTTGGGCCGTTGTGTAGTTATTCAGCCCTTGGCCCATGGCCGTGCGCACCGTATCCCCGTCAAACCACTGTTGGTCACGGGGTAGGCGGTACCTGTACCGAAACAGCTTAAACTCCGGTGATGCCATACGCAAGCCCTCGTATATACTCCCATCCGCAAATCTTTGCGGTTGGTCAAAAAACTCAAGCATTTCAACACCACTTCTTTCATGTAAACCAAAGTGCATCATATAGGTATTAAGTGTTTCTATGCGTTGTAATGTGCTGGTAGGGGCAGTAGTTAAAGTGTTGCCCAGCCGCCATGCCGCTTCCGCAAAAAAGTAGTTGCAACTTACAGCAATGGCCTGAGCCACATTTATAGTGCCGTGGCCGCCGCTACGGTGCCAGCAATGCAAAGGCGGGTGCCCCGCTCTGGTGAAGGCAATATTATCACGGATGGTGGTATTGGGGCCAATCGCGCCGCCTTCCAGTGCGGCTACCGCTGTTATCATTTTAAAGTTTGAACCGGGCGCGCGTGGCTCCCTAAAGGCCCTTGGCTCTGCGGGAAGAGTTGGGTCAAGGAAGTATACATGGTTGAAGTATTCCACATCCATATTATTGACTAAACGGTTATTATCAAAAGAAGGGTATGACACCGCCGCAAGCACGGCACCAGTTTGCACGTCTACAATTACTATAGAACCTGTGGAAGGGTCCATATTAACTTGCTGCGGGGTGATTTCCCATTCTTCAATTTTTTGGATTAGCACGTCCCTTGCAGTTTGAGGGCGCGTTATTAACTGCTGCTCTATTGTACCATCCGGGTCTGTGATTTGCCCGGTCCCGATTAGGGTAAGAAGCATCTTAGCTGGGGATATACGGCCAGAGCGGATTCCTTCAGTTATGATGCTATGGATTTGCAATATATCATCACGGGATGTACCCGCATTTGGGAAGCGTTGCACGATATACCTCTGCATAGCCATTGCCGGGCCTTCTCCCGCTTCCAGCACTGCGCGGATATTTAAGCTATGGCTTTCCACGAAACTAATAAACACTTCTGGTAGTGTAACGGCACGTTCACGCGGATTACGTAGATTTATGCGGTTAATCAGCGCCCGTGCCAGATAATCCTTTAACATATTATAGGCGGCCATTTGCAGTTCTAGGTCTATAGTTAGGAATAGGCGGTCTCCCGGCTGGGGCTCTTGCAGTATTATAGGCTGGCCTATCCTGCGGCCTGCGTTGTTAAACTGGATTAGCTGCTGGCCGGGGGTACCTCTTAGGTATTGCTCCATGCTGCGCTCCAGACCTTGGATCCCAAACAGGCACTGGGGGGTATAGCCAAGATGCTCGTTTGCTGCAAAGTCTTCGGCCGTTATTGTGCGTATATAGCCGATTATATGGGACATGTATCTACCGGCCGGGTATTCCCGCTTAGCATCTATTGCTATAAACATACCTGCGAACGTAGCGTTTTTTTCATGTATAGAGGCTACCGTTTCCGGGGAAATATCTATAGCAAACAGTATAGGGGTAGGGTTAAACCTATCTACCCAAATAAGGCGCTGCATAAAAATCTTAGAGCGGAAATTAAGAATACGCCTTGCGTCTTCATCGCTCATTTCCGGGCATATTCGCTCACGCTCCCGCAGGAGCATGAAACTTTCTTCTGCTGTGTATTCTACAGGGATTACCATTTCCCTTTTCCAGTGGTTTTGCATGTGGGTTCTGCTATCTGTAAACTCGAATGGGTCTAAAGATATAGGGAAAGTATCTATATATTGCTCGCCGTTGCGCTCGAACAGCAGGGCAAGTTCTAACAGCGCCTCATTTGTGATGGTTACGCTGGGGTCCATTTTTGCTACAAAAACTAACCTATTTGTGGCCAATGGGCGGCCATGTCTGTCATAAATCGTACCTCTTAGGGCGGGGATGGGTATTGTTACTTCATGGGTAGGAGGTGCCTGTGGCACAAAAGTATGAGCCAAGACTATTTGCAACTCGAAAAGTTGTAGCAGCAGCATCCCGAACATAACCACAGATAAAATGAATAACCATAAGACGCGGTGCGTAACAAAATTATAGACATAACGTGCGATGTCCTTTACAAGATCCTTCATGTGCTCTACTCCTTTTCGAATAAATTTCGGCGGTTTGACTCGAAGCGTTCGACCCGGCCATTTATAAAATGCAACAGGCTATACAGCGGAATAGACAGCGAAACGGTATATATAGTCGTAGGCAATATTATTGTACGTGCGTACAGCGCCAAATTCAAATGCCCAAGGAACAAAAAAGACGATATATAAATCATAAACTGTTGAAATAATATAGCTATCAGCACAATTAAAAAAGGTAAGAAATAATTGTCCTTAAAAAAATCCCGGAATGGCTTGCCTGACGCATAGCCTATAAGCATGCCAAACAATGCAAACATCCCCAGCGGCCCGCCGGAGAATATGTCCTGCAAAAAACCAGCCGAGAAACCGAAAATTGCCCCTTCTACATCGCCCCTAAGTATACCGTAACCAACTATAAATATAAGAGCCGTGTCAGGGGTTACACCCAATACGGCGATATGGGGCAGTACAGAGGTTTGCATTACATAGTTTATCAAAATCAGGGCGCACATGACAGCTGCTCTCATTAGCTTAATCCTCTTTCCAATGAGGGCTCCGCCCTCATCTCACACATTTGCTACGCAAATGCGTTCGCATTAACTCCCTCGCTCCGCCGGGTTAAACCCGGCTATGCCCCGCAGGCAGCACCTTACCCATAAGGCGTTTCATCACTTGCATCGTCACCGGGCAACCATGTTACTACCAAGACTATATCCACGCGGTCTAGGTTGACCGAAGGATGGATAATAGCATAATGGGTCAGCCTTTCAGGGCCGGGATGGACGCTTAAAACTGTACCTATTTCCAGCCCTATAGGGAATAATGAGCCGTGGTCAGATGTTCTTATTTCATCGCCCTCTATAAAGCGTGCGGTATGCTCTATAAATATCATGCGCAATAATCCGTCTTGCCTTAAATCTAAATCGCCTACAACTAACCCCAATTCCTCTGTACGGACATTGATGGCAGCGGCGGCAAAGTCGTTATCTCTTATGGATATTACCAATGCGCTATTACGGGTTGTTTCATGTATAACACCAAGCAGCCCGCCATTGCCCAGTACAGCCATGCCCGGTAAAACTCCATCATTTTCACCTATGTTTATTGTAAAGCGGTCTTGCCAGTCGTTGGGGTTTTGGCCAATAATATGCCCGGTTACCATGGGTAAGTGCGGATGGCGCTCGCGCATATTTACTATATAGCGGAGTTGGATATTTTCTTCATATAGGGCGTTCATACGAGCGTTTTCGTTACGTAGACGCATGTTTTCTTCTACCAGCGATTGATTCTCTGCCAATATTTCGGCACTGCGGGCTAGGATGTAAAACCGCCCGCTAACCCAGCCCGTTGCCGAAGACGCGCCTCTTTGCATAGGCGAAATTATATAGCTGGCACCACGCCCTATAAAGCTAGTGGGTGCAACCCCGGTAATTGTGACAATGATTGCCGCAAAACAAAATAGTATACCAAGGCCCAAGAACAGCCGTTTGTGCTTGTGTATGAATTCCATTATAGCTTAATCTTCCCGGGGGTTATAAGCACACCTGCCAGCTGCTTTAAGTTTTCAAGCACGATGCCGGTGCCTGCCACTACGCAGTTAAGCGGCTCATCTGCTATGTGTACGGGGATACCGGTTTCTTGGGTGATTAGCTGGTCTAACCCTTTTAACTGCGCCCCGCCTCCTGCTAAGGTTATCCCGCTTTCCATAATATCGCTTGCAAGTTCTGGCGGGGTTTTTTCCAGCGTAAACCTTATCGCGTCTATTATTTTGTCCAGTGGCTCCGAAAGGGCTTGGCGGGCTTCTGCTTCTGTCATGACAACTGTGCGGGGTAAGCCCGATACTAGATCACGGCCACGTATGGACTGGTGTATAGATTCGTCTGGCTTATAAGCACAGCCAAGGTTTATTTTAATGTCTTCGGCCGTGCGGTCGCCTATGGCAAGACCGTGCACGCGTCTCACATATTGGACAATGGAATTGTCGAACTCGTCCCCGGCGGTACGCAGCGAGCGGCTGGTGACTATCCCGCACAGTGAAAGCACCGCAACCTCGCTAGTGCCGCCGCCTATGTCTACTATCATGCTGCCCACAGGGTCTGATACAGGAAGCCCCGCTCCTATGGCTGCGGCCATTGGTTCTTCAATCAGCGTTACAGAGTTTTTGGGTACACCAGCAGAGAAGGTGGCTTCGAATACCGCACGCATCTCAACATCTGTTACACCGCTTGGGACGCAAATCACAATTTTGGGCTTGCGGCTTAAAAAGCGTGTAGCGCGGGCTTTTTGGATAAAATATTTTAGCATCGCCCTTGTTGTCTCAAAATCGGCAATTACGCCGTCTTTTAAGGGGCGGATGGGTGATATATTACCGGGGGTACGGCCTATCATCTGCTTGGCTTCCTCGCCTACAGCCAGTACTTTTTTATTGTTGGTGTTAAGAGCCACTACAGAAGGTTCGCGTATTATTATACCTTGGCCCTTTGCGTAGACTAGCGTGTTGGCTGTACCAAGGTCGATTCCGAAATTTTGTGTGAACATGTATGCCTGCTTTCTAGTACTAATCCCAGCCTAAAACTGTGATGACAGCATTGTGTATGCTATAAATATACCGTTTAAGTATTCCCATCCATGCCAATAATAACCAAGCCAAGGCGATGGGGCATTTGTATGTAATTATCCCACAAATATGAAGGTTTTACAAATATGCTTGCGCGGCAAAACAATATGAAAATGACATTTAATAAATGCTAAATAAGCGGCCATAAAACATACGATTTTATGACCGCTTACTCTGCATTTCGGTACAATTTTTAAACGTGATCACCCGTTTAGTTCGTTCATGAGTGCTTTAACTTCCTGCATCTTAATCATCATGTCAAGGATTTTTTGCTGCCTTGGCGGCACCAGCGGCCTTAGCGAAAGCAGAGTATGCTCGAACTGGGGTTCTTCTGCTTGATGCGCAAGGTTATCTTGGGTTTGAGTGTTTAAGCTTTGCATTAGCTGCCATAGCATTGCGGCTTGCCTATCGTCCATTGTTTTTCCTCCCGGTTTAGTGTCGCTCCAATTAAAATTGAGTTTCAGATATGCTTCAACTCATTTCAAAACAGAACAACATTATTGGCTTTATATAGCATATGCGCGCCACGCCATTGCCGGAACATTATTATGTATAGCGTATTAAATCGCTTTATCTGCTGCCTGATGTTGATGTCGCATACTTTTTATGAAAAATGAAAATACTAGCAACACAAAATAAGCTGACATGGATGGAGATTTATTATGAAAACAATGCGCGTGTTACGGCCAGTGTTTGTGGTAGCGCTGTGCTTTTTGTGCCGGGGCATAGAGGCCCATGGTGCCGCTGATAATTTCCCGGCAAATAATGACGGGGTGCATTATATTTATACTGCCGAAGAACTTGCCGCCCTATCGTTGGATGATACGTGTAAGCTATATGTTCTAGGCGCGGATATAAATATCCCTCCCGATTGGGTGTTTATCGGGCAAGAGGCTCCGGCGGCGGCGTTCAAGGGAAGTTTGGACGGCCGCGGGCATTCTATTTCCGGGCTTAATATAAAAGTGACTGATGGCGGTGCATATGGGCTGTTCGGCAAGCTTGAAGGCGCAAGCATCAGCAATATCATTTTAGTGGATGCCGGTATGCGAATAGGAGATATCCACGGGTACAAACTTGCCGCAGGGCTATTGGCCGGGGAAGCTATAAGCAGCACAGTCAGCAATATAACTATTATGGGTGGAGATATATTTATAGCCGGGGAAGGCTTAGCAAATGCGGCCATTGGCGGGCTTATCGGGAATGGTGAAGATTTAAAGCTGGATGGCATCTGTGTTACCGTGGAAATTGGGATGCACAACAGTTTACGGCAGCATGACACCCCAAAAGCGGTAGGCGGGATGGCAGGGTCTTTAAACAATTCCGTGCTTGAAGGTTCGTGCGCAAACGTGCAGATTTGTATTAGCGCCGAAGCGGTAGGCGGGATTGTAGGATTTGCAACAGATACAAACTTCCGCAGCACCAGCACAAACAGCGGCGCGGTAAAAGGAAAAAGCGCTACCGGCGGTTTTTCCGGGCGCGTAGAAGGCACAGGAACAATAATTGATTGCCATAGCCATGCCGATGTAACAGGCGGCATAGCTGGTGGGTTTGCAGGGCAGATTTCCGGCAACCAGCTGCCAGCCAATGCCAACCATGGACTAAAAGTAACCGGTAGCAGCGCTACAGGGAAAGTCACAAGCAGTGCAGGCGGTATAGCTGGCGGCTTTTTAGGCGAAGGCAAATATACACTGATCCAGGATTCGTCCGCTTATGGGGAAGTAGATGGCTGTGCTGGTGCGGGCGGGTTTGTTGGGCGGCTTTCTTGCTTAAGCCGTGTTATATACACATACGCTGTGGGTGATGTTAGATTAGGAGGCGGAATAGCATGTCTAGGCGCAAATGCGCTGCCAATTGCTACAGAGCCGCATGACCCCGCAAAGTTTATGAAATTTGCCGGTGGCTTTGTAGGCGAGCTTGTTAATTCCGCATGTGTAGAATTTTCTTATTCTACAGGCTCGGTTATTGCCGGGAGGAATGATGCCGCACTGACTTGTGCCACACATGCAGGAAACACGCACGCACATGAAGCCACCATTTTGACAGCAGTTGGCGGCTTCGCGGGGATTATCTCTGCCAATGGCCTACCCAATACAATAACGCATTCATTGTCTTTTGCCCCTTGGGTGGTAGGAGACGGATATGTAAACCGTTTTGTTGGCCATGCAGACCACGACGGGATAAACGGCTGCTATGCCCACTTGGGCAGTATGGTTGTGCGCAGCGGAAACATTGCCCATGTGCTGCCAAGCGCCTTTGGACAAGACGGCGCGGATATGAGCAGCATGCAGGTAGAGGATATAACAAAGAGGTTGGGATGGAGGCGCGAAGTGTCGCGCTAAAAGGTAAGGCTAGGATTGAAGCGGAATGCAGTTTTGATACTAATGACGAAGGATTTTACGGCGGTAATATTTCGTTAGGATGCCGTTTTCACCAGAGATTTTGCTGCGGATTCCCTTTGCGATGCTTTGCAGTTTGCCAAATTGTGCGGCGCTTTCATCTACGGCATATGTCCATGTAGTGGTGCCGGAGCTTAGCCCTGCTTCATCTAAGTTAATACCATCCTTTGAAATTGAGAGTGACTCCATTTTAGATATAATATCCCGCTTTACATTGTCGGATGTTTGCTCCCATAAGTCTATAACAATACGGGAATATTCATCTATTACGGTTGACTGCCCCGCTCCTATTAGCGAAGTGGTCAAGTCGTTTCTAAGGCTCATAAAGTGAATGCCGCTGCGGGCATTTTCCAATGCGCCAAGAAATTCCGCCCAGTGAATGTTTATGAAATATAGTGCGAGTTGCTGCTCCGCGCGTTTTACTCCTTTAACCGTTGCGTGACGCAATACTTCTTGATATCTGGCGCTATTCGCATTTTCCAAGAAGGCAAAATACTTCCCATCTTTAAGGATTTGCATCCGCATATCAGTTATACGTGCCCGCAGTTCTTCCACAATATTTGAGAAACGGTTTAGAGAATAGCGCGCCTCGGCAGCTTCGCCCTCCATTTGCCGCTGTATTTGCCGCACTATGTTGCCGCGTTTTTTATGGCTGCCTATTACGACCTTTACTTTTTGAAGGGGTGTCATGCGATGTGACAAATGGCTTTCTTCCAGCCATACAAAAAACTTGCTTTGCCCGGGGTCGCCTTGCCGCCCGCTTCTGCCGCGCAGCTGATTATCTATACGCTCGCTTGTGTTTACGCCTGCGCCTATTATATATAGCCCGCCTGTTTCTGCTGCTCCTTCACCAAGGCGTATATCAACCCCGCGCCCGGCCATATTTGTTGAAATAGTAACGGCGCCAAGCTGCCCGGCTTTAGCTATTAGTATAGATTCTTCCTCGTCATTTTTTGCGTTAAGTACATAGTGCGGGATTTTGGCCGCGCCCAAGAGCCCGGAAAATAATTCGGATTCTTCTACGCCTTTTGTCCCGATTAGCACCGGCTGCTTCTTTTTGTAGCAATCAGATATTTGACTTAGGATGTTACGATGAAATTCTTCCCGCTGTGTAAAAAACACATCTTCATGGTCTATACGGATACTGGGGTTATGGGGCGGGATAATATCTACGGTTAAGCCGTAAGTAGATTTAAATTCGCTTGCCGAGGTTGCGGCAGTTCCGGTCATGCCGCATAGGGTTTTATATTGCCGCAAGAAATTTTGCATAGTTATTGAATTATAAATCCTTGTAAGCGGGGCTGGTGCCACCCCTTCTTTAACTTCTACTGCACGGTGCAGCATATCGGGGTATCTTTTATTTGCGATAACGCGCCCGGTTGTTGACTCTACCAGCTGAACTTTTCCATCTTTAACAATGTAATCATTGTCACGTGTTAGCAAATAGTGGGCTGTTAATGCGTTTTGTACGCCGCTTAATGCATGCAGATTTTCTTCCTCATACAGGGCAAGCGCTAGATATTCTTCCGCATATTCCAGCCCTTTGTCTGTCAGCCACGCCTTATGTTCGGTATGTGATAGTTCATAATCATCGGGGGATAGGGCTCTTATGCATTCGTCTATGCTGCCCAGCATATCTTTTTCATTTGAAATTTCCCCCGCTAGCACAAGCGGCGTTGTACATTCGTCAATCATTATAGAGTCTGCTTCGTCTACTATCGCTATGTCAAAGGCCGGGAATACGATCTCTTCTTCCGACTGCGCCAAAAAATCGCGAAGATAGTCAAACCCGGCCTGCTTTGCCGATACATAAGTGATATTACAGCCATATGCCGCCTTGCGATTTTTGAGTGTATCGTGTTGGGTGATATATCCCACTGTGAGGCCACAGGCTTCATATATATCGCGGTTTTCACTCCAGTCACGTTTAGCAAGATAGTCATTGAAGACTAGGATGTGCACGCTATGGCCGTCAAGGGCATAACAAATAGCCGCTACAACAGCGGCTAAAGTTTTGCCTTCCCCTGTGGGAAGTTCTGCAATTTTTCCTTGTAATAATGAATTGGCGGTACGTAGCTGAGTTTCAAAAAGTGATAGGCCTTTTAGTTTTAATATTAACTCTTTTATTGTAGCAAATCTCAAATCTGTTTGGTTTTGTGATTTTAATACGGCGGCCATGGCCTCGTGTGTTTTCATTTTTATATGTCCCTCATTACATAATCAACATTGCGTCACCATAACTAAAAAACCGGTATTCCTCCCGCACGGCTTCCGCATACGCCGCCAGCACGGCCTCCCGCCCAGCTATTGCCGAAACCAGCATAATAAGTGTAGACTCCGGCAAGTGAAAATTGGTCAAAAGCCCGTCTATTGCCTTAAATTCAAAGCCCGGGAAAATAAAAATATCTGTTTTTCCTGACCCGGATATGATTTTGCCAGTGTCATCCACGCGGCTTTCCAGTGTGCGGCAGCTGGTGGTACCTATGGCAATCACACGCCCACCGGCGGCTTTGGTTTCGTTTATTAAGTCTGCGGTATGCGGCTCTACACGGCAGTATTCGCTGTGCATCAAGTGCTGGGTTATATCGTCTTCTTTTACAGGACGAAAAGTGCCAATGCCTACGTGCAGTGTAACCCTTGCGATTTTTACACCTTTAGCTTCCAACTCTGCCAGCAATGCTTCTGTAAAGTGGAGCCCTGCCGTAGGGGCAGCTACAGAGCCTGCGTTTGTGGCGTAAACGGTTTGATAGCGTTCATTATCATTTTCATTTTTTTCGTGGATGTAGTGCGGCAGCGGCATTTCACCTATTTCTTCTAAAAGCGGCTCTAGGTCGCCTTCATGCTCTAGGGTTACTACTCTTAGGCCGTCTTCAATTAATTCATCTACGCGAGCCTTTAGCCGCCCGTTCGCGAAGATTAAGACATCACCTTCGCGGGCTTTGCGGCCCGGCTTTGCCAGTACACTCCAGCGGCCATCTGCCAGACGTTCGTGTAGCAGCATTTCTATTTGTGCTTCGCCACTGTGGCCCATCAGCCTTGCCGGGATTACTTTGGAGTCGTTGATTACTATGCAGTCGCCGGGGCGAAGTATAGATACGATATCTTTGAACTGCTTATGTTCGACTTTGCCGGTCTTACGGCAAAGCCGCATAAGCCTTGAACCGTCACGCTCGGTGGCGGGCTGCTGGGCGATTAGGTGCTTTGGCAGGTCGTAATAGAAGTCTTGTTTGTTCATCATGGTCTCCTTTGTATAGTGTTGCGAACGTGCTGTTTTCATTATCTTATCTCAACACCTGTATAATAATGCAGTAATATTTCACGATAACTATATCCAAGAAGAGCCATACCCGCCGCCCCACGCTGACTCATGCCAACACCGTGGCCCCAGCCACTTCCTACTAATGTCACGCTGTTGCCTTGCGCGGACTGTGAGGCTGAAAATTCTATTCTGCGCATGGTTTGGCCGTCAAATACGTATGCATATTGCCCTGATGCGGCATTTCTTAGGTTAAATGATGCTAAACCACCGCTTACAGTATTATGTCCATCTGTAACCGTTACGGCTGTGGGCAGCCCGCCCGCCCCGGCTATATGGAAGTTCCGGCTCATAATTGCGCCGCCTGCCGGTGCGAAAAAATTGCGTATAGCCTCACCGGAAACGCGCCATTGGCCGGATGTACCGTAAATTGTTATCTCTTGCACGCGCCCGAGAGAACTTGTTCTTGAAACAGACATCCCCGTAGCCGTGCCTATATTGCCGCCGGCAGCGCTAACTGCGGCGGTTAGCTGTGCCATCGTGAAGGTACGCTCCCATTCTGGCGGGTTATGTTCTTCAATACTTCTTACTGCGCGGAGGTATGGCTTGGCAGTAATCCAAACATTTTCGGAATAATCCGTCACTCCTCCGCTACTGGCAAAGTATACAGCCAGTATTACCGCGTTATTGTAGAAAAGCATTCTGCCACGGGTTTCGTTAACGGCGCGGGTAGTGTTTTCATGCTCACGCCCGGCACCCCTGTACGCTTGACAGTGGGTGGTATCGCAAAGGTCGAAACCATTATGCCTGTGGCCACCTTCATTCATACGATATACCATAAAGGTACGCGAAGCTATGGCTTGTGCCTTCAACGCCTCTATGTGAAAGGACGCATACATTTCTACCGGCAATACGCCAAATAAATATTCTTCAGGGCAAAGTACATTGATGGCGGTTATGCGCCCGCCAGAGGGCCTAAACTCGATAGCGCCACGGTATTGATAGTTCCCCAGCCGCACAGTCCCCCCGTTTGCGCAAGTAATTTGTGCGCCGCGGGTGGTATCTGTAAATGTAAATACCCGCTGGCTGCCGCTATACAGTGCCACAACACCACCGGACACCCGCACGGTAAAACCACCGGCAGACTGCAATGTAGTTGCGTATGAAAAGTTGCCGTTATTGTCATATCCCGCCCGGATATGCGTATTACCTATGTTAATACTATAGCGGTTGGCAAAGTCCCGTGTGAGGCCGATACGGATTGTGCTTGGCAGTTCGTTTGCTGCCCTAGCAAATGCCGGAGACGCTTGGATCGCCGCAAACAAAATCACAAAGAATAATAGCAGACAAGTTGCCTTTGTTAGCAAATGTTTTGGCATGATTCCCCCGGAAAAGAAACGTTTTAGTTTTTGTCATGTTTCATCGAATAATATACCAGTTGTAGCATATTATGCGCAATACATGCCGGCTACTGTCATAATGTTGTAGGGAAACTACAACCCTCCTGTATTTGTTATAACATCCCAACAACGGTTTTCGCACAATAAAAAACCCGTTCATCGCCGTTTCGTTTGAAATTGGGCTTCGCCCGCCGCCGATTCTGCGCAAAAAGCGAATTAAATGAGAAATAGCCCCGGCCAAGCCGAAAATGCGAAAATTTAAAAGCATTATCCGGAGGCAACAGACGAGACTGATTTCAAATTAATCCGCTTTACATTTGCAGAATCGGCTCGTCCTCAGCACATTTCAAGCCGAAACAACTATACAAACGGGTTTTCTACAATACTAGCACTTTGGCCAATCATTGTTTCAATAAAAATCCCATAGCCCTTAGTAGGGTCTTGCACAAACACGTGGGTTATCGCCCCTATAATCCTCCCGTCTTGCAATATTGGGCTTCCGCTCATTCCTTGTACGATGCCATTGGTTGCGCTTAACAGTTCTGGGTCTGTTATTCGTATAATCATACCCTTGGTATCATCGTTGGTGGTGCGGTTTACGCTTTCAATACTTATCTCAAACTCCCGTACTTCGTTACCTACAACGCTGGTTAGTATTGTTGCCGAACCTTCGCGTATTTGCGAACGGGTAGCTATAGGTACTGGCTGCACAGGCAATGTTGCCATAAAAGCCGGGTCAAGCTTACCATAGATACCACTTGGGCTGTTTAGCTGTACAGAACCCAAAGTTTGGTTATTGTCTACAGAGCCTTCTAGTTCACCGGGTTTGCCTCTTTGGCCTTTTACAATGGATGATACTGTCGATGGCATAATCGCGCCATTTCTTACGGTTATCAACTTCTTTGTGTCTACGTCCATAATGCCATGACCCAAAGCGCCAAAGGCCCCTGTTTCCGGGATATAGTAGGTAAGTGTACCTATGCCTTTAGTAGAGTCGCGTACCCATGTACCTATGCGGCGCACGCCATCCTTAGCGGCCATAGCTGGTGTAAGTGTAACTTCAAACTCATTTCCGTCGCGGCGCAGTAGTAAAACTACATCGCCTTCGGATTTTGCTATTAGTATGCTTAAGCCTTCTTTTGTGTCTATTGGCTGTTCGTTGGCTTTAATTATCAGGTCGCCGCTTTTTAGTAAGCCGTCACCCGGGCTGTGGGTTTGACCGTCTTCGCCCAAGAAGCTGCCTGTCCCCAGCACCATCACGCCGTCTGTATTTATACGCACGCCTATTGTCAGGCCGAGCGGCACTACTTTAATATCGCTTGTTTGCGCAGTCTTGCCATTGCCAAACGGCAGCCGGAAAGCCATTGACTCCACATAACCATCGCCGCTTGCAAAGATGGCTGCAGGTGTGCGTAAATTCTCGGCAAAGCTGCCGGCAAGCCAGCCCATTAGGGCCGTTATCATTAGAATTGTGAATAATCGCAAATTATGTTTTATGCGGGCCGGGCGGGGCCGGCTTAAAACACGATTGTTATGTCTAATTTTATGGCGCATTTTTTGCCCCCTCTCACATCTTAGCCTAGCCGAAATTTCGGTTGCCTATACAGGAAAAAACGCTCATTCGAAATTTCAGAAGAAGCTTAATTCCATGAACGGACCATAAGCGCAAAGCTACTGATGAAATTACAGGGCCTTTAATGCATTATTTCTCCATAAAATTACACATAGCTTGAATTGTATACTAATTGTTACATCAATTTGCGCGATTATAAGATAGGCTTTCATATTGGATTTGTTAATGCTATAATCCCTTCGCAAAGCTTGAAATCACTGGTTTTATGTTCTGCAATGGTTTCGCAAAACGCAAATTTTGGAGCAAAGCCCTGCCATCGAACATATAGCCATTAATGCGCAAATAAATTTCAACCATATACGTGCATATTTTGCGCATCCGGGTTAAAAATATACCGACAGGAGTACCTTCACATGGAGTACATTGTTATTAACGGTCAGAAGCCGCTAGTCGGCAAAGTGCAAATTGGCGGGGCAAAAAATGCCGCAGTAGCCATTGTGCCTGCGGCCATTGCCGCCAACGGAGTTTGTGTAATAGAAAACCTGCCAGACATTAAAGACGTACACAACCTAGCAGCCTCTATAGAAAAGCTGGGTGGTAAATACCGTTTTATGGATGATTTTAAGACACTTGAAATAGACGCGAGTTGCATAACCACACATATAGCCGATTACGAACTAGCTACGAAAATGCGTTCGTCATATTACTTGCTGGGTGCGCTTCTAGGGCGTTTTGGCAAGGCAGAAGTATCTATGCCCGGCGGGTGTGATTTTGGATACCGTCCTATCGACTATCACCTCAAGGGATTTGAGGCAATGGGCGCGAAATATGTGCTGGAGCATGGCTGGGTAAAAATCTCGGCGGAAAAGCTTACAGGCGCCAACATATATCTTGACGGCCCAAGCGTTGGCGCAACAATTAATATAATGATTGCCGCGGTTTTTGCCGAAGGCACAACCAAAATAGAAAACGCGGCCCGCGAGCCACATGTTGTAGATACCGCTAACTTCTTAAACATGATGGGCGCAAAAATAACTGGTGCCGGTACGGATGTTATCCGTATAAACGGCGTAAGCGAACTAGGCGGCGGCAAGTACACCATTATCCCCGACCCTATAGAAGCGGGTACATACATGGTTGCCGCCGCTATCACAAACGGTGACATAACCGTGGAAAATATTATACCCAAGCATATGGACCCCTTAACCGCAAAATTAAGAGACATGAATTGCCATGTAGAAGAAGGCGAAGACAGCCTGCGCGTCTTCAGAAACGGTGAATTAAACGGCTGCGATGTTAAAACATCAGGCTATCCGGGCTTCCCAACTGATTTGCAACCCCAAATGGCCACATTACTATGTACCGCTTGTGGTGCTAGCGTTGTTACAGAAACTGTGTTTAACAACCGCTTCCAATATATCAACGAGCTAAAGCGCCTTGGCGCAAATTTTAAAGTAGAGGGCCGTACAGCTGTAACAAAAGGCAGCTGCTCTTATACCGGTGCGCAAGTTGCGGCAACGGATTTGAGGTCTGGTGCTGCACTGGTACTTGCCGGGCTTGCCGCCAAGGGCGAGACTACTATTGGCAATATCTTTCACCTTGACCGCGGATATGAAAATCTCGAAGATAAGCTAAAGGCATTGGGCGCGGATATTAAACGCGTCACAGTGGAAGAGTGAGCCAGATGACGCGCTTTTGTACAGTTATTAGCGGTTCCAGCGGGAACTGCTCCTACGCCGGGATGGCTGACGAGCATTTTATTATAGATGCCGGGATTAGCGGTAAGCGCCTTATGCAGGGGCTTTCACAATTAAATGTAGACAAACCAACTGCCATATTTATCACACACGAGCATGGCGACCACATCGCAGGTGCAGGAGTGATAGCGCGGCGGTTTGGTATTCCTATTTATGCTGCGCCGCTAACATGGCGCTATTTTTTGCGTCATAAAAAGCTTGGCCCGATTACAGAAGAACAAGTGAAATATATCACGCCAGGCCAACCGCTGATGATTGGGCAGGCCAAAGTAACAGCCTTTGATGTACCGCACGATGCAACGCAGCCGGTGGGGTACACCTTTGAAGCAGCGGGTGTGAAGATAGCATATGCAACAGACTTGGGTAACGCAACGGAGACAGTGGTCGAGCATTTAAAAGGTGCGAACGTATTGCTAATCGAGAGTAATCATGACTTGGAAATGCTGCAAAACGGCCGATACCATCCCGATTTAAAAAAGCGTGTTGCGGGGCCAAGGGGACATTTGTCTAATGCGGCAACGGGGCAGCTTATAGTTGATGTAGCATGGGACGGGCTTAAATATGTATTTTTGGGACATTTGAGTGAGGAGAATAACAGGCCGATGCTGGCATATGACACCGTGGGGCGGATTCTTGATGCACATGGGGTTAAGGTAGGGCTGGCTGTGGCTGATAGGCATTATTTGGGGGATTTGGTGGAGTTGTAGGGTAAAGTAATGTTGCACATGAATATGAACTGGTCTGTAATAATTGTTGGGCGAAATCGCAGTTTACATATGAATGTGGGCTATATGATGATTCAATACAAATGGGCGATAAGGTATCGAACACATTACTGCTTTTGCTACAATATCCCGTTATCCTAATATTAGAGCCGATTGGACTGAAGCCGACACACAGTTAACCCTTAAATATCTAAGCTAATCCATCCTTACACCGATAAAGCAATATCAAGCACAAAGGAGCGGTCACGGTTTCTGGCGTTTGCCGCTGCTTTTTTCCATCCGCAGCAAAGGGATTTTACGTTTACCTCGGCCATGGACGAAGGTTATGCCTCTATCTTTGTGCCGTCTATGAATAGGTTTGAGAAATCTATTTCTCCGGCTTCTTTTAGATACTCCACTAACTGATAAAACAGATGCTCTATTACATCGCCTTGTAGGCGGTTCTTGATAAAGTCCCAAAACTTGTTATGGCTTGGGGCTGGCTTGCCTCGCAACACGTACACATATAGGATGTCGTTTTTACATGCTTTTTCTAGCGCGCAACTCTATATTTGAAAAATTTAAATAAAACTTTTAAAAGAACCGTGTCTTTAACGGTTCTTTTGTTATAATTAGACTAAATTTGAAATTCACATAAAAGTTTTGTACTCAAAAGGAGGCAGTTTATGAGACAAGAAGGTATTAATTTTGCGCCAAAGGGCAAGCCAGCGCCTGTGGTATCACCGGGTGAGTTTGTTTTTGCTGCTATTGGGCTTGACCATGGCCATATTGGCGGCATGTGCAATGGCCTTATAGAGGCAGGCGGCCAGCTAAAGTACATCTATGACCCGGACGAGGATAAGCTTAACCGGTATTTGGATATGTACCCAACTGCCAAGGCCGCCCGTAGCGAGGATGAGGTACTTTTAGACCCTAAGGTACAGATGGTAGCCAGCGCTGCGGTACCGTCGGAGCGCTGCCCGGTTGGGCTTCGCGCAATGGCCGCTGGGAAGGATTATTTTACAGATAAGGCACCGCTGATAAGCCTAGAGCAGCTAGAATCTGCTAAAAAAGCTGTGGCAAAGACAGGGAAAAAGTACGCGGTATATTATTCCGAGCGATTGCATTCAGAAGCAGGGATTTTTGCCGGGCAGCTTATAGAGCAAGGCGCTATTGGCAAAGTTCTGCAAACCATTGGCTTGGGGCCGCACCGCATTAGTATTGGTATACGGCCGCCTTGGTTTTTAAGGCGTGAGAATAATGGCGGCATATTGTGCGATATTGGCAGCCATCAGGTAGAGCAGTTCCTGTTTTACACCGGCGCTACAGACGCGAAGATAATGTCTGCACAAATAGAGAATTATAAGTACCCCGATTACCCCGGAGTGGACGATTTTGGTGACTGTACACTAAAGGGCGACAATGGGGCCACCGGGTATTTTAGAGTTGACTGGCTTACGCCAGACGGGCTTAGCAGCTGGGGCGATGGCCGTACTATTATCCTTGGTACAGACGGTTATATGGAGTTGCGCAAAAACTTAGATGTTACCCGCGCAACTAAAGGCGACCATTTATTCATGGTTAACAATGACGGCGAGCAATATTTCGATGTTGGCGGCACTACCGGGTTCCCATACTTTGGGCAGTTGATTCTGGATTGCCTTAACCGCACAGAGAATGCTATGACTCAAGAGCATGCCTTTAAAGCCGCTGAGATTAGTGTTAAGGCACAGATGATTGCCGAGAAGGCGAAAGGGATTGTGCGCGGGTAATTATCCGTAATATATGATAAAACGAAACCACCTGTTTTCGGGGCAACCTGTAAGATAGGTGGTTGTACCCCTGTCAAGTGGCTTGGGAAATAACTATTTGAGTGTTGTTACATTCGTGCTATAATCATCATAGTGGCAAGCGAATATGATTTATATTAGGCGAACAGGAGAAACAGAAGAAACGATAATGCAATTTACATTTTTCACATTACACTGTAAGAACATTGAGGCTATGGCAACATGGTATCGTGATGTCGTTGGGCTAGAACAAAACTGCGATTTTGGCGAATTCAAGGGTTTCAGTACGCCAAGCGGTATGTTTTTCAATATGGTAAAGCGTGATGACAGCTTAGAGTATGCGCAAGTCGTAAATGGCACGATGAGTATTGGTTTGGGCGTTCCAAGCCACGCAGATGTTGACATTGCCTACACTCGTTTGATTGAGGGCGGTGCAAAGCCGTATAAACAGTTACCCGAAACAAATGGCGTGTTCAGAGATGCTTATGTAACCGACCCGGAAGGCAATGTTATTTGTATTACCGGCGTTGAGGAATAGCACCTAATAAGCACTATCTTCAGTCAAATTGGGCGTAGCTTTGGTCTTATTCCCGTGCCGATAGGCACGAAAGCCCCGACAGGGACGCACTGCACCATCTCTGCCGGTGTATAAGTGCGCAACTTGATGTTTATACATCTTATTTTTGAGCAAGTATTTTTTAGTTTTACTTGGAGGTTTATATGCCAACGGAATCTTATTTATTCCATGGTCAACAGTTTGAGTGGGACACAGATAAGGGTTTGCATAACATAGAAAAGCATGGTATTCCCTTCAAGGAAGCCGCTACAGTTTTCCGTGATGACAGAGCCTCCGTTTTTGATGATGATGAGCATTCATTTGACGAAGAAAGATTCAAAATTATAGGTATTAGTGGAAATTTGAGCCTGTTGACCGTGTGCCATTGCTACAGAAATGATGATTCCACAATACGGATAATATCCGCAAGGAAAGCGACCAAAGCCGAACAAACAAAATATAGGAGGTAACAATATGAACAGTGAAAAAATTGATACCAGTGATATTCCGGAAATAACCGACTTTTCAAAAGCTCGCCCTAACCCTTATGCTGAGAAAATAAGAAAACATGGTTATTCGATTACTATTCACTACAGCCCTGAAGATGTTGCCAGAATGACAAAAAACACAATTGATAAAATAAAAGGGCTTGATATGCTTGAATTAGACCCGGACGAAAAAGAAGCACTTAGGAAATATCAGGAAGCTCACAAAGGCTATGTAAATTGATGAGGTTTCCCCTTCCCGTACAGCTAAACGCCTTATTTATGCCGTAAATGAGCCGACAGCCATGTGTTTTAGTAGGCTTGTTTCTTAAGCCCCTTAACAACATAACAACTGGTAGTACTTTAAGGGGTTTGAGAAAATATATACTATTAAATTTGCAAATTGTAAAAGAGGTGACAAATGCCTAAAAATATATGCTATGTATTAAACAGGAAAAATAATGATAGATTGAATCTGAATAAAAAACAAGACAATTCAAAACTATTGTTAAAAGCAGATTTGGAAAAGTTCGACTTTGATATTAAAAATATGTTAGGTTGGGCATATTATCCGAATTACTGCTTTGCGACCATAATTGATAATAAAATAATTTCGTGTGCAAGTGCTGGATATCATGCAGGTAAAATTGATAATAATATCGTAGATATAACCACAGCAACGCACAATGATTATAGAGGAAAAGGCTACGCGGTTTCGAATGTAATTGCATTATGCGAATATATTTTAGATATGCAGGATAAAAGAGAAATACACTATATAACAGACACAAGCAATATAGCTTCACAAAAAACCGCATTGTCAGCCGGACTGATTAACAAACGGTATAGCTATATCTTTCTAAGAAAAATAATATCAAAACTATGTTAGACAATATAATAGATACGATATAATTGATAACGCCCCGCGCAAACCGAAGCAAGCGCGGGGCGTTATCAATTATATCAAAATCTGGTTTTGATACTAATTACGCAAGCGATCAAAGTCTCAAAACACGCAATCCTACAAGAACAAAAAGAAATAACTACCGATATAGTAAACCAAAATCCCGCCAACAAGCCCAATAAACGGGTTCTTAGTAAGCGCGGTAAGCGCCAGCGCCGTAGACGCCTGCACCATATCCATAGAAGTTACATAATCCCTAAGCACGCCACCCGGCGGCGCAAAGAAAACATTCCTAAGCTGCGGTATAAACGTAGAGAAGAAACCAATAACAAACAAGAACCCGGCAATTGCCTGCACAGGTACATATTTCACCGCTTTAGTCATAAGCCCCAAGAACAATAAAATCGCGCACAAAAGCATCATGAGTACACCAGCCATAACAGGCCAAGGGGCTGCCGCCGTAGCCGAAATTATGGCCCCAACAGGCGCGCCACCAAAGATTACGCTGGGGATATCCGCCAGACTGTTGATTACCGTCAAGTGGTCCATATTCTGCGTGATTTCCGGCGGGGCAAACCCGGCGGTAATATTACCAAAGGCGATGTTTGTGCCTATGTTAAGGCAGATAAACGCCAGCGCAAAATATATAGCGCCAAGGGTGAACTTGGGCTTCATAACTTTAAACTCGGCCCAGTATTCCTTTGTCCAAAATTTTGGATTTTCGTTTTGCTCCATGTCGCCTTCGTAGCCTGCGTCTTTTGCCATTTTAAGCAGGTTTACGCGGCGGCCTCTTTTGCCTGTTTCCGGGCATTTTTGTAAGAAGGCAAAATCTAGGGTTGACAAGGTTACAGACACAGCAATTACATATACCAATGCGTGGGGGTTACGGGGCGTGCCGGCTTCGGTAGTTATGACAAAGAAAGCATAGGTCGCCAGTGCGGACACAAACGCGATAATCCCTGTTCTTTTGTCTTGTTTCAGCATGTCGAAGCTTATCCCCATTACCATGAGTCCTACACCGGCCATCATGCCCCATAGCACAGGCTGGCCAGCAAACTCTGCGATGCGCGTTACAGAGCCGGTTAGCCCCAACGGCACCATCACCAACACCGCAAGAAGCAACGCCGCGATACGCTCGTTCACATTTTTCATGAAATGTGAAACCGTGAGTATCGATGACTGCCCCGAGATAGGCGTTACAGACCCGGTTAGCAAGTTACCAACCGCGCCCACCAAGAACGCGAAGGCGGTGGGCTTCATCTTATAACCCTGTGCGGCCGCCCATGCAAGCATGGTAAGCCCGTTAATGGCCACAAATACTACCGCGATGACCAATGTTGATACATCATTGAACATTGTGACTACCCCTCTTTTTATAGCGGTCCATCGAGAATCCGCTTTATATTTGGCCACGGCTTGCTGCCGCTGCCTGTCCTCATTTTATTCCTATTTAAGGCAGAAAACAAGCCGTCTTATGCTATAATTAGCGGGTTATGACAAAATAATTTTTGGAGGTTCACATCATGAAATATTTCGATGCCCACGCGCATTATCTCTCAAAGCAATTTAACAAAGACAGACACAAGCTTCTGCTTGATATCCACCGCGCCGGTGTGGAATACATTGTAGATTCGGCAAATGTTTTAGAATTGGAAAAAGGAGCTGAACTCACGCAAAAGTATGATTTCATGTACCTAAGCGTAGGGGACTACGGCCCATGGGAAGCATCGCCGGGGAAATCAACCGAGGCAGAAATAGAGAGACATATCACGAATATGATTAGGATTTGCGAAAACAACCGTAAGGTAGTGGCGCTTGGTGAAATGGGATTGGACATGAGACGCGGGCAGACCATGCAAAGCCTTGAGAAGGATTATTCAATTTACTGGTTTAAGCGGCAGCTAGAAGCCGCAAAGGAAGTGAAGTTGCCGGTTGTTATCCATTCCGGTGATGCGTGTCAGCCTGTTTTTGATATCTTGCGCCAAGCCGATATGCCTGATTACGGGCATGGCAAGGGCATGATTCATTGCTATCTTGGCACACCAAAGATGGCTTTAGAATATGTAGAGATGGGATATATGATAAGTATAAGCGGGGTTGTCACCCATAGGTCCGCAAGGGGCAAAAACTTAGTAGAAGTAGCCAAAGTTGTCCCGCTTGAAAATATGGTAATTGAAACAGATTGCCCATATCTGACGCCGGAGCCGTTCCGCAGTAAGAGAAACGATTCCGGTCATCTTAAATACGTGGTAGAGGAAATAGCCAAGATTAAGAATGTCTCGCCCAATGAAGTTGCGGAGGCTACAATGGCCAATGCGAAGGCTCTGTTTCGCATTAATGTTTAGATAAGTATAAGGAGGGTGGATTTAATGCCAAGAAATAGATATGCGGAAATAGCACAGGAAACATTGCATGTCGCAAATACGGGAAAATACACAGCTAACGGCAACAACGTGGATATTTCTGAAAAAATAGCACACACGAACAATCACACCGTTTTTATTTCTCAGCAAGATGCGGATGAATTGGAAAGCGCATTTATACCAAAAGGCGACTCACCTGATATAGAGTTGCACAGTGAAACAACATTGGCGGCAATCATTCGCTTGGCGGACAATGGAAGTAATCTTGGCGCGCTTAACTTCGCCAGCGCGAAGAACCCGGGCGGCGGATTTCTTAACGGCGCAATGGCACAGGAAGAAAGTCTTGCGGCGGCATCTGCCCTCTATCCGTCACAATTACAATGCACCCAATATTATGCTATTAACCGGCGTTTCAAAAGTTTTGTTTATACAGACTGCTCTATCTGGTCACCGGATGTGGTTTTCTTCCGCGACGACAGTGCGGAATTTTTGCTGGCCCCCGCAAAATCGCATGTGCTAACTATTCCCGGTGTCAATTATGGGCAGGTGCTTATAAAAGGCGAAGATACCGAAACAGCCAAAACCGCCATGAAACGGCGCATGAAAATAGCCCTTGCTATATTTGCTAACAAGGGCTGCGATACAGTTATTTTGGGTGCGTTTGGTTGTGGTGTATTCCGCAACAATCCAGCAGATGTAGCTATGTGGTGGAACGAGTTACTAATTGAATACGGTGGACATTTCAGCAGGGTCGTTTTTTCGGTTTTTGACCGAAGTCGGCAAAAAGCGACGTTTAAGGCTTTTCAAGATTGTTTTGAGGGGAAATAAAGGCTCTATAACAAAAGCCGTAGCGCATGTACAGCAACTACCACTCTATACACAAATCTAATGGTTCATCTTTATAGTAAGTTTCATAATCCCCCTTTACCGCAGCAAGACTAAAACCCGCATACCCATCTAACACGTACGAAAGATGTACATACTTCTCAAATATCTTTTTACCCTCATCCTTGCGGCCAAGCCCTGCCAATGCCCACGCTTTACCACCAAGACTCATTCCATATAAAGCCATATCTCCAGAAAACTTGGCTATTTCCAGCCCTTCATCAGCCATTTCTAATAGTTCTTCATCTAGTTTAGCCCAGCTAAGGTCTAACAGCAGGTTCTTGATAAGTACCCGATATCGGGCTTCTAAACGGATTTCTCTATGAAAAATATTTTTGTTTTCCATATTTGCTTTTAGCATCCGCGTTATGTTAAGGGTCCTGACCGGAGGGGATTTAGCCGCACTGTCTATTTCAAAATAAGCGTTGCCTATATCATTTATCATGATATATTCGTACTTGGAAAGGAAATAGTTTGGGATTTTTTCAAGTTCAAAATCGGGTCGCGTAAGTTTAATACCTTCGAACGCATATTGTATGGCAAGTTCGGGGTTTTTATACTTGCCCGGTAATGAAACAGTTGTTATACTGCCACTACACTAAAAGCATCTGCGGTGCGTTATATAAGTACTTAAGGTGACTATTATAACTAAACTGTATATAGCTTTTAAATCATCTCAATATGGAGGATTAGACATGAAAAAAGCAAGAGCAATAACTGTATCATTGGTATTAGCATTTTTGATAGCAGTACCAATAGTAGCATTCACACAGCTTTATGAGTCATCATGTGAACCAATAGCGCTAGTATCATCTGAACCATCTGGAGGTTCACCTGGACGCTCACGCATGAATGGCCATTAACATTAAGACGTAATCATATGAATTGTAACATATCCTCGTCAAATTCTGTGATGGCAATTGTCTCATGATATTGGCACCAAAAGGGAGGGATAATGCGAAAACTTTTATGTGCGATTCTCTTTGTCGCATTAAAGTTCTCACATTATCCATCCCTTTTATCATTGAAGCCCGTGTGAAGCAATTTACCATATGCAAAAAACGCCGAGTGACTGCTAAAAACCTTTAAGGAGAACAAAAAAAATGTACGAGTACAAGAGCGAGATTGTAAGCAAAGGCCTAAGATGGGTAAGAGGCCGCGCAAGTGAGGCAGATGCATCCGGCCTTGACGAATTATTAAACGAACGCGCAGCAGAAGGCTGGGAACTGGTAGCCTACGCCTATACTACCGAAGTC
>Ga0131853_10000682_pt1 | contig 61254 bp, 59 predicted proteins | sample TergutLab28metaG_FD_92764 | JGI IMG/M metagenome (GOLD analysis project Ga0131853, IMG submission 92764) | Labiotermes labralis P1 segment gut microbial communities from Petit-Saut dam, French Guiana - Lab288 P1 (version 2) (version 2) | ecosystem: Host-associated > Arthropoda: Insects >...
GCTGATGTTTAGGCAGCTTCATGCGAAGGAAAAAGCCATTTGCTGCGGGTTGTCACCCTGGCAAATGGCGTTTTCCTATCGCATGAATCTACCTAAACGCTTCGTACGCTCCAAAACCAACTAACTGCCCGTCCATGCTTTTGTACCATATGTAAAGCGCACGTTAAAACCTGCGCCGTTATTGATTTGAATCTTTTTGAGTATAAAAATATGCGCCAGCCAAAACAAAATGCGTGCAGACAACGACGGGCATTCCCGTCACCACCTACACGCACATTATGTACGTCAAAAACAACCCAAAACACACATCAGTAAAAAGAAACATACTTGAAAAAATACAAAAACAATTGTATACTGAATGTGCGCAATGGCAGAGGTTTACCCTCTGGTTTGTAGGTGATGCTGATTAATCATCTACACTCGTCATGCGGTGCCGGCTAGCACCTCATGAACCTTGCGTCTTATTTTTTTGTTACTGCATATCTCCTGCCTCCTGCTTGCTTCGGCTGGCACTTGAATACTAGCACGTTTTGACATAAACCGCAAGTGATAATTTACGACAGCTTACATTTGTCTAACATGCATCAAACTGCACAATAGTTTCTCAAACTGCCATCATGTATAAACAAAAAACAGCGCACACATTTTACAAATTACCAGACATTAACCAGAACAATATTGTTAAATTTGCACCATAATATAAAATTCACTTGTACATACTCACATAAAATTGGATTGCCATATTGCGATAGCCCACATCAGCCTATTTTACCGTAGCTTCACATCAATGCCCCCCACACGGGGTTTTAACTGTTGCCTTACACTCGGTACCGAAGCATGGACGGGCAGATAGTTGGTTTTTCCGCGTACGCAAGCGTTCATGTAGATTCAGGCGGCGGTAAAACGCTATTTTTCCGTGTGACAACACGAAGAAAAATAGCATTTTACCCCGCCTGAAGCTGCATGAACATCAGCTGGAGTAGCGGAAAAACCAACTATCTGCCCGTCCATGCGACAGCCCTCTCATGTAAAGCCGCAGCATAACAACCTAACGCAGCCCAAGCATTTCAACAAACTCAACTTCTTGCATTTTGCAAGAAGTTGCATTTACAATAATATAAGGGATATAATAGCATTAACATCCGAAGGGAGTTTTCAACAATGCAGGTTTCCTTACGCTATTGCGAAGATTATGATTATGACAGACTCAAAGAGACATTAAACGAGAGCGTACAATCTCTGGGTGGATGGGAAAAATATATTCAGCCCGGCGACAGGGTTTTAGTCAAACCAAACCTGCTGTCGAAAAAAAAGCCAGAGGAAGCCGTCACCACCAACCCTACTTTCGTAAAAGCCATTGTCTCTTTATTGATAGAAAACGGCGCGTCAGTTCTTATTGGTGATAGCCCGGGGGGACCTTTTACTAATGCGCTGCTGACTGGCGTATATCGTGCGACAGGTATGGAAGCAGTCGCCAATGAAACAGGTGCTGAGTTAAATAGGAACTTTGACGCATTTGAAGCGGACAACCCACGGGGCGTTATTATGAAAAAGGTAACGCTGGTGGACATGATAAATGATGTGGATAAAATTATTTGTGTGGCAAAACTTAAAACACATGCGATGATGACATATACAGGTGCGGTAAAAAACATGTTTGGTATGGTGCCGGGTATTGCAAAGGCCGAATATCATTTTAACATTCCCGATTATGACAATTTTGCCGACGCGTTGATAGATATTTGTTTGGCCGCAGAGCCTGTACTCAGCTTTATGGATGGGATAGTGGGTATGGAAGGGGATGGGCCAGCGGCAGGAAACCCCGTGCATACGGGTGCGGTGATTGTTTCCCCAAGTCCGTATCACTTGGATTTGGTTGCGTGTAAGCTCATTGGCCTTGCCCCAAAAGATGTACCCATGCTAAAGCGCATGATTGCACGTGGTATGGTGGATGAAGAAATGTTGGATACAGAGTTTATAGGCGAACGCCTGTCCAATTTTAAGATTCGCCCCTATGCTGCCGCAGAAACAAAAGGGCTAATGAATGTAGTCGGTCTACCCATGCCTCAGTTTATGAAAAATTTCATTATGAAATATGTACAGACCCGCCCTGTTTTTCAAGCGCATTTATGCAATGGCTGTGCCATCTGCAAAGAGGCCTGCCCTGTGGACATCGTTGAAATTGAAGATAGCAAGGCATCTGTAGATTACAAAAACTGTATACGCTGCTATTGCTGTCAAGAGCTTTGCCCACGGCAGGCTATAAAAATCCACCGCCCCAGATTATCTAAACTATTAAGGTTGTAGCAAATGGTTGATATTATCACGCGAATGATAAACGAATTTGAAGACGCGCTCTATGATATGCGCCGCGCACACGCGATATTGCTGGACCTTGTGCCCCATATGCGCCGTGAGTGCATTTTGGTGCGCAGCTTTGTCGAGCTTGGCGGGTATGAGACGCTTGGCGGGTGCGAAGCGGCAGACTATCCGCGCATCGAAAAAAAGCTTGTACAAGAGATGACGGCGACATTCTCCATGCAGCAAAACGCCGCGCTTTGGGTGGTGCGTTTATTTGGCGTGGCAATGGGATTTATGCTTTCGGATGAATTGCCCATGATGGGTGAAGGGCATGTTGAACTCCAGCATATTGCCCACGGCTATTTGCACGGGCAGGTGGCGATTGGCAAATCGCATGTGATTGCGGTGGCCGCCGACGGTACAGTATGGGCTGGCGGCTTCAATACAGATTTTCAATGCGATATATCAGGCTGGCACAATATTGTTGCCGTCGCCGCGGGTGATGCGCATTCACTGGGGCTAACGTCAAGTGGCACCGTGCTTGCGGCTGGCTCAAACGCGTTTGACCAATGCGATGTGGGCAATATGACACATGTCCGCGCCATTTACGCATTCGGTCATGACAGCATTTGCGTGATGGCAGACGGCACGGCAGAAGCCGTTGGGCGAAGTAAACTGAATCTATCCCCATTTTCCGATATCGTAGACATCGCCCCCTACCCCGAAGGAATCATTGGCATCCGCGCCGATGGCACCGTCACACTGGCGGGCTACACCACCGAAGAAGAAATGGCACATGAAAATGACTGGCTTTTGCAGCAAAAAGATATTGCGCAAGTCATTTCTACCTATATACATGGCAGCATTATCCGCACCAAATCAGGACGGTTACTCAAAAGCGGCCAGCCCGAAAGCTACTTCGCCCAATGGCGTGATATCATAGACATGGTAAACTTATTTGATTCTTTTGCTATTTTAGGTAAGGACGGCACAGTCCGCGTTTTACCCTATGAAAGAGAAAAACCAAGAATTGTAACCGCCGCAGACAAATGGCGAAACATCATTGCCATCTTTGGCGTGTACAAAAGGCTGATTGGGCTCACCCGCGACGGCACGCTGCTGACCGCATACACCGACCCAGAATGGCCGCGCAGGAATAAACCCATGTCGGTGGATTATGTAACCAGTTGGTACCCGGTTGGAGTAGACAATGGATGACCGTATCATAGAAACCCTAAAAATCATGAAAGAAACCTATGGCGACGGGGTTTTCTATAACATTACCACAGTGAAAAATTTAATGAACGACCTCGCCCCGCATTTGCGCAAAGAGCGTATTCAAGTTGCCAATTTTCTGGAAATGGGCGGGTATTTTCAGCTGAAATATGCCGAAAAAAATTACTTTGTTGTACGCAGCAGGCTAACCATCCAGTTTAGAGATACATTTGCCGTAGATGAAACCATGGCAAATTGGGTGTTGAATATATTCAGCAAGTTGTTAGACTATGATATTGCTGAACATGGCGCGGTTTACAAAACAGCAGAAAAACCACAGGTGCGGCAGCCCGCGCCCCAACCCATGCGCGCACCGCAAGTACGCCCCTATGTAGGCAACGAACGCCGCCCGCTGATGACAGTCCCACGTCCGCTAACGCCGCCAGACGCGCCCAAAGCCGCCTTTACAAACAGGCATTTGGCACGTCGTATTTCAGCGGACTATCACTCGGCAGCCGTTGTGAAAGGCGGTATAGTTAAAGCCACCGGCCCAAACTCGGATGCGCAGTGCAACACCAACACTTACGATTGGCGCAACATCGTGGCGGTGTCCGCAGGGGCATACTTCACGGTTGGGTTGCGCGGTGACGGTACCGCGGTAGGCATCGGGCGCAACGATTTCAGACAGCGCAATGTACGCGGCTGGACAAACTTATCAGAAATTTCCGCAGGTGTGCGCCACACCGTTGGGCTTCGCAACGACGGTACGCTGCTGGTTTGCGGACAAGATAAATTCGGAGAATGCAAGGTATCGCACTGGCGCAATATTGCGCATGTCGTGGCGGGAAATGCCTGTACATTCGGTATAAAGAAAGACGGACGCGTATTGGTAAGCGGCGATAATCGTGACGGCGACTTACAAGTCAGCCATCTTGAAAATGTAGCAGACATCGCATACGCAGGCCACGGCAGAATTTTGGCATTGTTACAAGACGGTACGTTGGCGCGTGTCGGCCGTGAAAACCATATGCGCAAAAATTTTTCTGCATTCAAGGGCATTCGTCAAATATCTGCCGCGCAAAATTATTTTGCGGCATTGTTTGAAAATGGCACGGTCAGAATAATCGCCTATTTTTGGCAAGACTCCGGCGTAGAAGCCGTCACCGCCGACTGGCGTGACATCGTAGCCATAGCAGCAGGGCAGTATCATATACTGGGTTGGAAATCAGACGGTACGCTAAAAGCAGGAATGCTGCACCCTGATTTCAGGCGCAATAAAGGGCAACTTAATGTAGATAAGTGGGAGATGTAAAAATGATGTATGCATTAAAAGACAATGACAAACTACTGTCGAAACTAAAAATCACTTACAAAGTCATTCGCTTCATTGCGTCAGGCGGGCAGGGTGAGGTTTACGAGGTGGAAGATACCAAAAGCGGGCAACGCTATGCGCTAAAATGGTATTTTAAGCATTCCGCCACAACATACCAGCAAAAGCTCATTGAACGGCTCATCGAACGCGGCGCACCCGACGGCCGTTTTCTTTGGCCGCTGGATATCATTTTTAAAGACGGGCTTTTCGGCTATGTGATGCGTTTGCGTCCACCTGTTTACAAAAGCGTTGTGGACTTAATGAAACGCCGCGCCGAGCCTACATTTTCCGCACTGTGCATGGCTGGTATCAATTTGGCAGATGGATACCAAAGTCTGCATTCCCAAGGGTTGTGCTACCGCGATATTTCATTTGGCAATTTATTTTTCAACCCAAGAGACGGCGATGTGCTTATTTGCGACAACGACAATGTGACGGTAAACCTTGACCGCGAAAGCGCGACAAACGGCACCCCGCGCTTTATCGCGCCAGAAATTATTACACAAAAAAAATCACCTTCTACTGAAACAGATTTGTATTCGATGGCGGTGTTGTTGTTCTATATGTTTATGCTACATCACCCGCTAGAAGGCGCGGTTGAAGCCAACATCAAATGCTTCGACGCCAAGGCAATGGAGAAGATTTACGGCCATGACCCTATTTTCATTTGGGATCCATCAAACCAGACAAACCGCCCCATTCCTGGGTATCAGAACAACGCCATCATTTTCTGGCATATGTATCCACCTTATATCCGCGATATGTTTACCAAAGCATTTACAAAAGGACTGCACGACGGCAACGCGCGCATTGTGGAAAAAGAATGGAAGGACGCGTTTGCAAAACTGCGCAACAGTATTTTATACTGCCAAAGTTGTGGTAAGGAGAATTTTTTCAAAAAAGTACCTGTATGCTGGGGTTGCGGGGCGCAAATTTCATCACCGCCAAGGCTTAATATCAATGGGCAGTTGATTATGCTCAATGCCAACAGCGTTATTTTTGGGCATCATGTGCGCGGCAATTTTGATTTTTCTACTGTACTTGGCAGAATGTCACAGCACCCGACGCAGCCAGGCAAATGGGGACTCACCAATGCGGGCAAAGACAACTGGACTTTTACCAAAGCAAATGGGGATACAGTGGTGGTTGAACCAGGAAAAAACGCGCCGATTGTCACAGGGGCTAAAATTAATTTTGGGACGGCAGAAGGGGTTATTGAATAAACAACCATAAAAAAGGAGATGCACACATGAGCGAACGTAACTTACCTGGGGGCGAGATGTCTTCAAGAATTTTGGATTTTTTCTGGATTGCGGACTGTTCGGGTTCAATGGACGGCGAAAAAATTCAAACACTCAATTATGCAATACGCCAGACGATTCCCGACATGCGCAAAGAGGCCGACGACAACCCAAACGCTTCCATTATGGTGCGGGCAATCAAATTTTCTGACGGTGCGGCCTGGCATATTCCCACGGCTACGCCCATTGATGCTTTTAATTGGGTTGATTTAACTGCCGGCGGTGTCACCGCAATGGGTATGGCACTGGAACTGATTGCCGGCGAATTAAAGCAATTGCCAACGGATACCAAGCGGCTTCCGCCTGTGTTGGTTTTGCTAACCGACGGTCAGCGGACGGATGATTTTAAACGCGGACTGGATGCGCTAATGGCAACCCCATGGGGCAGAAAAGCCGTGCGCATTGCCATTGCCATTGGCAAAGATACAGACATCAATGTCTTAGAGCAGTTTGCAGGCAACAAAGAGCTGGTGCTTGAAGCAAAAAATCCACAGCTTTTGGTGAAATTTATCAAATGGGCATCTACTGTTGTTAAAAATGTTTCCGCGCCAAGTATTGGCGGCGATATTGCTGGGGTGGACATGAATGCGATTCCGATAGCCACAGCGGATGACGATGATGAAATCTGGTAATTGGACAGCCATTGGCAGTGTTGTGCAGGGCGCGATTCATGTGAGACAAGACGCGCCCTGTCAAGACGCGCTTTATATCCAAGTAGATGAACATTATACGATAGCCTGTGTTGCAGACGGTCATGGCAGTGCGTCATGTCCGTATAGCAGCGACGGTGCGCAGGCGGCGGTTCAAGTGGCGGCAAAACTACTGGCGTCTATGCTTGAAAAGGATTTAACAGCGGCAGTGATATCGGCACAAAAAGAAATTTGGCTGCCCAGACAGCTGGAGACGCATTGGAAGGAAGCGGTCAGAACCATCCATGCCGAAAAAGGACGCGATGATGCAGACCCATTTCCATATATTCAGTACGGCACTACTTTGCTTACCATTGCGGCGACAGCATCATTTGTTTTCGCATTGCAAATTGGTGATGGCGATATTTTAATGATAGACCAATCAGGCAACGCGCGCCTACTGCTACCCATGGAGGAAAAAGTAGGCGAAGACACTGAAAGCCTGTGTCTTACCGATGCCTGGAAATATATACGTACACAAATAATCCCATGGAATTCGGCCGACGGTGCGCCATTGTTTCTTTTATCCACCGACGGATATGCCAACGGTTTTGCAAATACCGCGGGGTTTGTAAAGGCTGGCGTGGACTTTCTGCAACTGTGGAAAGATGAAGGCATGGACTACATCAACAAAAACCTGCCCGACTGGCTGCGTCTTTCATCAGAAAAGGGCAGCGGGGACGACATTGCATTGGCATTGGTGGGTTTCTATAGTTTGCATCATTAGTAAAGGGGATAGGCATAGACGTGTTACCAAATATAATTTTAGCCATCGGTGGCTTGGCATTACTGTTGTACGGTATAAAAATGGTATCAACAGGGCTGGAAATTGTAGCGGGCGACCAATTGCAAGTCATTTTGAAAAAAGCGACATCGAATCGGTTTTTGGCCGCGTTAGTTGGGATTGTTGCAACGGTTATTATCAACAGCTCTACAGCGGTGTCTGTCATTACCGTCGGCTTTGTAAATGCGGGGCTGATGAATTTAACACAGGCCATTGGTGTATTGCTGGGGGTCAATGTCGGTACTACATTTAGTGCGCAGCTTATTGCCTTTCGTATTGACGCGTACGCACCATTGTTTATGTTTATTGGCGTTGTGATGCATTTATTTTTTAAGAAAAGAAGCATACGCAATATTGGTTATGCAATACTCGGGTTTGGTCTTTTATTCTTTAGTATTACAGTCATGGGTGATGCGCTGAGGGTGTTCCGTACGCATCCCCTATTTTTGGATATGATTGCCGCTATTTCAAACCCTATACTCGCGTTGCTTGCAGGTTTTATTTTTACGGTGGTGGTGCAAAGTTCGTCTGCTACGATGGGGCTTTTGGTGACGATGCACTTGAGTGGTGTGCCTATTCCGTTCCAAACATCGGCATTTATCATATTTGGTGCCAATATTGGCACAAGCGTTACCGCGGTCATTTCATCTATACCAGCCAGCCGTGACAGCAAGCGCACCGCGCTGTTTCATATCACGTATGATATCATTGGCAGCTTTGTGTTTGGGTCTTTGATACTGCTTGTGCCTGGCATTTTAGTGTGGTTTCAAACCACTTGGACCGAAAGTGCGCGCCAAGTGGCCATGTTCCATACCTTGTACAATGTCGCCACACTTTCTTTGCTTATAGGTTTTGTTCCGCTGTTGGCGAAGCTAATGCAAAAGATCATTCCTGTAATCCCAGGCGAAACCAATGACATGCATGACAGAAAACTGGTATACCTTGACGAAAAAAGTTTTCCGTCGCCAACACTTGCCGTTGTCAACGCCCATCTTGAAATATGCCGCATGGGTTTCATCGCCAATGAAAACTTGAAACTGGCGTTGAAAACGTTTTTTGAAAAAAATGTGGACAAGGCTGATAAGATTTTTGAAAACGAAAAAGTCGTTGATTTTTTGCATCAGAACATCGCGCCTAAATTGGTTGAAATCACCAACATGCGCTTATCTGTAAGTGATGCAAAAAGAGTGGGTGATATGTATGTCATCCTGTCTGAAATAGAGCAAATCGGCGACCATGCAGAAAATGTAGCAAAATGCATCATGAAAGTCAGCGAAAAAGATATCCTTTTTTCCGATGAAGCCATTGAAGAATTGAAAACGCTTAGTGAAGTGACATTGGAACTCATGGAGAGGGCTTTTAGTGCCTATGAAAAATACGATACATCTCAAATGCGTCAAATAGAGGCACTGGAAGACAGCGTTGACGAATTGGCAGCAAAGTTTACCAAAAAACATTTTAAACGGTTGAAGGCAAAAACCTGCAAGCCTAAAAGCGGTGTTGTTTTTATGGACATCATTAATGATTTAGAAAAAAGTGCTGATAATGCAGAGAAGATTGTGTTGACTATGCATTCGTAAGCATTGCTGCTTTACATCAAACTGCCGCGCAAATAGGAAAGTATATTTTCCTGTTTGCGCGGCAGTTTTTTGTATCGGGCGTTTATACCGGTCAATTTTTTGGTGCAATGATGATTGTTACCAAAGCCACAGATATAGACGGTGTAAAATTAACGCGGCGTCACCTCTGGTCATGGTATCGTTGGGGGCAAATCGCCCGTCGGCGCAAGTGGTTACAATGTTTTCGCGGGTGGCTAGGGCGATATCGGCACGGCTCCATTCGAGGATGGTTTGCCAGTCGTTGTAACGGGAAAGATATGATGCTGGAGTGAGCTGCGCCATGGCGTCGCGCATTGCGGCTACTGCTGATGCGGTGTCGGTGATGTTGTTGAGGTTGGGGCTCTACAGGTTGAGTCCATGCCTGCTGAGTGAAACTACCCCACTAAACGCCATAATCAAAGCCATAAACAGCGCAAGATGCTTCGCCCGTTTCTTTTTCAACATTTTTGTTCCTTCTTTCTGCTTTTTATGTTATATATTCGCCTAATATAATGACACTAGGCTAATATTTTGCTACAATATCATTATTAGACTCAGGAGGTGCTTCTATGAGCAATTTAGCAAGTTTAAATGTAAAGATTGACCGCGATTTGAAAAAGGACGCAGACTCTATTGCCAATGCGATGGGGATGACATTGTCCACCGCTATAAACATTTTTGTGCGGAAAATGGTTGCCGAAAAGGCGATACCATTCAAAGTTCAAATATCTAGCGGAGTACCTTCACCATTGCACATCACAGACATACCAGCATTTGAAACTGCTGACACATGGGATGAATTTGATAATCTAGTTGATTCTATGACAGAAAAGCCTAAATTTGAAGATTTTCCCCGCAACACATTAAATCGCGATCTCATAAATTTTGAAAGAGTATAAAACATGAACTATGCGTTAGACACAAACACAAGTATTCATCTTATGCGTGGAACAGATTCGGTTAAGATGCAGCGTAAATATGTGGTTATGCTGGGCGCTAAACTCATTATTCCGCCATTTGTCGACTATGAAATGCATCGCGGCTTAATTATTAAACCTATCCCCGAACATGAAAAAGCGTATAGTATCATTTGCAAAAATTGTTTACTTGAAGATATGCCTTCGCTTGCATGGACTCGTGCTGCACATATCTATGCAGAACTGTATAATAAACGGTTTACCGTAAAGGATTCTGATATTTTAATTGCGGCTTTTTGCATGGTAAACAACTATACGCTTGTAACAAACAACACAAAAGATTTTGAAAATATGAATGGGCTACAATTGGTTGACTGGGTAAAATAGCTTTTGCTTACTCCACCAACCAAACCACCCCACGCTTAGGGTCGCTCAACAAAACCCCATCACCCGTATGCAAAAAATCCACCAAATGGCTAAACGGCAGCACGATACTTTCAGCCGCACCGTCATTCACATCATCCAAATCATAAGCAGGGCTTGCCATCTCTGCTTTTGTTGTGGCTTCTCTTACCACGCCGTTTTCCAATGCCAAACGGCGCAGTACATTAAAGTCCCATACATAAAGTGCGTTATCAAAATATCTTATAACGTGTCGGTCTGTAGAAAAGCGGCGCGTTGCCGTCTATAAATGCCAATTCACCAACCACCCCCGTCAAATGGGTGAGCCCGTGGATTAAGTGCCAACAATACCGTAAGCATTATTGCAAAAATCTTTCTTTTCATAGTATCGTCCCAAGAGTTATTTAAATTAAACTATATCAGTGAAAAATATCGAAGACAATATGTAAACCATTGGAATGCACAAAAAAAGACGCATATCAGCTACGCATCTTTTTTGCATAAACCGCTCTGGATTTTCACTTGTCCTTTGGGGCTTGGCTATGGTATAGTGGCATTAAAGAAATTGCGCAAGCTTTTAAACCAAATGCGGCGCAACGAAAGGAAAATACTGATGAATGACGAAATTTTAAAACAGTTGCTTGATACACAAAATCAAATACTTAGCGAAATAAAAGAACTAAAACAAAATCAAGTTGAAACAAATACACGGCTTGATAATCTTGAACAAGGCCAAACCAAACTCGAACAAGGCCAAACCAAACTAGAATCCGAAGTCTCCAGAATCAAAGAATCTGTAATAGTTATTGAAAATGACCACGGAAAAAAACTTGGCGCATTGCTTGATGGTCATGCCGTGCTGACTGATAAGTTAGCCCCTCTTCCGGATGCCGTAGAAACGTTACAAAAAGATGTTTCAATCATTAAAATTGCTGTGGCAAGTCACTCAGAAGATATCAGTATTTTTAAAAATGCCATATAATACGCTATAAAAAACGCTCCCTACCCCCAGGAGCGTTTTTTATATATCTACCCATTACTATACTCATCCAACATCCGCGGCATCTCATCAACCCTGCCATACAGCGCGACAGATAGGGCCTTTATTTTGATGTCTTGCCGTTGACGGATTCAATATAAAAAATATCTATTCTATCTGGCAGTCATCGCCATCCACAAATCTTTTATCTTTGGCTTGTTGCCATACATCAGCGTTCCCATGCGGTACATTCTGCCGCCCAGCCAGGATATGGCAATGATTGTGGCAATTTGCGCAGCAATGGATACCGCAATTTCAAAGCCCTGTACCATGTTTAAACATATGCGCATAAACATCATAAACGGTGCAAACAGCGGGACATGTGACATGATTACAATCCATTGCGCATCGGGGTTGTTTAAGCCGAACACACTGCCCAAAAGCCCTGCTACAATCAACAACACAGGAAGCATTGCAATGCTGTTTGCGTCTTCCATACGGCTGACGGTGGATGCCAGCGCGGCATATACATAGGCATACATCACATAGCCCAGCAAGAAGAACACAGGCAGAAACACCAAAATATTTGCAGGAATTCCACCGCTAAACATCCCGCTTAAATCTTCACCGCTGGCTGCCAGCATTCCCACCTCCATTAATCCAGCAATTTGCATACTGAATAATGCCGCGCCAACCATCAGCAGCAATTGTAATAGAATGGCGGCACCAACGCCAAATACTTTTCCGTTTAGCATGTATGATGCCCTGCAAGAGGTGATTAACAGTTCCATCGTTTTTGTTGATTTTTCGCGGATGACACCTGTCAGCAGGTATTGCCCGCCCATTAACAGTCCGATATATAATATGAAACTCATCGCGTATGAGTATACGATATTTTGCAGATAGTCTTCAATGGTATCGGGTAAAACCTGCCCATCGGTGTCTATCGCCATTAGCCCGCCGGTGATGTCGGGGGTGATAATGGCTTCCAATTGATTTTGAGTCGCACCCAATTGGTTAATCAATACTGTGCGGTGCACATACTGCATCAGTGACTCTGCTTGATGCTGTAGGTTCATTACACCAAGCCCCATGGATGTGACATATAGGGTATAGCCGCCGTCTGCGGTGATTTCCAGTGCATAGTTGTGTAACCCCTCACCCACCGCCGCACGGGCTTCGTCTATATTCTGAAAAAGTACCACACGCGGTGCTAGAAATTCGTCCAGTGTATCCGCAGGAATCGCCCATGTGGTATCCACCACGGCAATGGTACGCTCGCCTCCAAACCCATCGAAAGCACCTTCGCCAAATACCCTAATTACCGTGGGCACCAGCGGCCCAATCAGCGCAACCAATACCATTAAAATAGTCATGCCAATAAAAGTGCCGCTTTTTGCAAAGGTTAAAAATTCAAAACGCATCACTGTTTTTATTTGCTTCATTGCAAGCCACCTGCCTTTTCTACAAAAATTTCTTCAAGAGTTGGCTCGACGACTTGAATACGGTCAAACCCGACAGATTGTGCGGCAAGCAGCTGAATGAAACGTTGTTTGTCGGCTGCGTTTTTTAACAAAACCTCACATGCATCGCCCATGATTTTTGCACTTTCAACCAAGACATTCCAGTCGCTTAGCGCAGACGCGGTCTGCAAATATTTTTCAGGTTCGCCCTCTGGCAGAATGGATACGCGATTGCGCGGATAAGCACGTTTTATCTCTTTGATTACACCGTCCAACACAATTTCACCTTGATTGATGATGCAAATATGCTCACAAAATTCTTCTACATAGGGCATCTGGTGGCTGCTAAAAATCACCAGCTTGCCGCGCTTTACTTCCTTTACAATCAGCTTTTTTAACATCGTGGCATTGACGGGGTCTAGCCCCGAAAATGGCTCGTCAAGTATCACAATATCGGGGTCATGCAGTACCGCTATCGCCAGTTGTATTTTTTGCTGGTTGCCTTTTGACAGGGTCTCCAGTTTTTTGCCCCAATACTCTGCGGCATCCAGTTCTTCCAGCAAGGCTTGGGCGTTCTTTTTTGCGGCGGCACGGTTCATTCCGCGCAGCTCGGCAATGTAAATCATTTGCTCGCCCACTTTGGCCTTTGGATATAGCCCGCGTTCTTCGGGCAAGTAGCCTAGGCGGATTTTGCGGTGGTCTATGGGTTTGCCATCCAGCAAAACACGCCCGCTGTCTGCATGAAATATATTGGTTAAAATGCGTATCGTCGTGGTTTTTCCCGCGCCGTTACGCCCAAGATAGCCCAGTGCTTCACCGCTTTTTACTGAGAAGCTGATGTTTTTTAGTACTTGTTTTGTGCCGAAGCTTTTGTTCATGTTTTCTACTATTAATTCCATTTGAGATTCCTTTCCAGAGTGTGATTGCGCAAATATGCCAAAGCAATATACGTGCCAAAACAATTAAAGTATGAGGACTACCACATGGATAGATAGTTGTTTTTGCCGAAAGTTAATCGGGTAGGAGGCTACCCATTAGTTGAGTAGCCTCCTACCCGATTAGTCTCTCTCGTTGATTGTGAGGTCTAATTTGCGAAGGGGACTTCGTGGGGCGTTTTCATTTCGTTACACCCCCTTTTTCAAAAGATATTAATATTCCGACAACGCCGCACCCACTGCCGTTGCAAAGCTCGCATTTTCGGGGATGTGAAACCGCACTTGATACAATTGCGATAACATATCAAATACCGCTTCGGCCTGCTTAATCGTTGATAACGAGCCAATAAGCACGACATCTTTGACACTGTCATTCAGCGTAGCAAACACCGCCATGGTTCCAATACTTTCAAAAATCATATTGATTAGCCCCAATACAATATCCGCATGGGTAGCTGTGTCCTGCAAATTGCCGAAGTTGGATACTGTGGTGGCTGGTGGCATGTTTCCTATTTTTTCTTTTGAAATGTCGCAGAGTTTTAGGTCAACGGCACTGATGTTACCATCGGCAGCAAGTTTTGTCAGGCTGGCGAAGCTATGCATTCCCGCAAAACGTTCAGCTAAATTAAGCAATGTGCCGCCGCCTACACCACTGCCGCCCAGGTGCGCTATTTTGCCTTCGGCGGCGCGCACAATAGCTGTGCCTGTTCCCGCACTGACGATGATGGCTTCAGGCAAAGCAGCTAGCTTGAGTCCGCCTAAACCAATGGCCAAAAATTCATCCACACGCTTTGTTGGAATATCGTACATGCCCGCTTCTAAACATGCCGCACCCACGCCTGTTACTACAATTTGCTGAATGTCAGACATGCGCAACTTATATGTTGAAATAAATTTGCCAAATGCCCCAAAAGCCGATGTCACTTGGTCGCTTGCGTCCACTTGCAGCATCCCCACGCATTCACCATTGGCATCAAGCCCTACAATTTTCGTAGTTGAACCGCCTACATCAATGCCAAGCACCATTTAGCTTACCAATTGGCGCGAGCGCGGCATCCTTTTTGCAACGGTCAACAATGCCATGCACACGGCAGGGACAATCACGATGGCGGCAATGGCTTCTGGTACACCAAACCCAACAATGGTGCTGGCAATAAACGCATAAGTGATTTGTGGGGCAGGGATGTTTGCGCCGCCAGCAGCAGCCACTTCACGCGCATAAGACCAAGGTTGACGGAAAATAAAATATAAAAGATTGAGTACCAGCAATGTATTGACCATTGAAGCAACCCCGGCGGCAATGCCCATGGCAAGCGGTTTCATGTTTTTGTGGAAAATCTTCATCAGCCCAGTATACACCAGCGGTGCGGCAACGCCCACTAAAATGCGCGGCACAAACGCAATGAACAATGCCCACGGGCTTCCGTTGTCTGTACCCGGCACAGGGCGAAGCGGCGTAAACGCGAACGCGTTTAATGCGACAGACATCGTACTTGCAAAAATAAAACTGGATAGCCCAAACATAAACCCGAGTACCGCGCCGTATTTAGGTCCCATCAGTATCGCCCCAATAATCACAGGGATATGAATCACGGTGGCAGACCCAATCAGTGGAATCTGCGGGAAGCCCAGCATTGGAAAGAATGCCATCAGGAATATAATCGCACCAAACATGCCTGTGAGTGTGATGCACTGTAGTTTTGATAAATTTGCCATCATTTACACCTTCCTTAAATTGTTTATCATTTCATTTAAAATAGAAAACTGCCCGTCAATAATGTCTTCCGAGAGGGCTTCGCCCAGGGCAAGCACGCTAAGCCCGTCTATTGTAACGATAAAATGGTCGGCAAGCCGCCCAATGTTTTCATCACGAATCATATATTGCTGCACGCCAAGCCTTAAAATGCTAGTGACTGAACTGCGTAAATAATCCAGCTGCATATCCCGAAATGCATGAACTGCCGCCTTTGGCTTAGAGAAAATGTATTCGCAATACGCACGGAACAGGCTGTTTTCGAAATTGACCAGCCGCTCTTTCTGCCGTGTCATGTATCCCTCTAATACCATGTCAAACGGCTCATGGTCGTGGACAGATTTGTTTATCCGCGACAGCCTTTCTTTGTTGCGGTGCTTCATGACTTCCAGGAAAATTTCATCCACAGATGAAAAGTAAATGTAAATGCCGCCGCGGCTAATGCCGCATTCGTCTATGATGTCTTGCATGGTGACGGCCAAAAAGCCTTTGCGGCAGAATACTAAACGTGCCGCGTCTGTTATTTTTCGTGTTTTGGTTTTGCGTTGTTTTTCATTGTGTGGGCGTGAGATTTTAAACACCTCCTTCTTTACAGACTATGACGTCAGTGTCACTTTCCATTTTCAGTATATGACATTCGTGTCATTTTGTCAAAGCTTTTTGAAATTATTTTTTTAAAATAAAAAAATCCCATCGAATGAATTCAACTTCTTGCATTTTGCAAGAAGTTGAATTTAGACATGCATGTTAAATCAACGACGAACACAACATGACATATAGTTGCCCTGTTATCGTGGGTATAATAAAATAAAGTCAAAAACTATATATACAAGGAGTGCCTATGCCATCACATATTCCATATAATAAGATATTTGCAAAGCCCACTTTCCATTGGTTTAACAGCGCATTGGGCAACCCCACCGATGTTCAGTTAGAAGCGTGGCCTGCGATTGCATCGGGTCAGCATGTTTTGGTTTCCGCCCCTACTGGCACAGGAAAGACACTTTCGGCTTTTTTAGTATTCATTGACCAGATGATGACACAGGCACGCATGGGTACGCTTGACTCAAATTTACAGCTCATCTATATCTCGCCATTAAAGTCCCTGGCTGGAGATATCCGCGAAAATTTATATCGTCCACTGAACGGGATTTCTTTCGAAAGCAGCATGGAATCACCAATATCAGTGGCAGTCCGCACGGGTGACACGCCAGCCGGTGAACGGACTAAAATGGCCAAAAATCCACCACATATTCTGATTACTACGCCTGAATCATTGTATTTACTACTGACATCCAAGTCTGGTCAGCAGATGTTGAAAACCGCAAAAGCTATTATTATAGATGAACTACACGCCATGTTAGACACAAAACGCGGTGCGCATATGATGTTGTCATTGGCACGGCTGGACACACTGTGTGGGCGTCCGTTGCAGCGCATTGGTCTTTCTGCCACGATTCAGCCACTTAAATTGTCCGCGGATTACTTATCAAATGGTGTGACCCCTGTGCAAATTGTCGCGCCTGTGATGCATAAGGATTTTGAGATAAAAATAATCAATCCGTTCCCTGGCGGCGTTCTGCCCGAAGGCACGATATGGCCAGAGATTGCAAAAAAGGTCATCGCGTCCTGTGAGGGGACACGGAGCGTTATCGCGTTTACCGAAGGGCGTTTGATGGCAGAGCAACTAGCATTTTATGTGAATAAACACCAAGGCGCGGGTTTTGCCCGCACACATCATGGCAGTGTTTCCAAAGAACAGCGGTTTGAAGTAGAAAATGACCTGCGTTCTGGAAATTTGCGGCTTTTGTGCGCGACCTCATCTATGGAACTAGGCATTGATGTCGGCGAGATTGACAGGGTATTGCAGGTGGCTTGCCCGCTATCTATTTCCAGTGTGATGCAGCGGCTTGGGCGCGCGGGGCATAACCCAGGGCGATTGAGTGCAATGGAAATGTACCCACGCACAGTCGCTGAAAATTTGTACTGCGCTTTGACGGCACAAACCGCAAGAGAGGGAGGCATCGAACCGTCTAAGCCACCGCGGTTTTGTTTTGATGTGTTGGCGCAGCATCTGGTTTCCATGTCACTTGGCGGGTACGCGGTGGATGACGTGATGCAATTATTGCCCCATGCGTATCCGTTTCGTGATATTACTAAAGAAGATGTGTGTGCTATTTTGCAAATGCTGGCTGGAGACTATGAACACGCCCAAGATATCCCCGTGCGCCCACGGGTCAATTACGACCGCATCCATGGTCGCGTAGAAGGCGATGGCTATAGCCGAATGCTTGCCGTGTCCGCAGGCGGGACAATCCCAGACACTGGCAAATTTATTGCCAAAACAGAGAACGGTGTAAAAATTGGTGAATTAGACGAGGAGTTTGTATTTGAACAACGCATTGGCTTTAAGTTTTTGCTGGGCTCGTTTGCGTGGAAGATTACGGGAATCAACAAGGATACCGTCACCGTCGCACAAACCTCTAGCGAAGGGGCAAGGCCTCCGTTCTGGCGGGTGCAGATAGGGCAGGGGCGAAAGCTGGACACAGGCATTGCCTTCGGAAAACACATGCAAATGCTTACAAAAGCAGCATATGACGGCACACTTGTTTCGCATCTAAAAATGCTTGGGTTAGACCCAAACGCCGCCAATGACACTGCCGATTTTATATCACGGCAGATGGATGCAACAAAACTTTTACCCAGCGACCAAACCATGATTGCAGAGCATTTTGTAGACGAGCTGGGACTGCATCAAATCATGATTCATTCTATTTTTGGGCGGCAGGTGAATGCGCCTTTAGCCATTTTATTGTCAGCAGTGGCAAAAAATTTAACAGGCATGGATGTCGATTGCTATGACGACGACGATGGTGTTTTATTGATGGCGCGAGGTGAACAACCGCTGCCAGAAGGGCTACTACAAGCAGTTCGTCCAGACACTTGCAGAACGTTGCTTGAAGCCGCGTTGCCAGGCACACCCATATTTAATATCGCTTTTCGCCACAATGCAGGACGTGCGTTGATGATGGGAGTGCGGCAAAACAAGCGGAATCCTTTGTGGGTGCAGCGTTTGCGCGCCAGCGAAATGCTGGATTCCGCAATTCAACATGAATCACACCCACTGATGCGTGAAACGAAAAGAGAGTGTTTGGAAGATTATTGGGATTTATCCGCACTGGAAAATGTATTGCAAGATATCCAAACAAAAGCGATAACCGTGCGGGAATTGTTCAGTGAAACACCTTCACCACTGTGCCTGCCTCTTCGCCGTGCGGCGGAAGCCGTCATGATGTACTCCTATCACCCAAGTACAGATAAGGTCACTGCCGTTGCCGATACAGCCACCCAAGATGTGTTATCGGAAAAATTAAAGCCAACTCCAACACAATTAGAGCGTGTTTCTGAACGAAACAAATTACCCGAAAATGAGCAGGGATTGCACACACTACTGATGATTGAAGGCGACTTAATCGCAGGTGAATTGCCGCTACCGCTAGAATGGTTTGAATCGTTGGCAGAGAAAAACCGCTGCCTATATATTGAACCAGGGCTATGGATTGCCGCAGAGCATGAAGATATGTACGATGCCGCCCTTGCCAGCGACACAGAAAACAACGAAGCCCGCCAAAACATAGTGCGGCGCGCGTTGCGTTATCGTGGGGCGATGAGCGTTGCGCAGTTGATAGAGCGGTATTTTTGGCCAGAAAACGTGGCACAGTCAATTTTAGACGCGTTGTGTCAAGGCGAAGATAACGCGGTCATTTCCGACAATCACTTGTACTACCACGCCGAATTATACGAACGTGCCCGCCGCGCCACAATAACCGAACGCCGCCAAGCCCAAACCGTCCCCGCCACCCACTATGCCGCACTCATGGCATCTCAAGTTCAAACCCTGGCTCCACCCGCAGAACAACTAAAGCAAGCCATGCAAAAATTTACATCCATACCATATCCCGCCGTACAATGGGAACAAAACCTGCTGCCAGCCAGAGTCAACAATTACCGCCCCGAACTGTTAAATAACCTGCTGTCCACAGGAGAGTTCTTTTGGACATTACAAAACAATGACATTTCATTTCATCTCCACGCAGATATAGATTGGGACGCAGACCTCTCCCAGTATATTGAAAATGTTGCTCCTCATTTGAACACGGACGAACAAGCCATTCTGCAATTTTTACAAAAGCGTGGCGCATCATTTCTTACGGCCGCCACCGTCCCCATTCAGCAGCCATTACGCATCGTCTTATTTTCGCTGATGGAAAAATCGCTAATCTATGCCGACAGCTTCACCCCAGTGCGTATATGGCAAGAACGAGACAAATTCGAAAAGTTATCCCCCCGCAGAAAAGCCTCTGCCATAGCCGCCACAACGTCCACAGGCCGCTGGGATATCGTTCGGCCGCTAAAACTTCAAAGTATAGAGGAACGCATAAACCGAGCATTTGATAAAACGCCAATACTCTCCCGCGAAACCGCCGCGCCCCTTTTAGGCATCCCGTGGTCAACAGCCCTTGAAGCCCTGCGTACATGGGAATATACAGGACGCGCAAGACGTGGCTATTTTGTCGAAGGATTATCGGGCGCACAGTATATCCGCGAAGATGCATATGCCCATGTTATTCAAGGGTTAAGGTCGCCTGTCGATAAAATGGTCTGGCTTGCTGCCACCGACCCCAACCAAGTATGGGGGAAATCATTCCCATACGATGCAGATAGAAAATTCACAAGCGTGCAAGGTACAGCCGTTGCGATAAAGCAAGGTATACCGTTGGCGGTTTTTGAACGAAAGGGGCATACACTGCGTGTGTTTGATGAAGGTGTAATCGCAGACGGTACGTTGGCAGACGCATTATCCATTTTCGTAGAAGCATTCCGTAAAAAAAATATTTTTTCGTCATCAAGCCGTATTACTGTAAAACAGTACCCGACGGCGGCAGTGCAAGCCTTAATAGATGCAGGATTTGGACGGGCTATGCTTGATTATGAGTTGTATCGGTAAGCCACCCATTTTAAACAATAATTTTTTTTTCGTAAGACCTTGACATATGTACGCATATCGTGTAGAATACGCTCCGTTGGCAAAGTTGTTAAGATTTTCGCCAAGTGGCCCAGTAGCTCAGTTGGTTAGAGCGCCGGCCTGTCACGCCGGAGGTCGAGGGTTCGAGTCCCTTCTGGGTCGTAAAGCATGAAAAACGCGTCTAATTGGACGCGTTTTTTGTTTAATCATATGAAAATTGCCTCGCCCAAAGCGGACGAGGCAATTTTTAAGGCGTATTCCCGCTATGGAAACACGCCCTAAGTCACTGCTTCTACATACTTGCAATAGCTCCATCCGTGCGCGATTCTGTACCACCCATCAGCACACCACTATCTGGGTCGCGCCATATAATTTGCCCACGCCCAAAAGCGGTAGACTCTAGCGCAGGCACAATTTCATGCCCTTTTCGGCTCAATGCCTGTGCGATATGATGGGGAAAATGTGATTCCACTTCAAAACGTTTGCCGTTTGTCCATTGCCAACGGGGCGCGTCAAGCGCGGCTTGGGGATGCAGGTTGAAATCTACTGTATTCATGACCACTTGCACATGCCCTTGGGGTTGCATATGCCCACCCATTACCCCGAATGGGCCAATGGGGGTACTTCCCTTTGTTAAAAATCCTGGGATGATTGTATGGTAAGTCTTTTTTTCTGGGGCAAGCGCGTTGACATGCGATTGGTCTAAGCTAAAGTCTACACCACGGTTTTGCAGTGATATTCCCGTACCGGGAATGACAACGCCCGAACCAAACCCTACATAATTGCTTTGTATAAAACTGACCATATTGCCTTCACCATCTGCGGTGGCCAAGTAAACTGTACCGCATTTAGGCGGCAAGTACGGTACCGGCTCGCTTGCGGTGTCTGTGATTGTTTTGCGCAGGTCATCGGCAAAGCTATCGCTTAATAAATCGCCAATGGCTACTTCCATATGGGCGGGATCCGTCACCGCTTTTCGCCCACAAGCAAAGGCGAGTTTCATTGCTTCCATTTGCTTATGATAGGTTTCAGCGTTTTCTTTTGATGAGAACGCAAAGCCTTTTAAAATATTCAGGGCAATAAGCGCAATAACGCCTTGACCATTAGGGGGAATTTCCCATACGTCATATCCGCGGTAATTTACAGAAATCGGCTTTACCCATTCAGGGGTGTATTTTGACAAGTCTTCGGCAGTGAGGAAACCATTATGTTTTTTCAGAAAGCTTTCAATTTTTTCTGCCAAATTTCCGCGATAGAAACTGTCCGCATTGGTTTGGGCGATTTCCTCCAGCGTTTTTGCATGAACAGGCGAACGCCACATTTCTCCAATATGCGGGGCGCGTCCTTTATCGCTATTTGACGAAAATGTTTCAAACAGCGGCGCAAATTCATCGAATTTCAACTTTTTACCAAGTACTTTGAATGCCCTGCCCCACAACTTGCCCAAATTAGGTGACACAGGATAACCTTCGTTTGCGTATCGCATCGCTGGTGCAAAGGCCTCAATCAGCGGCAGCCGCCCAAAACGCTTGGATAATTCCACCCATGCACCTGGTAAGCCTGGCACAGTGATGGGTATACATCCATAGTTTGGCATGGTTTCATGGCCAAGCGATTTGACTTTTTCGATGGAAATATTTTTGGGCGACTTGCCTGAAGCATTTAGCCCATGCAATTCGTCTTTTGTCCAAACCAATGCAAATGCGTCGCCACCAATACCGCAGCTGATCGGCTCAACCACAGTAAGGCAAGCCGCTGTTGCAATAGCCGCGTCAATGGCATTGCCGCCTTTTTGTATGATTTCAAGTCCTGCTTGAGCGGCTAAAGGCTGCGACGTTGCCACCATGCCCCGTTTGGCAAAATGCAGGTTGCGTGTGGATGGGTATGGGCTTGATAGTAGGTCGAAATTAAAATTATCCATGACTTATCTCCTTCACATTTTTATTTTCATCAAAAATCATATGCTTTTTCATTCCATTTTCATAATTTTTTGTCACTTCATTAAATAATCCATTATAAAAATCAATGGCTGTCTTCTGCGCTTCTAACGCGACTGCTTTTGCGCGGCTTGTATAAAAAGAATTGTAAATCTTTTTCAATTTAAAATTATATTCTTGAAAAAATGATGACCTTTCCGCACCGCCTTTATCGACAATGATATGGCCGTCATCATCCATAATATAAAAAGGGTCTGCAACATGTCCTTCATAAAGTAATGTCCGTGCTATGCCTATCGCACCACTGACATCCAATTTGTCTGCATCAAATAATATTTTAGCTTCAATACTTGTTGGCACGTTATTGCCTCTGTATCTATGTGAAGATATACATTCTTTTACATGTGTTGCCTTTTCTTCTTTCCATTTGCGTGATATCAAAAAATCATACGCCATTTCACTGCCAATTTGAGCGTGACAGAGTTTACCTAAATCAGCAAATTGTTTTTCACGCCCAACATCATGCAGCAAACATGCCGCAACCAGCACATCAAAATTAACATCTTTTTCATGCCCATAGATATCCAAAGCAAAATTTAACACCCTATACACATGATGTTTGTCATGCGCACTATCCTTCATTTGGGTTAGCATGAAATTTTCTATATCTACATATGTGTCTTTTGTCATTTGATTTCCTTTCTGTAAATACCAATCTGCCCCCTTGCATAGCTTGCCATCAACTGGTACACTTAAATTTATCAAAGTCATCAGATTTTGTCCGTATTATAACATTCTCGCGGCGGTTGTAAAACATGACAAACGCCGCGTCATAAGAGGTGCTACAAAAGATGGGCTTATTAGAAAGAATTTTTGGCAATTACAGTGATAAAGAAATAAAACGTATGACTCCAATCATCGACCGCATTGAAGCACATGAACCGGAAATGCAACGCATGTCGGAAGGCGAACTCATTGGCATGACCGACAAGTTTAAACGCCACATTGCGGCGGGTGAATCGTTGGACAACTTACTTCCTTTGGCTTTTGCAACCGTACGCGAAGCCACCACACGCCTGACAGGTAAACGGCATTTTCGTGTTCAGCTCATCGGTGGCATGGTACTGCACCAAGGCCGCATTGCAGAAATGCGCACAGGTGAAGGTAAAACGCAAACCTGTGCATTGCCGCTATATTTGAATGCGCTGGCGGGCAAAGGTGCGCATCTTGTTACGGTAAACGAATACCTTGCAAGCCTTCATGCCGAATTGATGGGCAAAATCTTCGGCTACCTTGGACTCACCACAGGCTGTATTCTGCATGGGCTAAAGGGCGAAGAACGCCGCGCCCAATATGCCTGTGATATTACCTATGCCACCAACAACGAGCTCGGTTTCGACTACCTGCGCGACAACATGGTGGTTTTTGAACAGGATAAAGTGCAACGGGGCTTGCACTATGCCATCATCGACGAAGTGGACTCGATTTTGATAGACGAAGCGCGTACACCACTGATTATCAGTGGCCCAAGTGGTAAATCCACGATGCTTTACAAAGTGGCAGACCAGTTTGTTAAAAACTTAAAAAAAGGGCGCGTCATCAACGAAGATGAAGTCAATAACAACCCACTCATGCGCCAAGATGTTGAAGAAGAAGGCGACTTTGTTGTAGACGAAAAGCGCAAAGCCGTCACGCTCACGCAGGACGGTATTAAAAAAGCCGAGCGTTACTTTGCGGTAGACAATTTATCTGACCCAGAAAATATGGAAATTCAGCATTTTGTAAATAACGCGTTAAAGGCAAATTATAATATGCATTTAGATGTGGACTATGTAAACAAAGAAGATGAAATCGTTATTGTTGATGAATTTACAGGGCGTTTAATGCCTGGGCGTCGTTATTCCGACGGGTTGCATCAAGCCATTGAAGCCAAAGAAAATGTAAAAGTGCAGCGCGAAAGCAAAACCTTAGCCACCATCACTTTCCAAAATTTCTTCAATAAATATACGAAAAAAGCAGGTACAACGGGTACAGCCATCACCGAAGAAGGCGAATTCCGTGAAATTTATGGGCTAGACGTCGTTTCGATACCCACAAACATGCCCATGGTACGCAACGACAGACCCGACGTGGTCTACCGCACAGAAGCAGGCAAATACCGCGCCGTTGTACGTGATGTAGTGGAATGCTATGAAAAACGCCAGCCTGTTTTGGTCGGTACTACTTCCATCGAAAAATCGGAATTGGTAAGCAGTCTGCTTAAAAAGCAAGGTATTCCGCATGAAGTGTTGAACGCAAAACACCATGAACGAGAAGCGGAAATTATTGCGGATGCCGGACAGGCTGGGCATGTGACCATCGCCACCAACATGGCCGGACGCGGTACGGACATCGAGCTGGGCGAAGGTGTAAAAGAAGCTGGTGGGTTAAAAGTCATAGGCACCGAACGCCACGAGTCACGGCGTATAGACAACCAGCTGCGTGGGCGTTCCGGCCGTCAAGGCGACCCAGGAGAATCGCGTTTCTTCATTTCCTTGGAAGATGATTTAATGCGTCTTTTCGGCGGCGACCGTATTAAAAAAGTCATGAGTTTCACAGGGCTTGGCGACGATGACGAAATCGAGCATGGCATGATAACCAAGTCCATTGAAAATGCCCAAAAGAAAGTCGAAGGCAACAACTTTGGCACAAGAAAACATCTGCTGCAATATGACCAGGTCATGAACGAACAGCGCGAGATTATTTATGGCGAGCGCAATAAAGTCATCGCGGGTGCGGACCTGCGTGATAATATTTTGAACATGATAAAGGCTGTGACAGGGCGCGCCGTGGATAGATTCACCGCCGAAAGCGATATCCCGGAAGAATGGGACATTCACGGACTGAACGAAAACTTAATCACGATTTATCATCGTCCAGCGGTAGAACTTGAACGCAATGAACTTGAAACCATCACAAAAGACAAGCTAAAAGAAAGACTTTATAACGATGCGGTAAAGCTTTACGAAAAACGCGAAGCTGAAATCATCCCCGAGCGTATGCGCGAACTAGAGCGTATCATTATGATGCGCGTCATCGACCAAAAATGGATGGATCATATCGACGAAATGGATCAAATGCGCCAAGGCATTTCCTTGCGGTCATATGCCCAGCGCGACCCATTGGTTGAGTATAAATTTTTGGGTTTTGATATGTTTGATGCAATGAGTGAAAATATTCAAATGGAAACCGTACGCGGCTTGTTTAATGTAACCGTGGTCACAGAGCAGCAGCCGCAAATGCAGCAAACTGTAAAAATGGATGAAATTTCAACCAACAGCAGTGAAACCGCGGCACAAGTGAAAAAGCCCAAACGCCGCGTGGAAGAAAAAACAGGACGGAATGACCCATGTCCTTGTGGTAGTGGCAAGAAGTATAAGCAGTGTTGTATCAATAAAATTAGTTAATAAGGGAGTGATTATAAAATGCTAGTCCTGGAAGAACTTAAACGCACCTTAGCACCATACAAGGCAAAGCTCATCGAAATGGGGGATTCACTTTGACTTGGCCAATGCCAAAGTTGAAGTAGAAGCATTAGAAGCAAAAACCCTGGACCCCCATTTTTGGAACGACCAAACCAATTCTCAAGCAGTGCTCAAGCAAATGAAAGTGCTGAAAGGCAAAATATCATCCTTCGAGAAGCTGGAAGGATTATTTGATGATGCCGTCACCCTGGCAGAAATGGGCATAGAATCCGCAGACGATTCCGTCATCCCCGAAGCACAGGAATCGGCAAAGGCATTTACAGAATCATATGACCGCTTGCGCGTAGAAACCCTGCTCAGCGGCGAATACGATGTAAACAACGCAATAGTCAACCTCCACCCCGGTGCGGGCGGTACCGAATCATGCGACTGGGTTGGTATTTTGCTACGCATGTACGGTAAATGGGCAGAAAAACGCGGTTTTAAATTTGAAATTTTAGACCTGTTAGACGGCGAAGAAGCAGGTGTAAAATCTGTGACGTTTCAAATCAGCGGCGAAAACGCCTTTGGCTATTTGCGTAGCGAAAAAGGGATACACAGGCTTGTGCGTATCTCTCCTTTTGATTCTGGCGGGCGGCGGCATACGTCCTTTGCGTCATGCGATGTGATGCCCGAGCTTGACGAGGCAACATCTATTGAAATCAATGCGGAAGATTTAAAAGTAGACACCTATCGTTCAGGCGGCGCGGGTGGTCAGCATGTGAACAAAACTGAATCGGCGATACGCATCACACATATTCCCACAGGCATTATTGTGCAGTGTCAAAACGAACGCAGTCAAATTCAAAATCGCGACCGCGCCATGAAGATGTTGCAATCGAAACTGTATCTGCGCCAGCGGGAAGAACATATGGAAAAACTCACAGGCATTCGCGGTGAAACCAAGGATAACGCGTGGGGGAGTCAGATTCGCTCGTATGTTTTCCATCCATACAGCTTGGTCAAAGACCACCGCACCGACGAAGAAACAGGAAATTTACAAGCGGTGATGGACGGCGGGTTGGATGCTTTCATGAATGCGTATCTTATTTGGGACCATAAACGCGCAAACGCATGATAATTACCGCAAAAGACGCCAATCGCCGCTTAGATAAATTTTTATTCCAGTACTTAAATGCCGCGCCGCATTCCTTCGTTTATAAAATGTTGCGCAAAAAACGTATCAAACTCAACGGCAACCGTGCCCAAGGTTCGGAAATTTTAGCAGTCGGGGATGAATTAAAATTTTATATTTCCCCCGAAACCATCGACAGTTTCCGCAAAGCACGGATCATTGAAAAAGCAAAACCATTAACGGATATTGTTTTTGAGGATGAACATTTTCTAGTGGTAAACAAGCCCGTTGGGTTGCCCTCACATGGCGGCATGGATGGAAAAACCGACCATTTGCTTGCAAGATTGCTATATTATCTATATAACAGTGGCGCATATGCTGCTGATGCGACTTTCGTACCCGCAATATGCAACAGGCTGGATGTAAACACAAGCGGTCTGGTGGTTTGCGGGAAAAATTTGAATGCATTGCAGGAAATGAACGCACTTTTCGCTGACAAGGGAATTAAGAAAGAATATATTGCAGTGGTTGACGGTGTGCTTGGCGATGTTGGCAGTGGTAAAGTGCTGGAAGGCTTTTATGAGAAAGACACAAAAAATAATATAGCAAAAATCAACGCCAACCAATTTCTGCCGTCGCCTGGCAGCATGAATGAAACCATTGCTACCACTGAATATAAAATCCTCGCTATATCACGAAACAAAAGATACACGCTAGTGCAGGTGAATCCAATCACCGGGCGAAGCCACCAAATCCGCGCACATTTTGCCGCTATTGGACATCCGCTCGCGGGCGACAAAAAATATGGCGGTTCATCAAAAACACCCTTTGCCCCGGCGCAACTATTGCATTGCAAAAAACTGACCATTGTACAATCAGGCATAACCTGGGAGGCAGATGTGCCGAAAGACATGGCCACTTGCTCACGTGAATGGTTTAGATGAAATATGTAAAACATTGAAAGGATGATCATATGAAACTCCATGACATAACCGCAACGCTATCCCCTGCTCTACCCTTCTACAGCGAAAACGACCCATTTGATGCAAAAAAAATATTACAACTCAAAAACGGCGATGCCTGCGACCTTTCCCGCATCACCATGTCTTCCCATACGGGCACCCACGCCGACATGCCCCTGCACTTTATTGAAGACGGCGCAAATTGTGCAAATATCCAACTCGACTATTTCTATGGCAAAGCAAAAGTCATCCATATAAATCTGGAAACGCATCGCAATATTACAAAGGAAGACCTTACGCCACATTGTATCAACCAAGATGACCGCATTTTAATAGACACGGGCCAATCTATTCACATGGACAAGCCTTTAATCAAAAATTATATCGCACTCATGCCCGATGCCGCGGAGTATCTTGCTTTGAAAAAAATAAAAACCTTGGGATTCGATTATATTTCAGTAGACCCGTACAACAGCCCAACCTTCCCTGTGCATAAAATCTTATTAGGCAGCGGAATAGTGATCATAGAAGGTCTTGTACTACACAACATCCCCGCCGGCGAATACATTCTATCCGCACTACCCCTAAAATTTGAAAACGGCGACGGAAGCCCCGTTCGTGCGATATTAATAAAGGAGTGATTCATTAAATGAAGGCAATCATCTTACTAGCAGGATACGCCACCCGCATGTATCCACTCACAGAAAATCAACCTAAAGCCTTACTGCCACTGCGCGGCAAAGCGGTCATCGACTACATCATAGAACAAATCAACCGCATACCAGACATTGATACTATTTACGCCGTCACCAACAGCAAGTTTTATACCCATTTTTGCGACTGGGCAAAAACTGCCCCCACCACTATTCCCATTGAAGTGCTTGACGATGGCACCACGACAAATGAAACCCGACGCGGCGCGGTTGGTGACATATACTTTACGATTACTGAAAAAAATATAGATGACGAGCTATTCATAGTCGCTGGCGACAATTACTTCACTTATGACTTAAAAGAACAATTTGACATGTTCCGCAAAACAGGCTGCGATACAATTGCGGGAAAAGAATTAGACGATATCCAAATGCTAAAAGCCTTTGCGGTAGCCAAGCTAGATGAAAACAACAAAGTGCTGGACCTGGTAGAAAAACCAGAAAACCCACAATCAAACATTGCCATTTACGCCACCTATTTTTATTTAAAAGATACGGTAAAGCTATTCAAACAATACCTAGACGAAGGCAACAACCCCGACCCACCGGGTTCGTTCCCGCAGTGGCTGCATAAAATCCGCGATGTGTATGCCTACAAAATGAATGGCGATTGCTACGATATTGGTACGATTGAAATGTATGAGGAGATGAACAAATGAACCGAATAGAAATTGTAGGTTTATTCACTGCACTTGAAAGATTATGTGAAAAAAAAGACTTGGACGGCATCGAAGGTATTGTTAAAGCCGTACTTGACGAAGTCAAAACAAAAAAAGCCAAAACGGAAAATACAGAGGAGTAAATCATATGCAACCAAAATATATTTTCATGACAGGTGGGGTATGCTCCGGCTTAGGCAAAGGCATTACCGCCGCTTCTTTAGGTCGGCTTCTTAAAGCCCGCGGCTATAAAGTGACGATACAAAAATTTGACCCATACCTCAACATGCACCCAGGTTTGCTTAGCCCATACCAACATGGCGAAGTGTTTGTCACTGAAGACGGTGCAGAAGTTGACTTGGATTTAGGCCACTACGAACGCTTCACAGACGAAAACCTCAGCGTAAACAACAGCGTTTCCGCAGGTAAAATTTACTGGGAAGTTTTATCCAATGAACGTAAAGGCATATATAAAGGCGCAACAATCCAAGTTATTCCACATATGACCAACATGATAAAAACATATATCCGCCGCGGCGGAAGTGATGCCGATATTATCATTTCAGAAATTGGCGGCACCGTCGGCGACATCGAAAGTTTGCCTTTCTTAGAAGCCATTCGCCAAATTGCCCATGAGGTTGGGCATGAAAATGTAATGTACATCCATGTGACACTGATACCGTATCTTTCGTTTGCTGGCGAAATGAAGACCAAACCATCCCAGCATTCTGTCAAAGATTTGCTGTCCCTTGGCATAAAGCCCGATGCATTGGTTTGCCGTACAGAAAACCCACTGCCCGACGACATGCGTGAAAAAATGGCACTCTTCTGCCATGTAGATAAATCGTGCGTCATAGAAAACATGAACGTGAGCTCTATTTATGAATTACCTCTTTTGCTGGAGCAGGAACGCTTCGCTGACATCGTATGCAAGCGGCTGGCACTAGACCCACCGGCACCCGACCTCACCGAATGGAATAGCTTAGTTGAACAAAGCAAAAAAATCACTAAGGAAATAACCATTGGACTTGTAGGCAAATATACTGAATTTCAAGATTCCTATATTAGCGTGTGCGAAGCATTACAACACGCGGGCATTGCCCAAGGGGTGAATGTGAGTTTAAAATGGATTGCCGCCCAAGAGCTAACCGACAACAACGTAAGCTACTGCCTAAAAGACATTGCTGGTATTTTAGTACCCAGCGCGTACGGCACACGCGGCGTATCTGGCCTAATTAGTGCAGTGCGCTATGCCCGCGAAAATAAAATCCCATTCCTAGGCATTGGCATGGGAATGCAATGTGCCGTCATTGAATTTGCACAAAATGTAATGGGACTGACCGAAGCCACCACCACCGAAATTGACCCCGAGGCCGCAGACCCAATCATCGAACACATCATTCATCATCCCAATGTAGCCAAAGAAGAAACCGACGGTCACAAAAAAATGCGACTAGGCGCACATCCATGCAAATTAGTACTGGATACTTTAACCCATGATGCATATGGCGAAAGTCTAATATACGAACGTTTCCGCCACTTATGTAAGGTGAATAACAAATATCGTGGTGAACTCACAAGTCACGGGCTCATAGAATCCGCATTGTCCCCCGACGAACAACATGTAGAAGCCATCGAACTGCCAACAAGTAAGCATCCATGGTTTGTAGGCGTTCAGTTCCGCCCAGAATTTAAATCAAGAATAACCCGCCCAAGCCCCATATTTAAAGCATTTATAGGGGCGTGCTTGTAGTCAGATTTTATAACAAAATTTCCCTCACAAAAAAACTGCATAAAAAATCTCCCATGACTAATAATACCTTCGTAACGATGAGCTACACAGCGCATCTAATCAATTGAATTTAAAAGGAGATTAAAACAATGAATACTACAAACACACATGCAGTACCACAAGCCAAAGAGGCACTAAACCAATTTAAATATGAAGTAGCCAACGAAATTGGTGTACCACTAAAGCAAGGTTATAACGGCGATTTAACAAGCGCACAAGCTGGTTATGTTGGTGGTTATATGGTTAATAGCGTGTCACCCGAACGACGCAAGAGTTTTTTGCGTCGGGTGGGGATGCGGAATATGGAGGCTATTTTTATTGAATATGCCTACATAGTATCGCTTGGATGAAAAATTCAAAAAGGTAGCTCTATTTCGTCTAAAGGCGGGGGGCTACCTCTTTATCTTAATTGCTATCTGGCTTGTCCAACAAAGGGATATGCTTCAGTTCCTCAAATTTGGCTGCCATTGTAGCATTTCCTTTAGTAAGACGTTTGATAGACAAATCTTCCGCTTTGTTATTCGCCAGCCTTAAATTATCGTCCGTTAATAATAGTGCTTTCTTACTCTTTTGCAAACGGTCAATCGCATTATCAATTTCTTTTATTGCATCAGCAAATCTTTCGCTTGCAAGTCTGAAGTTACGGCCAAATTTAGCACGAAAGTCATCAAGTTCTGCTTCAAAATTAGTAATGTCGATATTTTGATTTTTTACTAATGCAAGCTCCGATTTGTATTTTAACGAGTTCATTGCAGCACTTCGTAACGTTGTAATCATTGGTATGAAACATTGTGGACGAATTACATACATTTTGGGATATCTATATGAAACATCTGCAATTCCTGCGTCATACTGGTCATTACCGACTTCCAGCAACGAAACAAGCACTGCGTATTCACAATTTTTGTTGGCACGGTCTTTATCTAACTTCTTAAAAAATTCTTCATTCTTTTGCTTCGTCGCTGTTTCTTCGCTTTCATTCTTCATCTCAAACATGATTGATAAGATTTCATTGCCATCTGCATCCAACTCACGGAAAATATAATCGCCCTTACTTCCAGACTTTGCATCATTGTCCTTATCAAAATATGCTGTAGGGAAAGCCGTTGCACGAATCCTATTAAATTCGATTTCGCAATGTTGCTCAAGCGTTTCACCAACCATTTTTGTTGACAGTTTTGTCCTCATGTCTTTTAAAGATGCAATTGCTTCATCCTTCATTTTAAGTTCTGTTTTTAGCACGTTTTTCTCTTTTTCAGCACTAGACAATGCTTCGGTAATAGCGAGTTTGCCTTCTGTTTCAGCAGTTTCAATTTTCGCCTTCAATTCTGCAATTTCTACATCCCTTTTTGCAACATCTTCCTGCAATGAATTCTTGGTGGTTACTTCAGCAAGTTGCACAGCCTTTTCCTTATCAGATTCAAGCGTTTTTAGCGCATCTTCTTTCTTGCTAAGTTCCAATTCGATAGAAACCTTTTCCTTCTCAATCTTTGTCACTGCTTCAATTATAGCCGATTGTTTTTCAAGTTCAGCAGATTCAATTCTTGCTTTTAATTCTGCAATTTCAATATCCTTTTTAGTAGCTTCTTCTTGCATCACGCTTTTGGTGTTAGCTTCAGCAAGCAACACCGCTTTTTCTCTGTCGGCATTAAATCGCACTTCATGCTCTTGAATCTCTTTTTTGAACTCGCGGTCTCTGACCTGCTTTATAATTTCTGCAAGCCCTGATTCATCAACTTTAAAGACCTCTTTGCATTTTGGACATTTTATTTCGTTCATATTGCCCCACCCTTCCAGTGAATGTTGAAATGATCCTCTGCTCCATTGTCCTTAAACAATTTAGCCATAATAGTTTTTATTTCATCTTTTGTTCGTCCATTTTGCTCTGCTTCATAATCATCTATTGAATGTGAGTTTACATCAAAAAGTTTCTTTGCAATTTGGTTGTCTTTGTAAAATTTATTAACATTCGACTTTGTGAATTTCAAAAATGTTTCGCAAATTCGGCGGCATGAATTTAGCATTAAATCTGCGGATGCTTCGTCTGAATTGTAAACAAACACTAATGCTTTCCAAAGAACATCATAACTTGTGCTAAAATCTTGCTTACGTTTTAACAATTTTACTATAGACGTTTGGTTGCCAACTGCGATCAAATTGTATGTTCCGTATTTTTCATAAAAACTTATTTCTTTCTCTTCCTCTCCCTCTTTCACTTTATACCTGTTATCAGCAGGGGGGCGGACGTTAAGATAGAAGTGATGGTTGTGCGTTAGAATAAAAATATAGCTATCTTTATCAAGATTCCGATACAGTCTCTGAATTTCGGTTATTATCAAATACTGCATTGTGTCATCATTGCTGGTCATTGGGTCGTCAAACATGATTATTTTGGGCAAATTTTTGCGATCAGCCCTTTCAAGGCTAAAAATGAAGTATAGAAAAGCAATAATATTTTTCTCGCCCTTACTGAGCTGTGTGACAGAACGAATTTTTTCGTCACGCCCCTTAATTTGATATTGCCCTTTTTGGTTTTCCTCATCACTTTTTACAAGTTGCAGTGAAAACGAAGTAACGCCTGTATGTGTAAGCAATTTGTTGATGTTTTCTGCTATCTTTTCTTCATTTTCAGTTTGCATTATTAAGTCTTTTCGTTCAGCTTCTTTATCTGCAAGTTCAACTTTTTTAGTATTCAAAAGTTTTTTTGCATTATCAAACGCACTTTTTGACGCAGTGCAATTACTCGTAAGTGTATTATATTGGGGAGCATTCAACGCAGCACTAATTTCATGATATCTTAATGCATCCTTTGCTTTATTTTGCTCAATTCCAAGCCTTTTCGATAAATCGTTGTGACCACTCATTACATTATTAAACATTTGTTGAATGGCATCAAAATTTTCTGGTACAGGAAGATCTAAAGCTTCGGATTCGATAAATGGATTACTCCGCTTTCTAACAAGAGAAGTTTTGAGTTGTTCAAAAAAATCTTTATACTCTGCCTGCCTTAATTTAATCAGAAGATTCAACTCTTGCACATCTTTTGAGAACTTTTCGTAGAAGTTTTGCTTATTCAATTCTTTGATATTTTTTATATCATCTATTGTTTTTGTGATTTTTTCAATACCATCTGTTATGCGAGTTTCCAGTTTTTTAACTTCTTCATTAAAATAATTGCTCAATAAACGCCATCGTTCCGAGCTAATCTCACTTCCACAGAATGCACATATTTCTCCGGGGATATTTTTGTGGATATCCATTCCGTGTCTGGCAAACGACTGCTTTTCGCCGCTATTTTTCAGTTCTAAAATATCTTGAGACTGTGGAATACTTGATGACAGCACTTCGTTTGTCACCTCCAAAAATCGTAACAAGTTAATATTTGGAAATGAAATAGGTATGACATCTATTTTTTCATCTGCTTTTATAGTGCTTTTATGTGCGAAAACTTCCTCTTCTTTCAACGAGGTAGCTTTAGAAATTTCGTTACGGAAGTCTTTTTTATTATAACTTGTTTTTGAAATTTGAGGGTTTGCCTGGGTTCTTATTTTCTTTGCAGCATCGGAGTAAAACGATTCCAAGTTCACTTCTGCTCTGTCAGATGCAGACTTAGCCTTACTTGCATCTGTGTACAAATTGCTAATACGTTTATCTTCTGGTTGTTCTGTGAGTTTCTTTATTTCTTTTATCTCTTTATCAATAATGCTTATTTCTTTCTGTATTTTTGCATTTTGTGTACCCAAAGAAATGGCATCCAGTCGTTCGTTTTCAGCAACACCCTCAAAATCTTTGAATACGCAAACATCGTATCTGTCTGATAATTGCCTTTCGATTTCTTCTGTAATAGTAGTTTTACCTGTGCCATTTCTTCCAAATACAAAGTTTATTTTATTTGAAAACTCATGACTGTGTGTTGTAAATATATTTGAATGGTTAGACAAATCAATTTTTATTGACATTTAAGAATCCCCCAAATCTTGAAATTTTGTAATCTATTGTCCATTTTTTCTTGTCTGTTATTTTCTAAAAACAAACAAATACTCATGTGCCAACAACAAAAAATTATATTTAATACTATTCGTTTTCCAAAATCCCGTTGCCTTGCAATTGTGCTGTTCTTTGATGATAACTTCCTTCAACGTAAATCCAACACCTTCAAAAATCTTCATCACATCAAAACTCATCGGGATTACGCAACCCTTTTGACGAGTATCACCCATTAAGATAGCGCAAAACTTGCCTTTTTTAAGTACACGATAACTTTCCATAGCCACCGATTCCATTTGTTCCAAGAAATCTTTAACTTTACAATGCGACAAGTCACCATCAATATCCTCACTGTATTGAATAATATTTGCATACGGTGGATGAGTACATATAAAATCAATGCCCTCATTAGGGATAAAGTTTAAATTACGGGCATCGCCATGCTTTATATAAACTTGCCCACCATTTCCCCATTCAAAATCAACCTTTTCACGGCAACGCTCCAGGGCTATAGGGTTTATATCTACACCAATAACATTTCGATTCAGTAATTTAGCTTCGACAAGCGTAGTGCCACCACCCGCAAACTGGTCTAAAACCAAGTCACCCTCTGTAGAATACCGCAACAACAAATTCCTAGGTATATAAGGCGACCAGTTTCCCCGATATTTTGCATCATGAGTAGCCCAATCTCCACGATTCGGAAAAGACCAGACAGTATTCAGTTCCAACTGAAAATTATCTGGTTCCCATTTTTTTATTTTTGCACTCATTCGCTCAAGTCTATAAATTGCGCAAGGAAAAGTTTTCTTGCATAAAACGCCCTGCTTACGCTGCCATGCCCAGTCCCTTTGGTTCGTGGCTGGATATATATGCCCATTTTTCCTGTCAGCGTAGAAAACCCACGCTCTGGATCGTTTAAGCAATCCTGCACAATTTCATAATCAGCACGAACAGCTTCGTACAACTCGCCAGACAAATCTATCGAAGTAACCGAGTGGACAAATGTTGGCATGTCATAACTTGCGCCTACAGTTCTTGCAACAATTACTGCTTTTCGCAGTTTAGACAAGAGGTGACTTTCTTCAAAACTTGTCCTTTTAACGTTGTATTCGTCTATCATGGTCACTGCCATTGTTTCTTTGAATCCCAACAACCCATTTCGCAAACGCTTTAGCGGAACACTTTTTAATTCCCACGAACCGAAGTTAGGGCTTTGTGACGAATTTATAGGCAACCCCAAAAATCTTTCACAGACGTGACCAGCCCAGCCTTTGTTCACTTTGCCATTTGATGATAAGACAGTAACTTCATATTCTCTAGCTAATGCGTGTAGGTCTTGTCCTTCCAGTTCTTGCAATCTGCTTACAGCTTCGTCTCTATGCATGTTCGCACTCTCCCAATTAAAATTATCCGTTGGCAATAAGCAACTCACTTATTTTACCGCGTTTGCTACTTATTGAATTTATCGCTCGGCTTGCTTCTATTCTCAAAATTCTGTGTTTAGCATAAAGAGTGTCAAAAAAATTGTCATTTACATCTACATTTTTGGGGTCTGAATTACTTGCTAATACATGTGCGCCCTTTTCACTTAGCTTGTCAATGAATAATGCAAGACATTCTTGTGCTTTATCGTTAAAACCGTCTTGTGAATAAGAAGTGAAGCTAGACGTTGTTGACAGTGGGCGGTATGGCGGGTCAAAATATACAAAAGTTTTATCATCAATAAAATTTTCAGCAAGCCTATAATCACCATGAACAATTTCGACACATTGAAGTTTTTCTGACACAGCCTTTAGATTGCTTTCATCACAAATACATGGATTTTTATAGCTGCCTTGCGGAACATTATAGCCGCCTTTTGAATTAACTCGGTATAGTCCATTAAAACAAGTGCGGTTTAGGAAAATGAAAAATGCCGCTAATTCCACAGGGTCAGCAAATTCAGTTTTTAGAATATTGAATCTTTCACGATTTTGATAATAGATATGTTTGCGCGACAGCGTATCAGCCGCCAAATAAGTTGCTTCGAGTTCACGCAATAAGTCTATCAAATTGGCTACATCATCCCGAATAGTAATGTAAGTGCATATTAGTTCACGGTTAATATCGCCAATGTAAACCTTGTCAAGCACATGCTTGTTTAAAATATCAAACAATACTGCCCCGCCGCCAATAAATGGTTCGGCGTATTTGTTTATTTCTTTGCCCAGTTTGGTTGGATAATTCGTTCTAATTTTGTCTAGTATTTGCGATTTTCCGCCAGCCCACTTTACAAATGGTTTGGCTTGGTTTTTTTCTGCTATACAACTCATATAACAAACTCCCTTGTGATGATTAGACTGGCAAGCAATGTAAATGTATTACATTTACTCACTTGTTGGGGAATCCCCAAGCCCCTTAAAGTAAAAACTGCCGTTGGCGGTATTTACTTTTTAAGCCGCTTTGCGTCTGCTTATATCAAGTGATATAGTTTTGCAGTGCTATTTTTCGCTGGATTATTCTCTACTCTTACATATTGAAAGTCTACAAGTTGCTGAACTGCTTCTTCAAATTTAATTTTTGAAAGACCATTCCACTCTGTATACTCGTTCTCATCTGATAACGATATTGGCTCGTTAAAAATTGGAATATTGCTGTATAAATACATATATAGCCCCTTGACTCCTTCATTGATGCGCTTGTCCAGCAAAAGTACTTTCATTCGTTTAGTTATATTAATAGAAGTAATATCGTCTGTACGCCCCATCAGATAGTCCATTGATACGTCATAAAAATTTGCAAGTGCTGTACAAGTTATAAGGTTTGGCTCTCTCATACCATATTCATATTTTTGATAAGCTTGGTCTGTCATTTCTAAATGATTAGCAGCGGCTTTCTGGGTTATACCCTTAGCCTTACGCACCTCTCTTAGCCGTTCTGAAAAGATTGACATAGTTTGCTCCAAATTTTTATTTTAACAGATTGACACATTCAATGCGAATATGTCAAATCATAGTAACGTTCAATTTGATATTGTTACAAATTGGATGTGTCGCAAACAAAGAATACCACAGCACAATCATTATGACAACATCTAAGAAAATTTTTGAGGAGGGATGCTATCGCAAGAATAAAAAAATCAAAACATGTAAAGGGTAATATCGGAGGTGCGACTATGGAATTAATGGAAAATCCGCAAGTTGCAAAACACGAAGCCCAAGCCCTGTACGACAAAATTCAGCTAACAAGGTTGAATACCCATGCTTTTGAATCGGGGATAATTGACGAACAAACTAAGACAGCAGTATATAACAAAATTTGGTCAAGCTGAAACTTGTCATACTGTTGTACAATAAGATTGGGTGATATGTATGGACATTTATCAAATACGAAACGAACTAAAAACGTCTGGCAAAACGTTATCGGACATGCCACTTCGGGTTGTTTACTATGCCCGTGTATCTACGGATAAGGACGAGCAATTAAATTCATTGGGCAACCAGAAGTCGTATTATGAGGATTTTATAAATGACAATGAAAACTGGCAGTTGGTAGGCAGCTATATAGATGAAGGTTTGAGCGGCATAACAACCACAAAACGTGAAAATTTTCATAAAATGATAACCGACGCAAAAGCAAATAAGTTCGACTTTGTTATCACGAAGGAAATCAGCCGCTTTGCTAGAAACACGCTGGACAGTATTCAGTACACTCGCGAGTTGCTAAAACATGGCGTGGCGGTATGGTTTCAACAAGACAGCATAAACACAATAGATGATGACAGCGAAATGCGTTTGGCTATCATGTCCAGCCTAGCCCAAGAAGAAAGCCGCCGCTTGTCCAGCCGCATCCGCTTCGGTCATGCACAAGCTATCAAAAAAGGTACAGTTATGGGAAACTCTCGTATATACGGCTACGATAAAGCAGACGGCAAGTTGGTTATCAATGAAAAAGAAGCCGAAATGGTTCGGCTGGTTTTTGAATTGTACGCTACAGGCGATTATTCAACGCCAAAAATCGAAAAAATTCTAAACGAAAAAGGCTATCGCAATTTCAGTGGCGGTCACATTAGCCGAAATGTGCTACGCAAAATCATTACAAATCCCAAATACAAAGGATATTATTGCGGCAACAAAGTTAAAATCGTGGATATGTTCACTAAAAAGCAAAAATTCTTAGATGAATCAGAATGGGAAATGTACCGAGACCATGAAAAAGTTCCCCCTATCGTAACAGAGGATTTATGGGAACGTGCAAACGATATCTTCGTCGCCAGAAGTACCCAAGTAAAAGAACGCCGAACTTCCTATAAGACAAGCAATCTTTTTACAGGCAAAATAATTTGCGCTGAACATGGCGCGCCATTTTATATGAAATCACGAAAGGTGCGCATGGAAGAGAGTAACCCCACATGGGTATGCAGCCACCGTATCAAAAACGGAAAAGACAGTTGCGATACCTATGGCATAAAGGAAAACGAAATAACAGAGATACTTTTGGATGTATTGTCAGATTTGTCAAGTAACTTTGATACTATTGTTGATAAGTACTTGATGTTTTTGGAAAGTGTTAATGATGGGGCGACGGTGCAGCAACAGGCGAAAGCCCTTGAAAGTGAAATTTCCAAAATCAATGCCCGAAAAGATAAGCTGATTGACCTGGCTGTTGAAGGGCGGTTGTCAAACTTAGAATTTGAAAAAAGAAATAATGTTTGCAACAAAGAGTTGGATGACAAAGAGCGTGAATTGAAAACGCTAATTAGCCAACAGCAAAATCAAGAAAATCACAGCACTAAAATAACCAGATTCAAAAAGGAACTTCGACAATATTTTGATTCAGATACTCAAAGTTTAACATCTGGTGTAGTAAATGCCTTAGTCGATAAAGTATATGTAACAACAAGTGACGAAACCAAAAACGCCATGCAATTAAAAATTTGCCTAAACACAGGGCTACAAACTCAAAATAAAGTCCCAAAGAAAGGGGTCAAGGGGACAAGTCCCCTTGTGGGGGATTGGAGGCAAAGTCCCCAAGGTCTTACAGGTTCTTCTGGTGACACTATTAAAAAAATGATTGAAGCACAAGAACGTCAAATGGCTAATGGCGGAACTTCTACTTTAAGATAGTTTCTGCATCAATAGCTATGAATCAATAGCTTCTAAATAGATAGCTTCTGAAAAAATGAGCAAAAAAAAATTCAACTTCTTGCAAAATGCAAGAAGTTGAATTTTTTATATCCAAATCTTTCTCACCCAGCCATACACCACAAGCAAAAACCCAATAAACGACGTAAACGCAAATACAACGATTACATGCTGTGCGGTAAAGCCCAACCCAAGCATTGCCGTCACCACTAAATTGGCAACAATCCCCGTCAAAGACACTGTAATCGCACCAAAAGTAGTAATCGCCGTCGACCTCACCCTTTCATCAACAATTTGCGAAAGATAACTCATGGACAGCGGCAGCAATATGGCAAGGGTAATGCCCTGCATTGCCTGTATAGCAATGAGTCCATTTACAGAAGTCATACTGGCTGTAAGCAACATGCGCACAACAAATGCCGCGCTGCAAAATACGAGTAGCTTTTTAATACCAAATTTTTTGAGGATAATCGCCATTAAAAACATAAACGGTGCCTCGCTGCCTGCCATCACAGCAATGGCGGTTCCAATTTGTGCCGCCGTGCCCCCAAGGTCAGGGATCATAATTTGCAAAAGCGTTGGCATCGTTGAAAAACTCACCAACAGACAAAACGAAACAGCTAAAAGCAGGCAATATTGTTTGGACGAAAAAATAATTTTGAATGCTTCCATTCCGGTCAGCGTTTCTACTTCGTCAGCATCGTGTGAAACTGAAACGGCTATATCGTTGTTTACATTCGCCCTACGCGTCGAACGAAATGTTGCAGCGACAATGGCAGTCAGTATAAGAAACACCGTGCCAAACCATAGACGCACATCATGTCCAAAAGTCACTGTAATCATTCCTGAAATCTGCGCCGATACCGCAAATGACAGCGACCCCGCACCACGAATCGTACCATAATGGACAGAAGGAAACTCCTGATTAAGCCCAACAATCCACGAATCCAGCAAACCGGCCACATGCATCCCGCTTAACGTGATGCCAACCATATTTGAGATAATGATCATATTATTCCCTGTCCCCAACGCAAATGGAAAAATTCCAAGAAAAACAATCATAGCCGACAACAATATCACAGACATTTTTTTTTCTGACAGATATTTATCACTAATATATCCATAAATCGGCTGAACAATGATAACAATCAGTGACATGACAGTAATCATCCCAGTGGTAAAACTTGCAGACCAACCATGGTCAATAAGCATCACCACCAAGAATGCTAAATGCGTACACATACCAAACCAAAATAAAGCTTGAAGCAGCATTCCATGCAAGGTAATACGACGCACTATTGATTTTTCCATAATAAATATGTACCTCCATTTCCTACCCTATTATGCAATAAAAATTTAGAAATTACAAATGCTATCATTTGTGGTAACATGACATACAGCTTAAGATTTTCGGTGTGTGCAAGCACACACCGCGCCGCACAAATGCGGCAGAGTGCAGCGCGGCTTTGCCGTGCGGAGCGAGGGAGTTTGAGGGCAGAGCCCTCATTTAAATGGAGGTTTTTGTCAAATGGACATTTTATTTAAAAACATAACCGTAGTCACAATGGATTCAAGCCATCCTGTTTTGACCAATGTAGACATTGGTGTTGATGGGCGAAAAATTTGTTATATCTCAACGACGACAGATTCACCTTCCCAAACACCAAAACGTACAATAGACGGCACACATAAAGTGCTTATGCCAGGGTTGTACAATTGTCATTCCCACGCGGCAATGACGTTGCTTCGCGGATATGCTGGGGACAAAACCCTGGAAGATTGGCTGTTCAATCATATTGTCCCGATGGAAAGCAAAATAATAGAAGTCCCTGGACTAATCCGCACAGGAACACTGCTGGCCATTGCAGAAATGATTGCGTCCGGCACCATCGCCATGACAGATATGTATTTCGACGTGGATATTGTGGCTAGAGCCGCTGACGAGGCAGGGATACTTGCCAATGTTTCCAACGCCGTGGTCGCTTTCGACAAAGACCATTTTGACTTAACACAAAGCAACGAATACGAACAAACCATGCGCGCCATTTCCGAATATCACAACAAAGGTGATGGGCGTATTAATGTAGACGCATCCATCCACGGTGTCTACACATCGTTCCCAAACACCTGGACACAGGTCGTAGACTGGGCAAACCAACACCAAATGCATATGCATGTCCATCTTTCTGAAACAAAAACAGAACATGAAAATTGCATCAAAACTTTTGGGACAACCCCCGCACAGTCTTTTAACAAATACGGTGTTTTCGATATTCCAACCCTTGCCGCCCATGGTGTATGGGTTTCAGATGAAGACATTGAAATCCTTGCAGAAAAAGGCGTGACGGTTGCGCATAATCCTTTGTCTAATTTGAAACTAGCCAGTGGCTTAGCCCCTGTTGATAAAATGGCAAAAAAGGGTGTAAATGTCGCGATAGGTACTGATGGTATGGCGTCAAACAATGCGCACGATTTATTTGAAGAATTAAAAATGGCGTCGCTATTGCAAAAATACGCAACCAACGACCCCACCGCGTCACCCGCATATGACACATTAATGATGGCAACAAGAAATGGCGCAAAATCCCAAGGACGCGGTCATGAAAGCGGTATGATAAAAGTCGGATATGATGCCGATATGATTATGCTGGACTTCAACAACCCACGCCAAACTATGTGCTATGACCCCGTAGCAAATTTAGCCTACTCCACCAGTGGCCAAGATGTTCAAATGACGCTTTGCCGTGGTAAAGTTTTATACGAAAAAGGCGAGTACAAAACCATTGATATCGAGAAAATTCTGTATGATGCTCGTACGGCTATGGATTCGCTTTTGCGAAGTTAATGGTTGGAAAAATGAATGTATCTGAAAATGACAATAACTCAAGATTTCCATATACCTATTTGATAAACAAATAGCAGCTAAAACAACTAAGACAGAGGGCTGTTTCCTCACTGGAGTGCAGATTGCGACGAGTCCCGCCATTTGGCAGAAAAACTGGGATACCAACGGGATAAGGAATGCGTGTCCTATGAAATTATTTGATTTATGACAAGCAATCCTAAGTACCTCTTTGATCCTATTCAAAAAAAAATAATTCTTCAAACTTCTTGTCGAGGGCAATACACAGGATAAGTGCCAATTTTGCCGTAGGGCAAAATATCCCCGTTTCAATAGAACTAATCGTGTTGCGTGACACACCAACCATTTCCGCTAAAGCTGATTGTGAAAGGTCTTTTTCTGCCCTTGCCACTTTCAGCTTATTTTTTAAGACAATTTCATTTTTCATGCCATCCACCACCGCAACCACAAAGGATTCATCCCCCCTTGAAACAGTAGCATAAAATCAATAATCATATGAATTGTAAAAATAGCACTCAGAACTACCCACGCTAAATGGTATTTCTTTTTTGTGAAGCGGTAAACGGTAAGAGACTGACCGAATACAAACGCTAATACAACAATACCTAAAACTAAAAATATCGCAAGCTCTTTAGCGAAAAATGCAAATATTATCAAAGGAATCCCCACGACGGACATTGTATATTCCCCTAGCCTGTTCCCCTTTGATTGTGCGTGTTCCAAGCCTTCATCAATTTTTGATTTCCTGCTTTTTGCTAAAATTTCTTCTTTTCGGCTGGCATGATTATTTTCCGCTGAATTGCTCATAAAATCTACCTCCATCTATTATGTTATTTTTATCACCTTTCATATTAACCCCACCATCCTTGGAAAGCACCTACATCCCTCACGAATAAAAAGGCGAAGTACCCCCCAAAAATGACACCGAAAATAATTGCACCCATCATGTACCTTTTTTGTTTGAAATAGTGATATTTTGCGAGAAAATCCCCAAAAGCGTGCGCGCCCCAAAGCGTAAACACTGCGTACATGGTAAGCATTTGCCCAGTAATGATGCACAACAAAATCAATAAAAGTCCTACTGCTTCGGTATAATAGTTGCCCAACCTTGCCCCTTTGTTTACGGCATATTCTACGCCCTCGTCATTGTTTGACTGCCTACTCTTTGCCAGTATTTCATCATTACGGCTGTTGTTGCTGTCTTCCGTTGCATTGCTCATGACATGACCTCCAAGTATTATGTTTATTTTGACAAGTATTATTGTCAAATTGATAATACCACATGCAAAGTTTACTTGTCAAGAGTATTTTTGCTCACCCACCGAGCCATATACCAACGCGGAAACCATGCGGTAAACATCCCCATAAACAAAGGCGCGATTGAACTAAGCAGCCCCGTATAAGGCAACAGCACTGTTCCCATGATTACATACACCAAAACAGTCAAAACAACGTATAAACCACCCCAGCATACCGTCAAAATACGGTTGACGCGCATAAATAACGGATTTTCCAAAAGACTTTCATCACCATAACTATGATATGAATAATGCGCAGTCAACGGCGTTTTAACACACGCACTAATCAGCCACATTAACCCAAAACATAAATAACTTGCAGGCACAACAACTCTAATATCCACACCAAGCAGAACAACCAGTGAAAGCCCGACAACAACAGGAACAGTCACATGCTCATACACAACCGAACGATATTTAAGCCACAACAACGGCACTAAACCCGCCGCAATAATGCCAACCGCACCACCAATCATTGGATTAATTGCAATGGCTATCCAAATAACAACCCACGGCATGAGAAGCACTTTCATGTCGGTTTTTTTCTGTGGATGGGATATAGCCGCCGCCATCTTCTTAGACTTTGGCTTTGCACCGCCAAACAGTTCGTCCCAACGCATGATGATATCAAAATCGCCTAACACACTATACTGCTGTTTGAACAACGCATCTTGCCCAGAAATTTCGCCGCGGGAGATTGCAAGCCAAACAGAATACGGCGTTTCTATTTTTGTTGTATACTTTTTAAATCCATCTGTTATGACTTCCGCGCCTTTTGCGGTCATTATTATTTGATATGTTTTTTCTATGTCGGTGTAATGCATCTCTAAAACACGCGCATTGCCATCCGGTACATAAAATGCGGCCATTTGTGTTGTAAATTTCAAACTGTCATCTAACGGAGTGCCTCCACTTTCAGTATTTTCAATGCCCCAATGCGCATCTGCCGCTTTTTCAAATACCTCCCGTGGCAATAGCGGTTCCGCAAGTGATGCTTGTGTTGTCTCGCTGATTTTACCGTTTGCAAATTCCATACCTGCCTGATTTACAATGTTTAAGTATGCGTCTGTATTGTTTTTGAGTTCTGGCCTGCTAAACAGCTCGCCTTGTGCGCAAAAAATAGCATCATACTTGTCGACACCAAAAATACGGTCAAACATTGCATTGATACTGCCATAATTCCCTTCGGTAGTCCAAAATCCGCAAGTTGAAATGATGATATGGCGTTGATGTGTCAAATCATAACGTGATGGATGTCTGCCACTCTCGTCATCCGGGGACATAAATGGCAATTTTAATGGTAAGCTTCGGTCAAGAAGGTTTTTCATGCTGCCTGGCACATTGAAGCAATAAAGCGGAAAAGACCATACAACCACATCAGCAGCAATCCGTTTGGCTAAAATTTCACTCATGCCATCTTTAATTACACATTGTCCCGGTGTTTTACTCCAGCAAGCGTAACAGCCTATGCAATGTTTAATATTTGCTTGGGATATATTGATTATTTCAGCGTCCGCCCAACCTGCACCTTCTAAAAATACTTTCGTGAGGTGCATTGTATTGCTTTTTTCACCTTTTGGGCTGCCGTTTAAAACTAAAACTTTCATCTCGTGCCTCCTGCGTTTTCTCTAATAAATCAAGTATATCAGGCACTTTTTTGAATTCAATAGGGGGAATAGTGACCTGTAAATTGCGCAAGGTAAGCGACAAAAAAATAAGGGTAAGCTGTAATACTCACCCTTTTTATTGGCTTCGCAGGTTTTATTTGTAACGTTCCTTCAATTTTTGATTGAGCTGATCTGCCATCCCTTTCGATTGATGCCATTCTATTGCCGTAAGCACAAAGTAAACGACAATCACTCCCCCAGCAAATAAGATAACACGCACGGGCTGATTCCATGAAATCCATCCCATAAAAATAGCGGTAGATATCACAATAACCGTGATTGCCAGCATATGAAAAATATAACGCACAAGCATTTCTTTGCGACTCAATTCCCTTTTTGGCTCCAATATAAAACTTGCCAAAGAAGCAAGCGCAGCCAGCACAAATAAACCATGTGCGTCGCTCCGGGGTATCATATCGAATGCTTCTACCCCCCAAAAATGCCTAAACACATACATAAAAATGAATGAAACTGAAAATACGATTAAAAAAGAATATATAAAGCGACTAACCACCCTTTTAATATTCATGTTTCACCCTCCTATGCCCAGGTTCTTTTTCAATGCACCGACATATTGCCGTGAAATGATTATACGCTCGTTGTTTAGCAAAACGGCTTCAAATCTACCCGATAATGCGGGTGCAATGGCTTTTATTTTACTCAAATTGACAATGGATGATTTTGAAATGCGCAAAAAATCATTTAAATTCAATGCTTCCAGTTCGTAAAGCTTTTGCTTCGATTCGTATACATTGCCATGACAGTATAGAAAGGTTTTGTTATCCACCGTTTCTATATACAATATATCCACAGGATTTACTCTATGAATTTCATTTCCAACCGTTGCAATTAATAAATTGCCCTGGGCTTTCATCGCATTCAACGCGTTAAAAAGCTCAGGGCTTATGTTATGGCATTTTACAATGATTTGTTCTTCTTCGCCATCGTGCGGCTTTTCTATAATGATTTTCAAATGATACCACCTGTTATGATTTATCGTTTTTCCGCTCTGTGACCATTTTCACTATGGCAACAATAGTAACAATAATCAACCCAACAAGCAATAGCGCAATCGCTTCTGAAATACCGCGCGCGTCGGCAACCGCACCAATAATAATGGGCATAAGAATACCACCAGCGGTCGCAATCGCAATGGTAAACCCGATTGAAACCGATGAATTTTCACCAGTCATTGAAGCAATGGTTGTCGGGTAAACCCCTGCAAGAGACAGCCCCAGCAAAATCAAGAAAATCACACTGGGTACAGCCGACGCACTCAGCAGTAATCCAGCAAAGCTAACCATAGCGGCAATTGCCATCGTAATCAGCATCATATTTTTATTCCGTATGCGCAAAGCAATCGTTGCCACAACAATCCGCCCAACCATTACCATAGACCAGTGAAGCGTTGGAACCAATCCCGAAAGCCAAGATGGCAAAACGCCAATATCCAAAAAATACAACACAAACCATCCAATAATAGACATTTCCACAGCCAGATAAAAAAACAGCAGCATTGTCGGAATCCAAAAACTTTTTTGCTTTAGAAAAGAAAACGAGCCGCCTTTTTCCTTTTTGGGCGGCACTTCAGGTAAGTTAGAACGAAAAATAAGCACCCACGCCGTAAACAAGCAAGCCGCAACCGTTGCAGGCGCAAGCCTCCAGCCATGACTGCCTACAATGGATACATACGCAAAAACAACCATCGGCGAAATCAGCGCACCCATGGCATACCCCGAATGCAATACATTTAAAGCGGCAGTCTTATTACTGGAAATTTCTGAATTGACCGAGTTACAAACATTTGCGAAAGTACCGCGCCCAATCCCTGTGAGGGCAAAAGCCACCATCAAAAGAAACGGATTGCCAGCCAGCACCGCCAACACAAGTCCTATCGTCGACCCGGCACCCAACAGCAGTGTAGACTTTTTGCGTCCAATAATATAGGGCAACACCCCTGCCGCCAGTACAGCAGTTAGGTTACCCAGTTGATGTGCCGAAAAAATCATACCTGTTTGTGTATAGCTAAGGGCGTGGTCGTCACGTATAAACGGCAATATGACGCCAAGCATGACCATCATTAGACCACTAAAAAAAAATGACAGATTTATTGTCACTAAAAGACTGTGGTTCTTTGGCTGAACCCCAAGCCACACAAAAATTTTATGCATATATCATCTATTCCTTTAGCGAAGCAAACCAGGCAGCCACATTGAAATCATTGGCACAAATGTAACCAAAAGCAGCACAGCTATCATCACAAAATAATAAGGCATCAGCGGTTTTATAACGGCCTCAACCGTCGTTCGCCCAATAGAGCAACCAACAAACAGCACAGTGCCCACAGGCGGAGTCACCAAAGATATGCCCAGGTTAAGCAACAACACAATACCAAAGTGCACAGGGTCCATACCACCTACTTGCGTGGCCACCGGCATAAGAATAGGCGTAGTAATCAAAATCATCGGCGCCATATCCATAAACAACCCAAGCACAAGCAAAATCAAATTAATAAGCAGTAATATAACGATTGGGTTGTCTGAAATAGCAATAATGGCATTTGTAGCCATATCAGGCACCCTAAGAATGGTCATCATCCAACCAAATGCCGATGATGCCGCAATAATTGCCATCACCATCGCCACAGTGCGCGCGCTTTTCTTCATGATATACCAAAAACGCGAAAGCGGAATTTCTCTATAAACGAAAAAGGTAATGATAAACGCGTAAATTACAGCAATAACGCTGGCCTCGGTGGCGTTAAACCAACCACTGGTTATACCGCCAATAATAATAACGATGGTAAACAGCCCAAGAAAGCTATCTAATGCCAGTTTCACGGTATCTTTCAGCGAATATTTTTTACCTTTAGGGTATTTTCGCCGAACCGACACCACATAAGAAACAATCATCAAACCAATACCCAAAACAATGGCAGGGCCTATACCAGCCAAAAACAACGCGGCAATAGAAATGCCACCGCCAGCAGCCATCGCAAAGATAATCATATTATGACTTGGAGGAATTAACAACCCCACTATCGACGATGTGACGGTATTGGCCACGGCAAAATTCTTATCATAGCCCTGTTTTTCCATCATGGGTATCATCACGGTACCAAGAGATGATGTATCGGCAACAACAGACCCCGAAACCGTGCCAAAAAATTTACTGGACAACACGTTTACCATTGCAAGCCCACCAGTGACGCGGCCAACCAATACATCTGCCAAGTCAATCATCCGCCTGGCAATACCACCCTCGCCCATTAAATTTCCGGCAATAATAAAGAATGGTATGGCCAAAAAATTAAATGGCCGAATACCTGACACCATTTGCTGCACCATAATGGGCACAAAAACAATGTTCATATACCAAGCCGAAGCAAAAGCAGAAAGTGCTAGCGCAAACGCGACGGGCACTTTAATCACCATTAAAAAAATAAACCCGCCAATTAATATCAGTATTGCAATAGGGTCTGTCATGCCTCATGCTCCTCTCTTTTAATAAATTGCCCCGCAATTTTCCCAACAATGACAAGCCCCATTAATACACCTGCAATGGGCACGGGCATGTAAAATATACCATTAGGAAGCCCTGTAACAGGTTGAACCGCACCTGTTTGGAAAAGCAGAAGCACATGAGCATAGCCAAATCGAATCAGTAGAGCAGCAAGCACCGCAATCAGTATATTGACAAAGACTTCTACCACAAAGATAGCTTTTTTCGGAAGCTTTGCAACAAACATCGTGATGCCTATATGCAGGTTTTCTTCTAATCCCAAAACAATACCAAAATAAACGAACCAAACCATAAGTAAAACTGAAATTTGTTCGCCCCACATGGGTGGGTTTTCAAATACCTGCCGCATAACAACCTGATAAAAAACCACACCAACCATGCTAAGCATTAAAACGACAATGATTGCATCCAATACCTTGTTCATGCCAGTAATCAATTTTTTGTAAGTATCGTAGGCTTTCAGCACAAAAACAGCCTCCTTAAATTCCACATAAAATATGGGTTGTTGCAAAACACTCAACTTGTCATTCAAAAGATAGCGTTTTTTGCAACAACCCTTTGTAAACTTGCTTTATTGGGCGGCAACAATACGGTCGATATAGTATTGTATATGTGCCCAATCGCCCCACATTGGGGTCAATAAGTCATTAAATGCTTGACGTTGGGCTGGAGTCAGGCGTGTAACCACCGCACCTGCCGCAACAGCCTGCGCTTCAGCCTCTACTTCTACCGCCGCCCAGGCCGTGCGCTGGGCGTTTGCGCCATTAATAGCCGCCTGACGCAGTGCATTTTGTTGGGTTTCAGAAAGACCATTCCACACATCTAAGCTAATGACGACAGCCTCAGGTGCGCGCACATGTTCGTTGTCTGTAAAGAAAGGCGCGACTTCATAGTGAGAAAAGCTGGTGACATAGGATGGCCAGTTGTTTTCGGCCCCATCCACAAGCCCTGTCTGGATTGCAGAATAAACCTCCCCTGGGGGCATTGGCACGGGCACACCACCTAAACTTGCCATCACTTGAATCATCAGCTCGGCTTCCTGCATACGAATTCTTAGCCCCGATAAATCTTCGGGGGTATAAATCGAGCGCACTGAATTGTAGATACTGCGTGCGCCAGCATCATGCCATGCTAAAATATAAAGCCCATGTTCATTGGCTATGCCATTGAACAGTACTCCAATTTCACCATCAAGCGCTCTAAACATAGGGTCTCTTCCTTGCCAGATACCTGGAAGAAACAGGGCATTGAAACGTTCCTCAATACCTGTCAAAACGGGAACAGGCAGTCTAATCATTTCAATGGCTCCAGCTTGCACCTGAGCCAATACTTCTGTCTCACTACCAAGCACACCGCCTGCAAACAACTGCACATCAAGTGAGCCATCGCTGTTTTCATAGGCTAATCTTGCAAATTCGTTATGCCCAATGACTGCAGGATGCCCATCACCTGAATGAACCTCAGACAAACGCAGGGAAATGGTTGCGTCACCGCCATCACCATTTCCACAACCTGCAAAAGCAACCGCCAACAACACAAGACCAACTGCCAAGCCTAGTACCTTTCTTGCGTTTTTCATCAAAATACTCCTCCTCAATAAGATATTATTTCAAAAAGTAAATTACCATAATTTACATTTTACGTCAATATATATTTTGTTTTTCATCCAAAATATATAAAAAGAAGGATAATTTATATCCTCCACATTTTTAAAACCGTCTAATTTTCTAATCGTATGGATTAAATAATCAAGGATTATAAACCATCAAGCAAAGTGGTTCCGTATCGCTATCCATTTTAAATCCAAATCGTTCATATAAATATTGGGCCGGATTTGTTTTCATTACATAAAGAAATATTGGTATAGCATATGTCTGTGATAAATGAATAATATGAGTCAAATATAATGAACCAATGCCATTATTTTGTACTTTTTCAATTAAATTAATTGAAATTCCACTTATTTTGTCCATCGTTATATCATATGATAAAAAGCCAACTGCCTCATTGTGTAAAAGTAACTTTTGAAAAAGTGTTTGATTTATTTTTTCATTAAAATCAATCGTTACATTTTTGTCATTCCATTCCCCAAAAAATTTAGGATTTTCATCTATGTACTTTTTTAAACAAAGTCTTTTTATATGAATATAATCATTTAAATCAAACATATCCACATCAACTAAGCAAAATCCTTTTTCTATTATCTCTTGCGATAGCATGACACATCCTCATTCCAATACATAATAAAATGGCGGCTTTGATTTTACTAAAGCCGCCATCCATTTTTAGTCTTCTAACCATTCAATAGATTCAGTCATTACCGTAACCACATCATGGCTCACGCTGGCAACCCCACCGCTGATGTTCATGCGGTTTTCTTTGCCTTCGTTTAAAATACGTAATACACCCTCACCCAATACCATTGAACAAGGCATACGGCCAGGCAAAATGCCCAAATCACCTGTAGTACAATGCATGATTACCATGTCGGCAGTTTTTGGCATACGTGTATCCACGGCCTGACCTGGTGAAATTATTTTTAATGCTATCTTCTTATCAGCCATAAATCAATTAGCCTCCTATTTTTGAGACTCTCTATAGGCTTCTACAACTTCGTCGATTGTTCCTTTATTTAGGAAGAAACCTTCGGGAATATCGTCATGCTTGCCTGCAATAATCTGATTGAAACCTTCAATGGTATCTTCCAATTTTACATAACGCCCAGGTGTAGATGTGAATTTTTCTGCAACTGTAAAAGGCTGTGATAAGAAACGCTGAATGCGGCGGGCGCGTTCTACCGTTAGCTTATCATCTTCAGAAAGTTCATCCATACCAAGAATAGCTATGATATCTTGCAAATCTTTATAACGCTGTAAAATCCTTTGTACTTCTCGTGCCACATTGTAATGGTCTTCGCCAACAATACTCTTCTCAAGAATACGACTGGTGGATTCCAGAGGATCAATGGCTGGATAAATACCCATTTCCACAATGGCACGGCTAAGGTTTGTTGTCGCGTCCAAATGCGCAAAGGTTGTTGCAACAGATGGATCCGTATAGTCATCCGCAGGTACGTAAATTGCTTGGATAGACGTAATCGAACCTGATTTTGTTGATGTAATGCGCTCTTGCAGTGCACCAACTTCAGTTGCCAATGTAGGCTGATAACCCACTGCCGAAGGCACACGCCCCAAAAGCGCAGATACTTCTGAACCAGCTTGAACAAAACGGAAAATGTTATCTACGAACAACAAAACATCCTGATTTTGCACATCACGGAAATACTCGGCAATCGTAAGGCCTGTAAAACCAACACGCATTCTTGCCCCAGGAGGCTCGTTCATTTGACCGAAAACAAGTGCGGCCTTTGACAAAACTGGTGAACCATCCTTTAGCGTGGAGTTTTTCATATCATTATATAAGTCAATACCCTCACGCGTACGTTCCCCTACACCCGTAAACACAGATAAACCACTGTGTGCTGTAGCGATGTTGTTAATCAGTTCCATGATGATAACTGTTTTACCAACACCAGCACCACCAAACAAGCCAATTTTACCGCCTTTTGCGTATGGGCAAAGTAGGTCAACGGCTTTAATTCCCGTTTCCAAAATTTCTGTAACAGAAATTTGGTCGGCAAAACCTGGTGCTTTACGGTGAATAGGCCATTTTTCCTTCGAAGGAACTTCTCCAGCATTGTCAATGGGGCGACCCAAAACACTCATCATGCGTCCTAAGGTTTCTGGTCCCACTGGCACGGAAATTGCAGCACCTGTGTCAATGGCGGACATTCCGCGTACCAAACCGTCTGTCGAACCCATGGAGATACAACGCACAACATTGTCACCAAGGTGTTGAGCTACTTCCAACACAACAGGGTCACTGTTTGTGATTGGTATTTCAATAGCGTTGTACAGGGCTGGCAAGTCGCCATCAAAACGGATATCAAGCACCGCTCCGGTAATCTGGAGAACCTTACCTGTATTCTTTTCTGCCAAGTGAAACCTCTCCCTTTACTTAAATTAATCCATGCCGCCTTCGGCGACGGCAGAAATCAGTTGGTGCGAAAACTTGCTTCGCAAATTTTCACACTTTTACTGCAACGCATTCGCGCCACTTACAATTTCTGTAATTTCTTGCGTAATTATGCTTTGGCGTTGTCTGTTAAACATGAGTGTTAAGTTTTCGATAATATCTCCAGCATTGTTTGTTGCTGAGTCCATGCTGGTCATACGGGCTGCTTCTTCGCATAAATTTGATGAAGCAAGAGCTGCATACATATACATGTTCAAATACCAAGGAATAACACTGTTCAAAACTGCTTCCAAATCGGGCTCGTATTCGACTTCCAAATCAGCCGTTTGTGTGACAGAATCTTCAGGCCTCTTGAAAAAGCCCAAATTCTCCCAATCTTCACCATCCCTAATATCTTCACCAATGACACGACGTAAAAAATCAGGACTGACCGGAAGTACAGGTTTTACAACTGGCTCTTGATTAAGCACAGAAATGAATTTAGTATAGACAACAAATACTTCATCAACTTCGCCATTGTCGTATAATTCTACGATATGTTTTGAAAGTTTTGCAGCCTCGTCAAATGTAACCAAACCAGATGAATCTGGCATTTCTATGAGATTGCCATTGCGGCGACGGAAATAATCCCGTCCTTTTGTTCCAATCGGGATAATCACAAAATCTTTGCCTTTTTTCTTGGCATAACGAACCAATTCCTTGCAAACCTGCGAATTGTACCCGCCACACAAACCTCTGTTGCTGGTGATTAACACATAGGCAATTTTTTTTATTTCTTTACGACGCTCAACATAAGACGTTTCCAAGGCTTCTTCATTGCTTAACGTATTGTATGCAATATCAAAAGTCGCTTTGGTTGGCTTTGCAACATCTGCTAAATTAGTCTTAGCCCTTTGTAACTTTGATGTGGCTACTAGATTCATCGCCTTAGTTATTTGCTGTATATTTTTTACAGTTAAGCGTCTGCGCTTGATTGCTTTCATTGAAGGCATGGAATGTCACTCCTTCGATTTTTATAAAGTCGCTTTGAAGGCCTTTATAGCCTCGTCGATAGCTGACTCCATACCGTCGATTTTTTTCATAGTACGAATTTTATCAAGAATATCTGGATGCTTATCCAAGAAAAATTTTCTAAATTTCGCTTCGGTTTCAATGATATCTTCTACTGCGACATCTGAAAAATGTTTTCTCGTTATGGCATAAAAAACTAGAACCTGCTGCTCAACAGGCAATGGACTATTCTGTGGTTGTTTAAGAATTTCAACAATACGTTTACCTTGATTCAAGCGCTCAAGGGTGTCTTTGGTCAAATCAGAACCAAACTGCGCAAACGATTCCAACTCACGAAACTGTGCTAATTCTAAACGAAGTGGACCAGCAAGCTTTTTCATCGCATTGATTTGTGCAGAACCACCTACGCGAGACACACTCAAACCAGGGTTAATTGCTGGTCGGATACCTTTGTTGAACGATTCCGACTCTAAGAATATCTGACCATCAGTGATTGAGATAACGTTAGTAGGAATATATGCAGAAATATCACCAGCTTGTGTCTCAATAATCGGCAATGCTGTTAATGTACCGCCTTTTGCAAGGCAAGCAGCCCTTTCCAGCAAGCGAGAATGCAAGTAAAAGACGTCACCTGGATAAGCTTCACGCCCCGGAGGACGACGAAGCAACAAACTAAGTGCGCGATAAGCAACCGCATGTTTAGACAAATCATCATAAACAACCAAAACGTCTTTGCCTTCTTCCATCCACTCTTCACCAATGGCACACCCTGCATAGGGCGCGATGTACTGCATTGGTGCGGTGTCAGAAGCGTTAGCAGAAACGATACAGGTATACTCCATTGCGCCAGCATCTTCTAAAGTACGGGCAACACGAGCCACTGTTGAGGCTTTTTGACCGATAGCAACGTACACACAGTATACTTTTCTGCCATCTTTGTCTTTTGTTCTGTCTATTTCCCTGTTTAGGTTGGCTTGATTAATGATTGTGTCAATTGCAATGGCAGTTTTACCCGTTTGACGATCGCCGATAATCAACTCACGTTGTCCACGTCCGATGGGAATCATTGCGTCAATTGCTTTGATACCTGTTTGCAAAGGCACGTTTACTTCATAGCGCTCAATAACGCCTGGCGCAACGCGCTCAATGACTCTGGTTTTACTAGAACTTATTGGACCTTTATTGTCAACAGGCTTTCCTGTAGGGTCAACAACCCTACCTAGCAAAGCGTCACCCACGGGCACTTCCGCAATACGCCCGGTACGTTTCACTGGGTCACCTTCAGCGACATTGCTATCTGCGCCAAGCAGTACTGCACCAATAGAGTCCTCATCAAGGTTAAGGGCTATGCCGAACAGCTCACCGGGGAACTCTAAAAGTTCACCAGACATGGCATTGTTCAAACCGTAAACACGTGCGATACCGTCACCTACGTGAATAACGCTTCCAGCTTCGGCCACATCCATTCTTGTGGAATACGATTTTATTTGTTGCTTGATAATGGAGCTTACTTCATCTGGCTTTAAAATCATTCGTCGGCTCCCCTTCTCACGATTTATTTAATTATTCATATCAAAACTAAAAGAATCTTTCATGTCACGCAACATACTTTTGACTGTGCGGTCGATAAAATAACCATCTACATGTATGCTAATACCAGCAATTTGCGATGGGTCAACAATTACGGTAATATCTACTTCTTTATTCAATTTTTTTGACAGAATTTTGCCAAGTCGTTCTGCTTGTGCATCTGTCAATGGCACAGCTGAAATGACCTTGGCCGTGGTTTGGTTTTGATGATGCTTAATCATTTCCACCAATTTGCCAAGGGCAGGCAAAAGGAAGGCTTCACGGTTTTTGGCAATGACCAATTGAATAAAGCCCAAAAGATCCTGATGAATTGCCCCACCAAATGCCTTATTAATGAAGTCGAATTTTTCGTCTGCAGTAATGCGCGGATGAGTCAAAATCAACAATGCTTCTTCATCTTGAAAATTGTCACAAAGAAGCTGCGCTTGCGCTAAATATTCTTTAGTCAGTCCGCTTTCTTGAGAAATTTCAAACAAAGCGGTTGCATAACGTATACCAAGGTCAGCCACGAGGCACCTCCGCCACTTAATAAGACCAAGACCATGGGATGCAACCCAAGGTCTTAATCTTTAACCCACTTGCTCTAATGGTTTAAAAGCAGTTGCCTCCAATTCAGCCATTGCTTCCGCAAATAGTTTTTCGTGGGCATTTTTGTCGATATTGACAGCAACTAATTTTGCAGCCATATCAGCAGAAATATCAATTATTGCTTGATGTACTTCTGATTTAACACGTACGCGCTCGGCAGCGATATCTCTTGCGGCTCGATCTTTAATCTCTTGGGCTTCAGTTTTCGCTTCGTCCAAAATTTGGTCACGCCTACTGTTGGCTTGTTTGCGGGTCTCTTCTAAAAGCGTTCCGCGCTCAACTTCAATATCTCTTACCTTTTGCTCATACTGTGTTTTTAGTTCTGCAGCCGTTGCCTTATCTTTTGCAGCTTCTTCAATTTCACTAGCTACACGTTCGGCTCTTGTCTCCAGAATTTTTTTAACAGGCTTGTACAGTAAATATGAAAGTATTGCCGCAACAATAGCAAAGTTTAATAGGTTGGGTACCATTTGCAAAAATGTTTGCAAATCCAACGTAAACAACGGCCTACTTGTTGTACTAATAAATGTGAATAATTGAGGATTCAAATGAACCATCCTCTCGTTTTAAGCAAAAATAGCTATTGCTTGGTTTACAATCGGGTTAGCGAAAAGCAAAATAAACGCAATAACTAGCCCGTAAACACCTGACGTTTCAGCGAAGCCGCAACCAATGAACATTGTGGTTGTAATAGAACCGCGTGCTTCTGGTTGACGCGCAATGCTCTGAACAGCATTTGCCGCAACATTACCCTGACCCAGGGTTGTAAGAATACCGTTTAGTAGCGCGATAACGGCACTAATTTGAGCCATGGCCATTACGAATGCCAAAGGATCGTGCATAGTAATTCCTCCTAAAGGTTTTATTTGCCATAGGAAACTGTTTGGCAGTTCCTAGGCGTTTTAGCGGTGACGAAAGCACGCTTCGCGCGCTTTGCTTTGTTGGCGGCAATGCCGCTATTATCCGTACCTGTTCCTGTGCTTTTATTCCTCCGCAGCAAGACCCACAAATGTGAGACTTAGCACGGTGAAGATAAAGGCTTGCAGGAATCCGGCAGCAAGATCGAAATACATATGCAAAAACGCTGGAAAAACCAGACGTAAAGCAACTGGTGCAATACCATACAAAAGCGATAGCAGCACAACGCCGCCAAGAACGTTACCAAACAAACGGAAACTAAGTGCTACAGGCCTTGCAAGTTCGCCCATGACATTGAGCGGCAGAAAAACGAAGACAGGCTGCACAAAACTCTTTGCATAACTTTTGGGACGGAATCTAAAACCTGCATACTGAAAGAGAAAAAATGAAGACACTGCCAGAGGGAAAGTCATACCCCAGTCCGCAGTGGGCGGACGCAGTCCTGTGATACCAATCATGTTTGATACAATCAAAAATGTAAACAATGAAAAGAACCACGGGGCAAGATGCATCAATTTTTCACTGGCACTGTTTTTAAAAAACCCTTCAAATGCCGATACGCACATTTCCACAAAATTTTGCAGACCTTTTGGCTTTTCCATTGCATTCCAGCTATTCGATTTAATACGCACAATAAGGGCAAGAATGAATAACAAACCCGCTACAATCCATGTTGTTATCATCGTTTCCGTGAGGTAAAAGGTAATACCGCCAATTTCTAAACTTGCATAAACGCCTATGGCAAAGTCCATTTTTGTCCCACCTTAGCCTTTAGTTTTAAGTGAAGCCTCTGTATATTGGTCTTTCAAAAAAAGTTTTACAGAATAATTAGCAATGGGCAATGTAAAAATAGCAATAACCGTGCCCATGAAATTGACAATATTATCTGGAGTAAACACAGCTAAAAGGAAAACCCCCGCCGTAAGCAATAAACGAATAAAATACTGACCTTGCATGTACAACTTTGCCGATACCTCTTCCTTGTCAACCGCTATCTCAACCGTCCTTTTTAGCAAGAGTACTTTGGCTATGTTCACAAGCATTGCCAATGCCGCACCTGTAGCAAACGGAATTACACCAAACAAATTATCATTTAGAAAATAGAATACTCCACCGCCAATAATGATTAACGCGGTTAAAACAACAATAACCAAAATTATTTTTTGAGATACCGCTTCCATGGAATATTCCATAACTCACTCCAAGTTCAGGTAAATTTTTTCGCTAAATCAATCATGGATTTAAATGCAGATACACATCCTAGTAAAGTGAATACGATCAATAACCATGGTGAAGTCCCTAATCGTTCATCTAAAAATCTGCCAATGAATATACCTAAAACTATACAAGCTATAACTGTCAGCGCAATTTGTGACATTAATCCCATTGCACGAAGAATCTCTTTGCGTTCTTTATTCGTCATTTTTGGCATATTTTCACCTCGGTTGTACAAACCTTTTACTATGATACGAAAATACTAGGACTTTGTCAACCAGTTCGTCAAAAGTATAAAGCAAAGATTTACACCTCGTACTTAAACCAATCAAACGCCGCCCATTTGCTTTGCGTATGCGTATCTTGGGCAAAAACACCAATAAATGTACCTGTAAACCAACCACATTTACTATATTCATCAGACAAAATGGTTATGTCTTGAGGCTCACTAAAAATTGTGTAACTTTGTCCATCTACACTATATTGCAAGTGCAGTTTGTCCATTTCAACTTTCATGCGTAAATATAGTGGTTGCCCCTTTTCTAGCGGAATGGGTTTGTTTATTACACTCATCATATTTTGTTCAAATTTGTACGCTGCCAAAATTTCTTGTTTTTTTACTTCGTCATAAGTTTTGTATAAAGCAAAATGGCTTTCAGCATCGTAGAAACAGGTTATTCCCGCCAGATGATGATAATGGGTTGGTGAATATTCTAATAATGTTGTCGCTTCGGCGTTTACGGATGTCAGACGACGCGCAAGCAAACTTACACGATAGTAACTGGACATAGATTCGCGGCCACGAAGGCAAAGATAACCCGGACGGGTTTTTAAATCGGCCCAGTCAGGGGTGATTTCGTTTCGTGGCGTACACCAGTACAACGGGAGTTTTTCTTCGTCAAAGTCGCATATCGGACTTTCGACGGGGAAAGGATGCATGGGTAGATTCGGTGGTTCAACTTCCAACTTTGCTAAATTTGAACCATCTGCCATACGCAGCCAACCGTCATCTGTCCATGCCATTTTCTGAATGGATGTTTCTCGTCCCAATATGCACGCCATTTGCGGCATAACGGGACGGCCGCAAAGATGAGTGATATACCATTCGCCGCTGCTTGTGGAAACCAATGAGCCGTGACCAGATTTTTGTAATCCAGCCTCTGGGTTGTATTGCTCTTGCATCATGAATGATGTTTTTTCTGTGGCTATAAATTCTTTTGGCTGGCTTGTTATAATCACACCATATGGTGATGCCTCATATGAACCGGTTATTTTTGTAGAACGTGCAAGTGTTACGGCATGTCCGTATCCTGTGCCGCCCTCTGCCGCCATTAGATAGTAATATCCATCTTTTTTGTATATATGCGCGCCTTCTACAAAACGTCGTTCGGTTACGCCTCGGCTTATTATTGTTGGCTCGCCTACTAGCGATTTTGTTTCCCAGTCGTATTGCTGGACTACAATGGCTCGTTTATCAATGTTTTCTGGACGGAAGTCGCGGTCTTTGTTTACTATCCAATAGCTGCCGTCGTCGTCTATGAATAATGAGGGGTCGAAGCCGCTGGAATTGATATAAATCGGGTCACTCCAAGCCGCTTCACCGCCAAGTATGTCATCTGTCCAAATGAGAAAATTGTCCACATCGAAGAACGACTTTGTTTGGTTGTGCACATTAGAATAAATGAGATAGAAACGTCCTGTTTTTTCATCATAGCTTAATGCGGGTGCCCATACCCCGCGAGATGGACGTTCACCTGTCATGTCTATTTGGCGTTTACCTTTGAGTAGATTGTCCACATGCTGCCAGTGAATAAGATCTTTTGAATGGTATAGAGGGATACCTGGCATCCATTCAAAAGTTGAGGTGACTAAGTAGAAGTCTTCACTCACACGAATAATTGATGGGTCGGGGTGAAAGCCTGGTAGTATTGGGTTTTTAATCATGATTAAGACCATTCCTTTCTGCGAAAGGCACAAACGAGAATGAAAAGTGCCAAACGCTATCAAATAAAGTGATAGAATAAGAATACAGAGGCGGTAAACTACAGAACACGCGGA
>Ga0131853_10000683_pt1 | contig 61215 bp, 45 predicted proteins | sample TergutLab28metaG_FD_92764 | JGI IMG/M metagenome (GOLD analysis project Ga0131853, IMG submission 92764) | Labiotermes labralis P1 segment gut microbial communities from Petit-Saut dam, French Guiana - Lab288 P1 (version 2) (version 2) | ecosystem: Host-associated > Arthropoda: Insects >...
ATCTACACAAGCCGCGCAGTCCATGCCATATGGGCAACCCCAGTAACCTTTCACCCAAACGGCGGCACATTGGCTGGCCACACCACCCCCAATACAACAGAAGTGGTAGCCATAAACCGCCATGTCAACCAAGTAATAGGCGGCGCAATGCCAGAAATCCCAACCCGCCTAGGCTACCGGTTTCTTGGCTGGAATACCCACCCAAGCGGCATACTAAACAACACGGGACAAACATATACAAGAACAGGCCCATATATTCCAAACCCGCGCCTCCTATACGCCAACTGGGCACCGCAAACAGAGTTAGAAAAAAATTCTGACGTGCCCCCTGGCGAAACCGTAAAGGAAGGTGACACCGTAACCTATGTGCTTAGCATAATAAACCGTAACGCCATATTAATCGAAGACTTTGAAATTGTGGATGAGTTGCCAAGTGGCGTATCCTTTATACCGGGTACAGTAACAATTGGCGGAAACCCCGCACCGTCTGCGGACTATGACTATGCAAGCGGCGAACTGCGTATACGGTTTAGCCTGCCCCCCGCCCCCCACGGGGCCTGCCAACACTACGAAGATCACGGCTATTGCGACCTAAGTTACGGCGAATACTGCCATTATTGCGAGTCCTACTACCTGCTGCTTATAACTTTCCAGGCCATAGTGCAGCCTGGTACAGCAGGGACAGATATCACCAACACAGCCAGGCTATATCTAGACGGCGAACCAGAAAACGAATGCGATACAACAATATCGGTATCCATACCTTTCCGGTTCCACAAAACAGGCATGGGCATCTACAACCAGCAATACTGGTTTACAGGCGACCCACCAGTGCTAAACCAGGCATGGCTAGACAACCAGTTACTGGACGGCGCAATATTTGCACTATATCGCTACACAGGTACAACCAGCCCCGCGGCTGGCCTCGTGCCGAAAGCGGGCTGGGTGCGTGTAGAAGGCACACAAACCAGCAGTACCAACCCTGCAAACCCCATGACGTTCCAATTAGTGGCGGGCGTCTACTATCAGCTGGTAGAGCTTGTGTCCCCGGTGGGCTATGCCCCGGCCTTTGGCCAGTGGCGTTTAGTTGCCCATACCCGTCAAGTAGGCACCGCCACCGAGACTGGCTTTACCATAACCATACAGGGCGGAAACTACTCCATGACGCCCCGCTTTGAAAACCCTGGCAATACAGGGGTAGTTAATTATGTAACATTTGGAGGATTATGGTATGTTGGGAATCGCTATAAAATTGAACTTCCCCATGCTGGCGGACTTGGCGTCACACCGTTTTACCTTGGGGGATTAGTAATGCTATTACTTGCTGCTGTTTGTGGTACTGTAATTTATTTAAAGAGCAAAGGCCGGGGCAAACATTTACAGGATGGCTCATATCCAGCTAGTGTTTAATCAAATTTTAGAATATCCCCTAAGAAGCTGCTTATTAGTTCTTAGGGGATATTTTCGTGGATTAGATATTAATCATGATTGTGTGATTATTATAGGAGATTTTAGTATCCCAGCGGGCCTTGTGCGATACTCATAACACCACTCAGCCCCTTTAGAGCGCCATGCCCCTGGGCCATACCAAGTCATGGTTTCATTGGCATTGTGAAGGGCACCAAAGGTATTTACTCTGTTGCCATAGGCTGTGATGGTAACTTCATGCCAGCCTTCTGGTAAGTGGCCTAAATCCAGAGTATACGGGGCGTAGGCAATAGGCCCTACGGTTTCACTGTTTACCTTTACGCTAAGCACCGGTGAGCGGAAATATGTGGCTTCCAGTTTTGTTTGGCCGCCTTTAGAATAAAATCTGCATACATAATCCACATTACCACCATAGAAAGGAAGCCCCATAAAACGCATATCACCAAAAGATACTTTTTTAGGGTACTCTTTTATACGGGTATTGCGCCCGGTGACCTCTACACCAAATTTACCGATCAGGAAGCAGTTTTCTACATTGCATCGCTTTTCGAAGGGGATTTCCAGGATCAGTTCATTTTCCCCAATCTTTATACCGGGCAGTGGCACGGTTTCAATTGCATGGTCTACATAATAACCAGAGGCTGAAGATGTTATTTTTTCTCCATTCCATAGGATTGTAGTAGTATCACGGCTTTCTAGTGCCAGGTGTATATCGTTTAAGTGGATTTGAGAATTTATCTGAAAACGAAGCTTTAGGATATTGCCTGATGGGGCTTGTTTTTCCAGTGTCCATGGCTGAGCCAATGATTGAACGCGAAGTGGGTAGCCAAGCTTCTCACGGAAGATATTATCAATGCGCAATATTTCATCTTGAGGCTGCCATGGGCCGTTATTCATAGCGTATTCCGCTATATCCAGAACCAGTACATTTGGCTCGTGTAAGCGGAAAGATTCTGGCGTCAGCATCTCAGTGCTTGTTGACATTTTGGCCTTTTTTGCTTCGGCACTTTCTGCTTTGCCTGGAGAAAGTTTTAGCAGTATGCTGTCGTGGATGTGTAAGCGGTATTTTAGTTTGGTCATACCACTTACGTATTCGGCTGGCAGGGGTGTTATGCTGCCATCTATCGTGTTATATAGGGTTGGGGCATATTCTCCTTTTATATGGAGGTTGATTTCCTCGCTATGAGTTACATCCTGGTTTTCCGGCCTTGTGCCATTGCATACAAAGAGCCAACGGTCCGGGCCATCTTGTCGCATTTGGTAGATTAGCCAATCGGCAGGGCTGCCGTTTTCTCTCCATATGGAAATATCTCGGTATTCTTCCAGTGCCGCCAGTACAGCAGTTTGAGAAAAAGGCACCTGCTTGCAGTATGCCAGCATATCCTTTGCTTTGGTAGAGGTTTCTCCATCTACAATATGAGCTGCTTCGCCTACAAGTAGTACTTTGCCCCCGCGAGCCATGTATGACTGGAGCGCTGCCAAAGTAGTACTTCTTAATGCACGGCAGTTAGGCAATAACACTACATCGTAGGCCATTTCTCCTACCTTGAAGGCAGTATCATCAGTTTCTTCATATAAATCCGGTAACAGTGACTCTGCAATAAAATCAAAATCCACCTGACCAAAGAGCAAGGTTTTGATGATAATGACGAAAGCGTTTTCCATCTCTGCCCGTATGCCTGCGGTCTTGTCATTGGGGCCAAAATGCATCCAAAAGCCTTCAATTGGATGAATTACTCCCACACGCACTAAGGGTTTGCCACGTGTCAGCGCGGTATTTAGACGTGCAAAGTGGTCTTCTACATAGGCATATTCTTTATACCATGGAGATTGATACCCGATACATGCCGGATAATCGCGCTTTGCCTCTCCTCCCATGCTTACCCATGTCAGATGATGTACCCGTAGCGTAACCCCAAGTGCGGCCTGCCAATCCCCTTGAAGCTTATGCCCTCGGAAGTCAAAGTCCCAGTTGGTAACGCCGTAAAGCTCGCTTAGAAGCCCCTCCCTGCCGTACTGGTGCACAGCGGATTGAGCTTGTTTTGCCGTGGCATACTCCCGTCTGTCGCATAGCATGTCTATTCCAGGGAGTTGGAACATGCGGTATGCCCGCATTGTTTCTCCCAAGGCCTGGGTTTGAGCTGTTAGGCTTTCTTCGTGCATCATATGGCCTGTTAGCATTATTCCATTTTCTTGGCACCATGTTCCTATATTATCAGCAAAAGCTTCAGTAAAGCGCGCACATACATGGTCATGATATTGATAGCGGGCTTTTGATGGAGAAACGGGTTCCCAAATTACTTCCGGTAGGGAATCTAAGATGCTTTCACCATATTGGGCGCGGTAAGTTTCGTCAAAGTCCGTAGTGAATGGCAATGTCACAATGCGGCGGGCATCAGACTTAGTAAGGTTTTGTTTGTGAGAAAACTGAGGTTCGTCTGTGAAAATGGATGGGATAGACTTTCCAAAGTTTTCACCCAGATGCTTTTGATATTTTACATGGGTTTCTTCTATAAAGCGGTCTATGGCTTTTTTATTTAAAGTGTCCACATATGATTGATTGTTAAACCAAGCGCTATCTCCTGCGATTTCCAGGTAGGCGTCCCAGGTATTTTCTGTAGGTAGTTCGTTAATATCTATCCGCTTATAATCAGTCAAAAACCCATCAGTTAGGGTGATGGAATATCTGGCAATATGATGTCGCTTTCCGCTAGGTACATATCTTTCTGTAGACGGCTCATTACTCGACTGAGGCAAGGGATGACCGTAGGGGAGTATAGTCAGGAATCGTTGGCGATAATCATAATTTTTAGTAACATACCCACCTGCTGCACCTGAAGGCCAGCGGTCTTCATCATAGAGATAGCATAGCATTTCATCCTGGATGGCCTTTTGGTTGCAAGCGGCCACCAAATCCAGAAACTCATCACTCATATAGGGAGTTGCAAGGCCAGAGCGGCTGTGCACATGAAAGCCCCCAAGCCCCATTTCACGAAAGATATCAATCTGGCGAAACAGTTCCTCTTTTTCTAATTTACAGTTCCATGCCCAAAAGGGCGCACCTCGGTATTCTGCTGTTGGGGACATAAATAGCTGGTTAGTAAGAGCTTTTTCTTTTGTTTTTTTGTAGATGGCCATGGTATCTCCTTCCTGTTTTTAAAATATAGAAGTATATTAACCAAAACATTAACCCAAACGCAACACAAACGTAATAAAAATGCCTTCTCAACTGCACATCATACTTGATATAATACCTCAAAGGAAAACCAAAGGGGCGTAAAATAAAATTGATGCTGTTTATTATTCTTGGGTTTGCCCTTGGGCTTATTCTTGGCTCCTTTGCAAATGTGATTATTTATCGTTTGCCATGTAAGATGTCCATTGTAACGCCGCCTTCGACTTGCCGTAATTGTAATACTAAGATTCTTTTTTACGATTTGCTTCCAGTTGTAAGTTGGATATTATTAAAGGGGCGTTGCCGAAGCTGCCGCGAGAAAATCAGTCCTCGTTATCCTTTGATAGAATTTACCTGCGGCCTACTATTTGCGGGCATGGTATTTTTTATACCTAGTTTGTCTGCGATTTTCTTATCCCTGTTTGCCTTTATTTTGCTATCGGTTGGGATAATAGATTGGGACACTGGGGAAATCCCGGATGGATTACTTATTGCCGCCACTATAATTGGAGTGGTATGGATAGTTTGTGGATACATATCTCCCTTATTTTCCCATGCGCCTGGCTTCAATGACGCAGGATTGGGAATACTTGCAGGTGGACTTCCATTACTTGTTGTAGATAAACTTACAATAGTTTTAGTAAAAAAGGACGGCTTCGGGTATGGAGATGTTAAACTTATGGCCGTAGCGGGATTGTTCATAGGATGGCAGTTAGTTTTTATTGCATTTTTTATTGCTTTTATATCTGGAGGCATAGCTGCCACAGTTTTACTAATCACTGGCCGTGCTAAACGGGGTGAATACATAGCATTTGGCCCATTTCTATGTTGCGGAGTGATCACCGCGATATGGTTTGGGCAAGACATATTGGGTTGTTTTTTCTGGTAAAACCAGAGAGTAACACAAAATAAACAAGAAAGGACGGACTTAGCCTATGCAACCAACCATCCACCGCAGCGAACGTATCTGCATTGACATAAGCGACAATGTAGTAAGCATTATAAAGCTGGATCCGGAAGGCATAATGATGCGTGCCGGCTCAGCCAAAGCCCCTTCAATGCCAGCAGTACCTGATGATGCCTATGTAACCGACCTTTCAAGTGCAATAAGAAAAGCGGCATGGGCGGCCAAGGTTTCTATGGGTTTTGGGGCTTCCTGCGTTGTTGTAGCGGGTATGCAAGGCCTTACAATGCAGCGTTTCACATGGCCGGATTTGCCGGAAGAAGCTCTTGTTCCCATTGCCAATGAGGAAATCATTCCATATCTGCCAGGGGATCTGTCCCATTTTGCTGTAGGCTGTGAAGTGCTAAAACAAGACGAAAGCAGTGGTACTGCTACAATAGAGGTGCTGGCTGCGGCTATGCCCATAGAATTCGCCGCTGCAATTACCACTGCCTGCAAATGGGCCAACTTCAAGCCGAAGCGCATGGATCTTAGAGAAAATGCCCGCGGCAGACTAGCTCACTATTGGTGTGTGCCGGTGGAAGGAGAAGTACCCACAACCTACGCTATACTGGACATAGGTCCAGGCGTTGCCAATATAGCCTTTTATTATAATGGGATGTTCCACAGCAACCGATACTTCACCCCAGAAATGGTAAAACTTAACCAAGTTGATGACTTTGAATTATTAATGACTGTAAAAACCGGCGGTTTCGATGACAAGGAAAATGCAATGCACTATGCCCCAGAGAAGCTTACCGGCGATATAATTTCAGCAATCGGGCATTTCCAGCGCTCTATACCCGGCACAAGGCTTTCCTGCGTCCTTCTTATGGACGAAGAGAATATCCCCGGAATCGAAGAAAATCTTAGAGCCAATGTAGATATGCCAGTATTAAAGCCTAGCCAGTGGATTTCACCAGGATTAAAGAGGCCAAATTTAAGGCGGGTGGATCAAGCACCCTTCCTAGATGCTTTTGCCGCAGGGATGCCTCCACTATCTAACCACGGAACACGGATGGATTTACGTATTTCCGATAATCCTGTAACCCCGGTTGCCCATACAGGCTTTCAGCAAGTGCAAAAATCAGAGCCGCAGCCCATTCAGCCGCCGCCTATTCAACCAGACCCAGTGGAGACATTTGGATCTGCTTTCCAAGCGCCAACACCTGAACCTATGGCCTTTGATGATCCAATTCCACCTAGACCGACGGAACCGCTCTTTGACGACCCATTTCCAGCGAGGCCGCCGGAGCCGTCGCCTTTTGACGATGCTTTTAGCGCAAGGCCACCGGAGCCACAGTCCTTTGACTTTATTGATCCTCTGGAGCCAGCTCCAGCAATGCATCACGAAGTCCCATTTGAACCAATAAAGGCTCAAGCCGATGCCCATAAGGGGTTCCCCTATGCCATACCGGAAGACCCAAGGCCGCCTAGACAATGGGCTCCTATAATTGCGGCAGTTGTGATAGCGGCTGTTGTTTTTATAATAGCTGCGCTAATTCCTCTGCAAGAAACGATTAGACTAAGAAGAGAATTGGAATACTTGGAAAGCAGTATAGCTGGGCATACTTCTGCTGATGCTTTGATTCTATTAGAAACAGAAAGAAATGCAGCCAATACGCAGATTAATGCAAGACGTACAGAAATATCACGGATTAACGAACGCAGGTCCTTAGTGCGGGATTTTTACCTTCCGCCTCCGGCCCTAATATTGCTGCCGGAGATACTAGAACATTCTGGACTTACTGTAGATTCCATTGAAGCAAACGAGCAGCAGATAGTGATAACTGGGCGCACCAGTGCCCATGCAGCAACAGCCACGGGGACGGGATATATCCGTGACCGCTCACCATATCATCATTTATATGGTGTGACATTTGAGATAATTGATCCACCTACAAACGGCGGGCCTTTTACTTACTCCCTTACATTAAATCTGCGTCAAAACCATATGCCTTTCTGGTTAAACGGCAATGTAGAAAGGAGATGGCAATGAAATCATCTCTGATTAAGTTTGTAATATATCTTGCCGCCATTTTGGTAATAGGGGCTGTGATTTATGTATTTGCTTTCCTTAGGCCCAATGCCGCCCGCATAGAAGCTTTAGAGCGGGATATTGTTGCTGCTCAAGCAGGGCTCATTGTCGCCCAGCAGCGGGATGAAATGCATCCTCAGCTCCTCCAGGATGTGGAGCGTTTATTCAGAGAACTAGAGCAAGAAGAGGGAGCATGGACTCATGCAAGAGAAGCCTGGGCTGCGGACTACCTGAGATTTCTTCCGGAAGTTTTTGACGATGGCATGATGCAGCATCATATTAGTATGATAGTTGCCCCTCATGGTGAAGGATTGGATATTCAGTTTGGGCATAGTCAACCCATTGGAACTATGCACTATAATGAAAATAATGTACCTGAAGGAATTTGGCTAACCTCTGTAGATATAAGCTTTACAGCGGATTATGATGGGCTTATTTCTATATTAAATGGCTTTGCCCATGAAGGGATGGACAACCGGATTATCTCATATAGCCTGACCAGGGAAGGGAATAGATGGAATGTTCATCTAAGGCTGGATGTTCTTACACAAATGCCATCCCCTTACAGGCATAATGGGAACTATTCAGTGCATGGCCAAACCCCAGAAGTGCCCCATACAAACGATAGTCATGACCAAAATAACTATTATCAGTATCATGAGCAGCCTGGAGAGTATTATCATAACGACTATCATAATGAGCAAGAAATCAATGAGGCCCCTGAAATGCCTCCAGAGGAACAATACAATAATGCGGGTACAATCAGCTACGGATGGCCAGAGAATCAATGGATGGTAGGTTCGTGGATATGGATGGGTATGCCATATTATGTTCTGGAACCCGATGGAAACGGAACAATGTCTAATATGCCTATCAGATGGTGGACAGGTAACGGTGTGTTTTCTGTATGCAATACCCCGGATGTATGTCAAGGCAACTGCCTCATCCCGCAGGAGTGGTATTACTCATTGGATGGGGAGCGGTTGGTATTGATTAGCACCGTCCTACCTGATATGCAGTTTGCTTATGATAGAGGATAGAAAATATATCTATACAAAGCCCATGATGAAACCGAAAATAATCTCGTCATGGGCTTTTTAGCAGCAGATTTTGAAAGGATTACTTACTCATGACACAATCCCGCTACTTTGTATGGCTTAGGTCTCTTTTCTTTGATTGCCTGTTTAGCTGGCTTAGCTGGATGGGTTCTGTTTTTGTGTTCACATATTTATTTGTCAATGATTTTTCAATGCTTCATACAGTTAATCAGCATATTTGGCTGATTATACTTGCATGTGCGGCTTTTTATACAATCTGTGGCGTATATGAATCTTTGTGGCAGCATCCAGGATTTGGAACATTTATTCGTATTACAGTAGCGGCTGTTTTATCTTCTTTTACTATGTATGTCGCTCTTAGATTGCGTTTGGGTTTTTGGCCTAATCCTGGGCTTGGGATGATGGCGTTTTATTTTTCATTAACCCTCTCACTTGCACTTAGGTTGCACAGAAGGCTTACTGGTATAGTCTTGATGTATCTTAGGCGAAATAAACCTAAAAACCAGCATGTGGAGCCTATTCGCACCATTGTTATTGGGGCTGGGGATAGTGCTTCCGGGTTCATAAAAAATCCTAGCCAGCACGGCAGGCAACCCAGAGAAATCATGGGAATACTAGACAACGATAAAACAAAACATGGCTACATGCTTCATGGTAAAGGCATCTTAGGTGGCGATGATTTGATTCCTCATCTAGTGTTTAAATACAATATAACCGAGATTATTGTGGCAATACCTTCTATTAATAATGACGAGCTGCAGCGTATTGTCCGCCTTGCCCCTGTAAAGCAGTGTAAGGTACGGTTGCTTTCTGGTTTATCCAGCGATAAGGCTACAGACTTGCTGAGAGATGTAAATATCAGTGACTTATTGGGCCGCCCTGAGGCTAAGCTTAATGAAGAAGGCATAAACCAATGGCTTAAAGGAAAAACCGTAATGGTAACCGGAGGCGGCGGGTCCATAGGCAGCGAAATATGCCGCCAACTAATTAGACTGAATGTGGAAAAAGTAGTAGTTTTCGATATCTCTGAAAACAATGCTTTCAACCTCAAAGAGGAGTTGAAGGCAAAATTTGGTTCTACGGGGCAGTATAAGCTTGCGGTAAGAATCGGCTCTGTACAGGATTTAGGCCGTTTGGATGCTGTGTTTGAGGAGTTTAAACCGGCAATTCTGTTCCACGCGGCAGCATATAAACATGTTCCTTTAATGGAAGAATGTCCACGGTTAGCAATAGATAACAATGTACTTGGGACTTATCGCACGGCGCTATGTGCTGTTAAGCATGGCGTGGAGCGGTTTGTAATGATTTCTACAGATAAAGCCGTTAATCCAACCAATGTAATGGGCGCGACAAAGCGCTTGGCAGAGCTGGCTACGTTGGGGTTAAACAAGCATAGCAGTACAGAGTTTGTATGTGTGCGCTTTGGCAATGTACTGGACTCTAATGGTAGTGTAATTCCGATTTTTAAGCGGCAGATTGAGGCCGGTGGGCCAGTTACTGTTACCCATAAGGATATTATCCGATATTTTATGACCATCTCTGAAGCGGCAAGATTGGTACTGGAAACAGGCGCAATGGCAGCCGGCGGTGAGATATTTATATTGAATATGGGCGAACCCGTGAAAATTGCGGATTTAGCGGATAATCTTATACGAATGGCAGGGCTTACCCCCAATGTGGATATAAAGATTAAATATACCGGACTTAGGCCAGGAGAGAAGCTATATGAAGAGCTTCTTTTAAATGAGGAGGGCCTTACAACTACTTTAAATGATAAGATTCTTGTAGTAAAACCAGAGCCATCAGCTGTAGTGCCAGAGCTAATGACTGCTCTGGAGTCTGGACTACCGGATGATGGGGATGCTATAGGGTTATTGAAGTCCTTTGTGCCAGAATATATTCCTCGTGAACAGGGTTGATTATATATGTACCTCCATGTGAAACGATTAATGGATGTAGTGCTGGTACTAGCCTTTATTCCTATATGGCTTCCGTTAGGGCTGGTTTTGGCAGTGCTGGTGAAAATTACATCCAAAGGGCCTGTTTTTTTTATGCAAAGGCGGATTGGGCAAAATCACCGTGAGTTTATGATTTACAAATTCCGTAGTATGTACACCAGTGCCCCAAAGGATGTGCCAACACATCTGTTGGAAAATCCCGAGGCAGCAATAACACCAGTTGGACGCTTTTTGCGAAGATTTAGTTTGGACGAATTGCCTCAGTTGATTAATATCCTCAAAGGCGAACTATCATTAGTAGGCCCAAGGCCTGCGTTATGGAACCAAAATGACTTAATCGCCAAGAGAGAGAAGTATGGCGCCAACGCTATCCCGGTAGGGTTAACAGGGCTAGCTCAGGTTAGTGGACGGGATAAGTTATCACTCGAAGCCAAAGCCGCTTGTGATGGAGAGTATGCAAGGAGTATAGGGTTTTTTATGGATGTAAAGATTCTATTTCTTACTGCAATTGGTGCAATTACGGGGCGGGGGATAGCCGAAGGCGGAACAGATAAATGAGTATACATGGAAAAAAGCGTGTACTGGTAGTAGGAGCCAACAGCTATATAGGTGATAAATTTGGCGCTTATGCCAATAATCGGCTGCATGTTGATATTGTTGATTCCTATAATCAGTGGAAGTCCACATCTTTTGAGGGATATGACTGCATATTAATGGTGGCAGGCATTGCTCATCAGCGAAAAGCCAGAAATGATTTGCACTTTGCTATTAATCGCGATCTTGCTATCGAAGTGGGCAAAAAATCCAGAGCAAGTGGGGTAAGACAGTTTATTTACATGAGCAGCATGGCTGTGTATGGGATTGGTGAAGGGGTGATTACCAAAGATACCATGCCCTTCCCTAATAGGAATGATTATTATGGACTGTCTAAGTTCGAGGCTGAAAAAGGGCTTGATGTTTTTTTTGGTAAAGGTCTATGCATAGTCAGGCCTCCTATAGTATACGGGCCAGGTTGCCCTGGTAATTTTGGTAGATTGATTAGACTTGCCAAGAGGTTACCTGTGTTTCCTGATATAAATAATCAGCGTAGTATGATTTTTATTGATAATTTATGTGAATTTCTCGTTTTCGCAATTGAAAATGTTTTAGAAGGGATTTATTTACCCCAAAATAAAGAGTATGTATGTACATCTCGACTCGTGCGTTTTATAGGAGAATCCCTAGATAGAAAAATCGCCACTACCGGGGTTTTTAATCCGGTTTTGGGGCTACTGAAGAGGGTTTCATCAACTTTTAGCAAGCTATTCGGTGATTTGATTTATGAAATGGATGAGCTAACCAATGTGTATAGCTTGATTACTTTTGAAGACAGCGTAAAAGCCTCAATAGACCTCTTTCGAAATCACGTTTTATGATTTCGAAAGTAGGTTTCATTATAAGTCTCTTGCTTCTTCTGAAATCACGCCTTTTGATTTCAGAAGAACTCTAATATACAATATATGATATCGAACTAAAGCATCTGTGCGTGGAGCGCATTTTTTTTATTGGTAACTTTTGTGTAAATCGTTGATATTATTGTATAAGAGTGTAAAGTACTAGTTGAAAATAGCTCGGAATTTGGCGGATTATCTATGATTTTGAATAATAAAAAAAATAATCCTACGGTAAGCATAATAATGCCCGCCTTTAATGCTGGAAAGACCATAAAAGCCAGTATTGATTCTGTTGTAGCTCAGACATATTGTAATTGGGAGCTAATAGTAATTGATGATGGCTCACAGGATACAACACTTCAGATTATTAAAGATGCCGCCGATGGTGACTCTAGGATATGTGTAGAAGTTAACGAGCATAATATGGGTGTGGCATCTACTCGCAATGTTGGTATTGCAAGAGCCAAGGGAATGTGGATTGCTTTCTTGGATGCGGATGATTTATGGATTAACGATAAACTTAGTAAACAGTTGAGATTTATGAAGCATCACGATGCATTAATTTCATATACTTCTACAGCTTATATCAATGAAAAAGGGGAAGCATCAGGCTATATTTTAGAAGCAAAATTGAGAATAAGTTATAAAGAGCTCCTTTGGCGAAATCTTATGTCCTGCTCTTCAGTTATAGTGAGGCGGGATATTATGCCCTTTTTTACTCAAGGAGAAGTGCATGAAGACTATGTAGCATGGCTGACAATATTACGTAAAGTAGGACATGCGTATGGACTTAACGAGCCATTATTAACCTATCGTATTGCTGCTAATTCTAAGTCACATAAGCGTTTGCGCTCTGCTAGGATGATTTTCAATGCGTATAAACAAGTGGAGTATGGGTGGATATCTGCCCTGTTTATGACTATGAGATATGTAGTTCATAGCGTGCCTAAGCGCTTGTATATTCGTTATTTTGCCGCCGACGAGGGAGGCATGAATTAGATCATGACTTCACCTAAGATAACTATTATTATCCCTGTATATAAGACGGAGCAATATTTAGAAAGGTGTATGCGTTCTATCTTGGATGGTACTTTCTCAGATATTGAAGTTTTGCTTATCGACGATGGTTCTCCTAATGGGAGTGATTGTGATATTTATGCCGAAAAGGATAAACGGGTGAGGGTAATCCGTCATAGCAGCAATAAAGGGCTTTCGGCTGCAAGAAACGAAGGTCTGCGCCAGGCACAGGCATCTTTTGTCGGATTTATTGATAGTGATGATTGGATCCACCCAAACATGTACAATGAGTTGTATCAACGTACAATGAAGTATAACGCAGATATTGTGACCTGCGGTGTAACGGAGGTTACTGATTATAAGCTATCACATGAAATGAATGTTAATGCTGGGGCAGAAACAATTATGAATGGCATGGATGCCCTAAGGCGAACTTTAATTTCAGAGCCTTCTGTGTCACATACCGCATGGGGAAAGCTTTATAGGCGTAGTCTTTTTGAGAATATCACATATCCCCTCGGGCGGGTTTATGAAGACGCTGCTACCACTTATAAGCTTTACTTCAAGGCCGAACGAGTTGTAACTATACCATCGATTTATTATTATTACTTTATCCATAAGGGGAGTATTTCCAACAGCGGATTTGACTCCAAATCTATGGATAAATTAATTGCAGCCAATGAGATAATCGATTTTATATTAGACAATTGCCCTGATCTGCTTCCATATGCTGAGTGTTTTGAAATTGTTTCCGCTTTGCGTATAGCAGCAGATTTCAAACCCGATGTTATAAGTGCGTATAAAGCAGAGTATGCGCAAATAAAGCAGATTTTGACGAATCCTAGAAATAAAAAAAATCCTCTGCTTTCGATACGCCATAAAATTATGTTGAAATTATTTAGGTTTTGTAAACCTATTTTTTTTGCAATATGGAGAAAACGATTAAGATTGGTGCGGTAATGATTGAAAAATTACTTGTAAGTGTGATTATACCCGTGTATAACGCTGCAGATTTTTTATTTCGCTGTCTTGATAGTGTATTAGCTCAAACCCATACTCATCTTGAAGTAATTTTGATTAACGATGGTTCTGTAGACCAAAGTGGCAATATATGCGACCAATATGCCCAGCATGACAATCGTATTAAAGTAATCCATCAGAAAAATGGTGGAGTAAGTGCCGCGCGCAATGTAGGTTTAAACTATGCAACAGGGGACTGGGTCGGATTTGTAGACGCAGACGACTGGATCGAACCGAATATGTACGAAAAAATGATAGATGCAGCTTGCAAAAGCAATAGGCAAATTGTTGTGTGTGGGCATTCAGACCATCGGCTAAGTGGTACCATACATGCAAAGAGTTTCCCTAAATTAGCAGGTACTATAGAGCCAGACAGAGCCGCAGTCATACTTTTATCGGATAAATATTTCGAAGGATATCCATGGAATAAGCTGTTCAAAAGAAAACATCTTCTGAGAACATCAGCAAGATTTGATGAAAAAATACACTTTTGCGAAGACGTATTATTTAGCTTGCAATTGTTTTTACAGTCAGATGGTATATGTTATATCCCAGATGTTTTGTATCATCATTGTATAAATGAAAACAGTGCCATGGTAATGTTTAAAGAAAAAAGGCTTACGGAACTGGATGCCTGGAGCGAGATTATTTCAGTTGCCAGTATAGCTTCGCCAACTCTTATCAAAACAGCAAAGCATAGATTTACTCAGGGAGCTATAAACATTTTTTATATGCAGACAATTAGCGCTAGTGATGTAAATATGAAGCGTATATCCCGCAAGGAAGTGCGATACAAGCTTCTATATTTTACATCTTTCCAAGTTACATTGAGGCAAAAAATAAGTGGGTTTTTGAAGCTGTGTCTACCAAAGACAACTAGAAGGATATGGGTGTGGATAAAGAATCTAAAAGGCCCAAATACAAAAGATAGGTGAATATGATTATGAAGCCAGCAAAAAGCAATACCAAAGAACTTAACGTGCTATTATCATGTAATGATTTTATCTCAAAGTATATCCCTGCACTTCTATCCTCAATTAGCATTAACCACAAAGATTATCATGTCAATGTATATCTGATGCACTGTGCTAATAATCCCATTGCAGCAGATACACTATCTGTGATTTATAAGTTTTCTAAAGAAATAGGCATACATTTCACTGACATTGCTGTCCCTGATAAGGATTTCGCATTTTTTTATGACCTTGGTAATGCTCAAATCAGCAAGCGCTGGCCTGTAGAGGCATTCTTGTATTTCTTGTGTCACAATTATTTGCCTAAAAAAATAGATAGAGTCTTATATTTTGATATTGATGTCATTATCAATGATGATCTTTACGATTTTTATATGTCGGATTTTAACGAAAAATATTTGACTGTAATACCGTTTAATAAAAGCACAACCAACTCAGTTGCGCGTGAGGAATACGATCTAAGTCGTGCAAAAAACGGGAGCTATTTTAACTCTGGCGTTATGGTAATTAACGTGGAGAAGTTTAGAACCGAAAAAATAGATATTGATTTTTATAAAAAACATGTCGAGGAAGCTGAGCGATTATATAAAAATTCATTCTTAGCCGATCAAGGAATACTCAATTATATTTTCTGTAATGAGTGCAACTATATCTATGATCCAAATCTTAATCTTAGGGTATTTTCTATAGTTAAGGACTGGATTGATTATAGATTTATAAATCAAATTGATACCTCAAAAGTAAGAGTAGCGCACTATAATCTTCCTGATTATAAAGGATGGAATTGCTATTTTGATAATATTCCACTCAATTCATATGTCTCTAATAACTTTTTCTACACAAAAAAGGCAAAGGATTTCTTTGACTTATACTGGGAGTATGCCTCTACCGCACCGTTTTACGAAGAAAATAAGCTAAAAGCAATAGTAAAAACTAGAGCGCTTTCCCCGAAAAGAATTGATGACACATATACTCAGATTGATTTTGTTGAGATAACAGGCCACTGCGTCTTGGTAGAGGGGTATATGATAGGAGCCGTTAATATTAGTGAGATTTTCTTTGTAGTAAACGGTGAAATCATATGGGCAAATATTATAAGCTGTCACAATGCATCCTTCGTGCAAGAAAATAGCTTGCCCCAGGCATTTGTTTTTAAATGCGAAATACCAATAACTGAGGATATAACCCAGATAAAGATCTGTAGCAGAAATAAGGATGGGGAAGTGATTGGGAGTAAAAACCTTAAATTTGGAAAATTTGCTGCCATAGGTAATAAGTTTAGGAAATGTTACTTTTTAAGAAATGGTCTCAAACTTACTGCCAACTCATCTGAACTACGCGTTGAAAAATGCGGACGTCTTGGCCACATAAAATCAGAATTAAGGTTTATACGCCAATTGTGGAAATCAAAGGACTGGGGTGCAAAGCGGGCCATATTCGCACGTCTTTTGAACTATGTCACCAAGCCTTTTATTCGCAAGCAGAAATGGTTGATTTCCGACCGTATAAATATCGCAGGAGACAATGGAGAGGCCTTTTTTCGTTATCTAATGAATAATGGAGACAAAAACAAAAAATATTATTTTGCTATCCATAAAGATTCTCCTGATCGTGAACGTATCAAGAACATCGGCAAGGTAATAGGTATAGCTAAGTGGCGGTACAAATTTTATGTTTTACAAGGCGCAACAATTGTATCATCCCATGCAGATCATATAACCCCGTTCTTGTTTGGGGGGACTAATCGGTTTTATAGTGACATGTTGCAGGATTCTAAATTTGTATTTTTGCAGCATGGGATTATCAAAGACAATGTATCCAACTGGCTAAACAAGTATGTAATGAACTTTCATATGTTTGTCACATCCACACATCAGGAGTATGAGTCTATTCTTAAAGATACCTATTACGATGAAAGCCGAGTAAAGATGACGGGGCTCCCAAGGCATGATCTCCTTCAAAATACACCCAATAAAACAATCACGATTATGCCCACATGGCGGAAATATATAATGAATAACGCCGACCCCCGAACTGGAAAGCGTGCTCCCAGAGCTGGCTTTTTAGAGACGGAATACTATGTATTCTATAACAGCCTGTTAAACCATGATAAGCTTTTGGCTAAGGCAAAGGAGCTTGGGTATATCCTATGCTTTAAGCTTCATCCTGCTATGCAAGAGACTATGGATTTATTTGACAAGAGCGAAGGCGTTGTATTCCTTGACTCATCAAAGCTGTATAGAGAAATATTCTCAGACAGTAGCTTGATTGTTACAGATTATTCCTCTGTCGCTTTTGATTTCGCGTATTTGCGTAAACCCCTAATATATTGTCACTTCGATTACGATGAATTTATCCAAGGGGAGCATGTGTATACCAAGGGCTACTTTGAATATGAACGTGACGGCTTTGGAGAAGTTGAGACAACCCTGGAGGGAACGGTAAGCCGTCTAATTGAGTATATGGATAACGGATGCCAACTGAAGGAAACCTATCTCAAACGCATTGAGAGCACTTTTCCGTTTAATGATAAAAATAACTGCCAGCGGGTATATGATGAGCTTAAATCCCTTTAAGGGAAGCCGTGACCATTCCGTTTTGATGATAATGACGAAAGCGGTAAATATTAGAGTTCTTCTGAAATCAAAAGGCGTGATTTCAGAAGAAGCAAAAGACTTATAATGAAACCTACTTTCGAAATCATAAAACGTGATTTCGAAAGAGGTCTATTGAGTAGAATCATGAAGTGATTATGCGAAGTAACACTTTCATTTTTGAAAAAGTAGGGGATTAATAATTGATTTCATTTATAACTAGTCGATGGACAAAATACAATTTTGTCTTTGAGGAGCTGGTCAAGCGGGATTTTAAGCGTCGATACAAGCGTACCTTCCTTGGCATGGGTTGGAGTATGCTGGGGCCGCTGTTGCATCTTTTGGTTATGGTATTGGTGTTTACCCACTTTTTCGGTCAGGATATTCCTCATTTTGTTATTCATGTATTTGCTGGGCTTAAGGTTTATTCATTTTTTTCTGAGTCTACCAACCAGGGCATGACTTCGCTTATGTCCAATAGTAGTATAATGACCAAGGTTAAGGTACCTAAGTATTTATTTCTGCTGTCTCAAAACGTGGCCTCACTAATTAATTTTGGCTTTATGTTGATAGTCTTCTTTATTTTTGCCGCTATTGATGGGGTTAGCTTTCATTGGCGGTTTATATTGCTTTTGTATCCTATCCTTACTATTACACTGTTTAATATTGGTGTTGGTTTGGTTTTATCTGCGTTGTTTGTATTTTTTAAAGATATTCAATACCTGTATGGTATCTTTACAATGCTGGTTATGTGGCTTTCGGCTATATTTTATAGTGTTGATACTTTTTCTCTTACTGTGCAGCGCTTGTTTTTACTTAATCCTGTGTTTTCTCATATCCATTATTTTAGGCTGATTGTGCTGCATGGGGTAATTCCAGCTTGGCATATACAGCTTGCTTGTGCTTTAAGCGCTATTATTGCTTTGGCTGTGGGTACATTTTTCTATAAGCGTTATAATTATCGCTTTATTTATTATATGTGAGAGTGAATATATGACGATTAGACTAGAGAATATCGGTATATGCTATATCGTAGGAGATTACCGCAATCTGGGGCTTAAGGATTATGTTATCCAGAAGTTACGAGGCCAGTACAAGGCTAAGGAGTTTTGGGCGGTAGAGGATGTAAGCTTTGAGCTTAACCCTGGTGATTTCTTGGGTATTGTGGGTAATAATGGTGCTGGAAAGTCTACACTTTTGAAGGCTATCTCCGGGATAATGACCCCTACCAAGGGTACAATGGAGATAGGTGGTCAGATTGCGGCGCTTTTAGAGCTGGGCGCAGGGTTTGACGGTGAAATGACCGTAAAAGAAAACACATTTCTCCGTGGGGCGCTAATGGGGTATACGCGTAGTTTCATCAACGATGCCTACCCAGATATAATACGTTTTGCTGAGCTTGAAGACTTTCAGGATAGGCCTTTTAAACAGTTATCTTCGGGTATGCGAACCAGACTGGCATTTTCTATTGCCTGCCTCGTGCGTCCAGATATTTTGATTTTAGATGAAGTGCTAAGTGTCGGTGACGGCAGTTTTAAAGCCAAAAGTGAGGCTCGTATGAAGGAGATAATCTCCGGAGGGGCTACAACTATTTTTGTTTCCCACTCTATAAGTCAAACCAGAAGCCTTTGCAATAAAGCGCTGTGGCTTGATAAAGGTAAGCAAATAGCCTTTGGTGACGCAAAAGATGTTATTGATATGTATGAGACATTCTTGAAAGATAAGAAAAAACTTTGACATAGAACCCAAAATCGCCGCTTTCGCGGCGATTTTTATATTAAAGTTTTTGCCTCGCTTTTTATTGATATAAAAACGTAAGTTTGCAAAAGAAATAAACTGCTATAATGGAGTTGTACATATTTTAATAGGATTAGAACAAACATAAACAAAGAAGGAGTGAATTATCTAATGAAACAAAATATTCTGCATAATATAGACACTCGTCAAATCCAGGTGGGTGTAATTGGCCTTGGGTATGTTGGCTTGCCTTTGGCAGTAGAAAAAGCCAAGGCTGGGTTTCGGACAATTGGAATAGATGTTCAACCCGAAAAGGTGAACATGGTAAACCGGGGCGAGAACTATATCGGCGATATAGTTGCGGCAGAGCTATCAGAGCTAGTGGCCGCTGGAATGTTGTCGGCCACGTCGGATTTTTCTATTGTTAGGGATATGGATTTTATTGCAATATGTGTACCAACGCCTTTGGACAGCTATCAGCAGCCGGATATTAGTTATGTAAAATCTTGTGTAGAGGATGTAGCACGGCATCTAAAAAAAGGTGCCATGGTCGTACTAGAAAGTACTACTTACCCAGGAACTACTGAGGAACTAATAAAGCCACTGCTGGAAGAGGGGAGTGGCATGGTTTGCGGGGAGGATTTCTACCTGGGATTTTCACCGGAACGTGTAGACCCTGGGAACTTGATTTACAATGTAAAAAATACTCCCAAAGTAGTGGGTGCCATTGGCGATGATGCCCGCGAAGTAATTGCTGCTATGTACCGGGCAGTGCTGGATGGGGATGTATTTGAGGCCAGCAGCCCCAAAGTGGCTGAAATGGAAAAGATACTAGAAAACACCTTCCGTAATGTAAATATTGCGTTAGCCAATGAAATGGCCATGCTTTGCGACAAGATGGGTATAAACGTGTGGGAAGTTATAGATGCCGCCAAGACTAAGCCTTACGGCTTTACGCCCTTTTATCCGGGGCCAGGGCCTGGTGGGCATTGTATACCACTTGATCCATTTTATCTAAGTTGGAAGGCACGAGAGTTTGGTTTTCATACGACCTTGATTGAGACATCGGCAATGATTAATGACCGTATGCCGGAATATGTAGTGGAGCGGGCTGCCAGGATACTTAACAGGCATCAAAAGCCACTTAACGGCTCCAAAGTGTTGGTGCTGGGGGTGGCGTACAAGCAAGATATAGATGATTATCGGGAAAGCCGCGCTATAGACGTGATACGGCTCCTTACCCAGTCTGGTGTCTCGGTAGAATATCATGATCCTTATGTTGAGGAGTATCATCACAAAGGGATTAGTAAAAAAAGTGTGTCTCTCAGCCCAGAAAGATATGACCTGATAGTCGTAACAACTGCCCATACAACGGTTGACTATGAAAAAATAGCCCAGGCCAATGTACCTATACTGGATACAAAAAATGCTACTAAGAAAGTTATTAAAGGGCGTGAGAATATAGAACTGCTGTAAAAAACGAGGCAAAGCTTAAAACCTTGGGACTCCGTCCCAAGCCCTGCAAACTTTTGAAAAAGTTTGATCAAAACTTTGACGTAAAACCCAAAAATCGCCGCTTTCGCGGCGATTTTTATGTTAAAGTTTTTGTCTCGCTTTTTACAAAAAGCGAGCAGAGGTTTGGAGACGGAGTCTCCAAGGTCTTAACCAGTTTATAATCTTGCTGCCATCTCCATAATCTTATTGCTGCGTTCTACAAACGCTTTCATTTGCTCGCTTTCTAGCGGTTTGTGGTTTAGCATTGCTAGGTCGTATAGCTGATGGGCTATTAGTGCTACTGATGGGTTTTCGGCATTTGCATCGTGCATGGATACAAGCATTTTTACTAGGCTGTGGTTGCGGTTTAGTACCAAGGTCAACTCTTCTTGGAACATCCCCGGAGGCATATCCATTCCACCGCCAAACATCTTACTCATTTCTTGCATACGGCGGGATTGTTCGCTTAACAGGATTACCGAGGATACGCCTTCAGATTTTAGACCTTGTAGCTTTATTCCTAGTTTCTCGCTGCCAAGCAGCTTACGGAAGAAGGTCTGTAAGGCTTCAGGTGATTCATTGTCACCTTCAGCTTCTTCTTTTAGGGCATCGGTTAAGTCTGAGTCTATTCTCAAGAATTTTACTTCCGGCTCATACATTTCCAGATAGGAGATAAAGGGGTTATCTAGGCGGGTGGTTAGCTCTATTGCTGTTAGACCTTGTTCTTTAAACATATTGATATATTGGGATTGCAGCTGGGTATCGGTTACATAGTATATGGATTTGCCGGTCTTCTCGTCCCCTGTAAGCTCCTCTAGGGTTTGGTATTGGGCGTCTGGGCCGTCGATGGTTTTGTAAAGTATGCTGCCTTTTAGTTTATCGTAGAAATCACGTTCTTTTATACAGCCGTATTTTATAAAGGGGGCTATGTCGTCCCAATAGCCGTTGTAGGTTTCCCGGTCTTTTTTGAATAGGCCGTTAAGTTTTTCAGCTACTTTGCGGGAGATATAGCCGGCCATTTTCTTTACGGTGCTGTCGTTTTGTAAGAAGCTGCGGGATACGTTAAGGGGTAAGTCCGGACAGTCCATTACGCCTTTTAGTAACAGTAGATATTCCGGGATTACTTCCTTTATATTGTCGGCTACATATACCTGGTTGTTGAATAGCTTCACTTGGCCTTCCATATATTCCGGGTCGTGTTTTAGGGATGGGAAGTAGAGTATCCCCGTAAGTCGGAATGGGTAGTCCATGTTTAAGTGAATCCAAAATAACGGGGGCTTGTAGTCCATGAAGGTTTTTTGGTAGAAGGCTCGGTATTCTTCATCGGTACATTCGTTTGCGGGTTTCATCCATAGTGGATGAGTGTCGTTTATAGGTTCTGGGGCTGGTTTTTCTTCCTTTTCCTCATCTGTATCTTCGTCTTTTTCAATTATTTCGGCGGCGGTATTTTCCAGATAGATGGGAATGGGCATGAAGCCGCAGTGTTTTGCAATTATGCCTCGGAGTTTAAACTCGTCTAGGAATTCTTCTCCCTCTTCGTTTACATATAGGGTAATGGCAGTGCCGCGGGTGGATTTTTCGCTGCTGCCCATGGAGTATTGGATGCCGCCGTCACATTCCCAGCGTACGGCTTCGGCACCTTCACGGAAGGAAAGAGAGTCTATTTGCACTTTGTCTGCTACCATAAATGAGGAATAGAAACCTAGGCCAAAATGGCCGATTATTTCCGCGGTGGTTTCGTCTTTATATTTTTCCAAAAAGGCACTGGCACCTGAGAAAGCTATTTGAGTGATGTATTCTTTTATTTCGTCGCCGGTCATGCCTATGCCGTTATCCTTGATTATGATTGTTCTATCGTCTTTGTTTACTTCTACGTGGATAGCAAAATCATCGGCGATGTTTTCTGCTTCGCCCATGTCTGCTAGTTTTTTTAGCTTGGTTATGGCATCAACGCCATTGGATATTAGTTCTCTGACGAAAATATCTTGGTCAGAGTAGAGCCATTTTTTGATAATGGGTAAGATGTTTTCACTGTGGATTGATAGATTTCCTGATTCCATCGTGGTTCCTCCTTAATATTTTTCATTAATGTGTTACTTTTATGGTTTTTACATTATCATCGGCGCAAATTGTTACTCCCTATCGGTTACTATTATGCTGTTCTCCATGAAAAAGCTGCGTGTCCAGTTGTCCCAGGTGTCGTCCAGTGATTTGTCTAAGGCAAACTCCCTTTGGGCTGTGGCAGTCGTGAAGGATACTGCATCATTCTCGTAGGTCATATTTAGAAATAAAGCGGCGGCGTTGGGGTGTAAGTCTTTAGCGATGGCCGCTTTATATGAGAATACAATTTTTATCAGTTTGGGCTTTGCCCCTGTTTTTATTATAGCAAACAGTAGTGGACGAAGGGCTTCCCAGGTTATATAGCCCGGGGTTTGTGGGATTTCTTCATCGCTATCATGTATCTCCAGCGCACCATTTATGGTCATACGGGTGGCAATGGTCATTTCTGCTGCCCGTACTTCGAATTGGTCTAGAATATCCTCCCGCAAAATGCGGTTCATAAAGGCTTTTACTGATACTGGTTCCATTTCAACTGAAATCATTACATTCCCCCATGCACGTTTTTATCCAAGCCTCATACTATACAACTAGAGGTGTACAATCCCTACGGGTTTGGCACCTAAATGTATAAGGAGGTATACCATGGTAGACCATATTAAACATCTTGTTGAAAGCATGTTCAGGTATGTAGGTCAAACAGTGACCATTTTCACCACCAGCGGCGGGCTTTCCGGCAACGGTTTTACCGGAGTTTTGCTGTCTGTAGACTGCAACTGTGTTCGGCTTCTGGCTGACATTGGCGCACCACCAGCTTGCCCAGTTGGTAGCGCTTGTACCGATGTTATGACACCTCATGGCATCGACAACGATGAAGGCGCCTTTTGGGGCAACCCCCTTGGGGCTGTTTGTGTAATCCCAACCTGCGCCATCGCTGTATTTACACACTCTGCTATATAATTTAGCAAAAGTACTAATGATACGCAAGGAGAAAATAAAACAAGCAAGAGGGATTTAGCTATATCCCTCTTGCTTTTTTTTTGTTCATGATTATGCTATTCTTGGGTTACTATAATGACTCTACAAAAGAGGAGTACATCCATGTATCATATAATAGTAAACCCAATAGCCGGGCGAGGAAAAACCCTTAGTAAGGTGCCTTTTCTTACCCGGTTTTTTGATGTCCAAAATATTCCATATGAAGTGCTGGTCACGGAATCGGCTATGGATGCCTTTGATAAGGCAAAGGCTGTTTGTGCCAGTGGTAGTGATGGGATTATTGGGATTGGTGGGGATGGAACTATCCAGGAGATTGTAGCCGGAATGTCGGATGGTCATGATTTTAGTAGTGGGTCGATACCTGTGCCACTTGGGATTTTTCCCGGAGGAAGCGGCAATGATTTCGTTATGACCTTGGCTGGTGGCAAGAAAAAAGCACTTGCCCGGTATAAGAAAGCAAAGGCGGAAGAATCGGCTCGGGATTTTTTTGAGGCAGTAGTAAAAAATCGTACTATTACTTCAGATTTAATAACAGTGGGTGGAATGGCATATTTGAATATTGGAAATATCGGCCTGGATGCTCGTGTAGTGCGTAATGCCATTGCTTATAAACAGAGATTTGGGCGATATGCGTATGTTGCGGCTGTTTATAAAAGTATTGCACGGCATACCAATATGCCTTTAACCATAGAGATAGACGGTGTAGTTAAAGAAGGGGAGTATACCCTTGTTGCGGTATGCAATGGGCAATATTATGGCGGTGGGCTGCATATTACTCCACAGGCGCGGCTTGATGATGGGAAGATTACTGTCTGCCTTGTTAAAGCAATGAGCCGGGCTAAGACTATGGTTATATTTCCGTCTCTTATGATAGGGCGGCATGACCGCCTTAAAGCTGTTAGTTTTCATGAGTGCGAAGATGTACGGATTACTTTGAAAAAGGGTGTGGAGTGCATTAGTCTTGATGGGAATCTGCATGAAGTGAAGAATGGCAGTGGCTATACCGAAGAAGAGAAACGCTTTCTTTCACCGTATCAGCTTCAGGGCGCGGAGGTTGGGGAGCTTCATTTTCAGGTTAAGCCAGGGGCTATTAATATTTTTCTATGAGCGCTAATCAATATTTTAATGAAAATCCTGCTGCCCTTACCCATGAGCGAGAACTTAAACTTCGGCTTTTTGAAATGGAGTTTCGTTTTTTTGCTAATAATGGGCTGTTTTCTTGTAATAAGGTGGATGACGCTTCTATAATTCTTATGGAGAATATCCCTCCTCTTACGGGAACGCTTTTAGACTTGGGTTGCGGGTATGGGCCTATTGGGATTGTGATGGGGCGGCGAGACCCGGTTTTACTTACAATGAGTGATATCAACTCTATTGCGCTGGAGTATGCCGCCAGGAACGCGGCGCTTAACGGGGTGGATGCTACATGTATCCATTCCGACGGATTTGAACATCTTCCTTTTATGTACAATAATATTATCCTTAACCCGCCAATTCATGCAGGAAAGGATGTCATGTATCGGCTTTTTACCGGGGCAGCTGAGCATCTGGTACCGGGTGGGGCTTTATATATTGTTATTTATAAAAAACATGGAGCTGAGAGTACTATCAATGCATTAAAAGAAATTTTTGATAAATGCCATACTTTGTACAAAAAGAAAGGAATATATGTATTGCAATGCACAACCTAGGAGTGAGAAAATAACATCATTAGAAGGGAGTTTTTTTATGTCAAAATTATCAAGTATCGTAAATCAAACCACCGTAGATACCTTGCGCTTTTTAAGCGTTGAGGCTATCCAAAAGGCCAAAAGCGGACATCCTGGCCTACCTATGGGGGCGGCACCTATGGCTCTGGCTCTTTGGGGTATGATGAAGCATAACCCTAAAAACCCTGCATGGCATGACCGGGATAGGTTTGTACTTTCTGCCGGGCATGGTTCGGCGCTTTTGTATAGCTTGCTTCATGTATTTGGCTATGATGTGAGCATCGAGGATTTGAAGGCCTTCCGCCAATATAATTCCAAAACCGCAGGTCATCCAGAATACGGTCATACCCCAGGTGTTGAAATTACAACCGGGCCTCTGGGCCAGGGTATTGCCAATGCCGTCGGTATGGCTTGGGCTGAGAATTATTAGGCCGCTCGTTTTAATAAGGCTGACGCTAAGTTAGTGGATCACTTTACCTATGCCATTTGCGGCGATGGATGCTTGCAAGAAGGGGTTGCGTCTGAGGCCATTTCTCTTGCCGGAACGTTGAAGCTTTCAAAGCTTATTCTTTTATATGATTCCAACAATATCACCATCGAAGGGGATACAAAAATCTCCTTTACTGAAGATGTAATGGGACGTTTTACCGCCAGTGGATGGCATGTGCAAAAGGTAGAAGACGGCAATGATATGCAAGCAGTAACCGCGGCTATTGAAAAGGCCAAGGCCACAGATATGCCTTCACTTATAGAAATCAAGACCGTCATAGGCTATGGCGCGCCTAAGCAGGGCACCGCGGCAGTACACGGCTCTCCTCTGGGAGATGATGGTGTAGTCCAGGCCAAAGAAACTCTTAGCTGGCTTCATGAAGAGGCCTTTTATGTGCCACAAGAAGTTAAAGATGCCGCGGCCGAGTGGTTGACTACGGCTAAAGAATGTGAAGGTTCGTGGCTAGCGTTAGCGGAAAAATATAAAAAGGCATATCCAGCCGATTGGCAAGCCTGGGAAGACTGGAATACCAACAAGTTGCCAGAAAACTTCTGCGATTTGAATAGTTTCTTTGGGGAATTGTTCGAGGCCTCCGCTGCCTCAATTGCCACCCGCGCTTCTTCTGAAAAGGTACTGCAAATTCTTTCTAAACATGTACCCCAGCTTATTGGCGGCTCTGCCGACCTTGCCCCTTCTACTCTTTCAATTATGAAAGACAGGGGAAGCTACAGTGCTGATACCCCATGCGGCTCTAACCTGCACTTTGGTATACGGGAACATGCAATGACTGCCATTGCCAACGGCTTTGCCGCCCATGGCGCGCTTAGGCCATATGTAGCTGGATTCTTTGTGTTTAGCGATTATATGAAGCCCGCTATGCGCCTTGCGGCTCTTATGGGCTTGCCTGTGGTATATATCATGACTCATGATTCTATTGGAGTAGGGGAAGATGGCCCCACCCATCAGCCTATTGAACAGTTGGCGGCCTTGCGGTCTATTCCTGGATTTTGGACTTATCGTCCAGCGGATATTCGTGAGACAGCTGCGGCGTGGGTTAAGGCTCTTAGCCGTACAGATGGGCCGACTGCGTTGGTGCTCTCCAGGCAGAACCTTCCTCTACTACCTGGTTCAGGTGAAGGCGCTTACAAAGGCGCATACGTGCTGGCGGACGAGGTTAATCCGGCAACAGGCCAGCCCGATGTATTGCTAATGGCCAGTGGTTCGGAAGTGGAACTTATCTGTGGCGCGCAAGCTAACCTAAAAGAACAAGGCGTATACGCACGCGTAATCAGCGTACCCTGTATGGAAATATTTGAAAGCCAATGCTGCGAATATAAAGAAAGCATAATGCCCAAGGCTGTACGCGCCAGATTAGCAGTGGAAGCCGCAAGCCCCTTTGGATGGCATAAATACACCGGCCTTGACGGTGAAGTGCTTGCCGTAAACGGTTTTGGTGCCTCTGCCCCTGCTGGTGAATTGTTTAAGGCCTATGGGTTTACAGTAGAAAATGTTATTGCAAAAGTAAAGGAATTGCTTAAATAAAGGTTTGGAAGGAGATAAAATGACTGCCAGAGATATTTTAACCCCCAATACCCCAAGTCTAGGCTTTGGGGCAATGCGTATGCCAGATTTAGACCACGCTAGGAAAATGGTAGATGCATACATGGAAAGCGGCTATAACTACTTTGACACAGCATATGCCTATGGTGGCTCGGAAGAATTATTGAAAAACACCCTAACCACCCGTCATCCCCGTGAAAGCTACATGCTGGCCAACAAGCTTCCCCCATGGGAAATCAAGAAGCCAGAAGATATGGAAGCCACATTAAAGGAATCCCTAAAGCGCTGCGGCTTAGACTACATCGACTTTTATCTAGTCCATTCCATATCCGACGCCAGGGATCAGCACATCAAAGATATGGGCATGTTCGAGTTTGCTATGGAGCAAAAGAAGCGCGGCCTAGCAAGGCATGTAGGCTTTTCCTTCCATGGCTCTACCCAGTACCTGGAAGAAATACTAAACCGCCACCCGGAAATGGAATTTGTACAACTTCAACTTAACTATATAGATATCCTTCGTGGCCCGGCAGGTGAGTGGCAGGCCTTAGCCCTAAAGCACAATAAGCCAATCATAGTAATGGAGCCAATAAAAGGCGGTTCCCTTGCCAGCTTGCCGGAAGCGGCAGAAGCACTTCTCAAGGCTGCCGATCCTACTCGCTCTATAGCGTCATGGGCAATGCAATACGCCGCAACCCTTGAAGGTGTAACCAGCATACTAAGCGGTATGTCCAGCCTAGAGCAAGTACAAGACAACCTAAAAACCTTCAAAGATCTAAAGCCCTTAACCTTAGATGAAATGGATCTACTGGAAAATGTGCTGAAAGAGATGAGCAAGGTATCCAGTATCCCCTGTACCGCCTGCAAATACTGCCACAAAGTCTGTCCAAAAGGGATTGATATCGCCACCTGCTTCTCCCTATACAATGAAGCAAAGCGTGGCGAAAGCCATATGTGGAACCGAAAAATGTTCTACAATCTTCTTCCTAACGCCACAAAGGCAAATAAATGTATAGACTGTCAGCTATGTATAGAGTACTGTCCTCAGCAAATTAATATCCCTGGGGAACTGCAAATTGTGGATGAAGCGTTTAAAAATTAGAGATATTGCCAAAATTTACATTTGCGTATATATTATCCCAACACTAAACTATTGTTATTAGCACTCGCACGTAAAGAGTGCTAACAACACAAAAATTATCTTCAAGGAGGTAGACTATGAACCTTAAGCCATTAGGCGATCGCGTAGTCATTAAGCAGCTAGAAGCAGAAGAAACAACCAAATCCGGTATTGTGCTACCAAGCCAAGCCAAGGAAAAACCCCAGCAAGCCCAAGTAGTAGCAGTAGGCCCCGGCGGTGTAATCGACGGCAAGGAAATCAAAATGGAAGTAAAAGAAGGCGATAAAGTAATTTACTCAAAATACGCCGGAACAGAAGTAAAAATGGGCGATGATGAGTATATCATCGTAAGACAAAGCGATATTCTCGCAATTGTTGAATAGAGGAGGACTTATACATGGCAAAGCAGTTAAAGTACGCCATTGACGCGCGTACAGTTTTAGAAGCCGGTGTAAACAAGCTGGCTGACACCGTTAATATAACCTTAGGCCCCAAAGGCCGTAACGTTGTGCTAGATAAAAAATACGGCACCCCATTAATAACCAACGATGGCGTAACCATAGCCAAAGAAATAGAGCTGGAATGTCCTTTCGAAAACATGGGCGCACAGCTGGTAAAAGAAGTAGCCACAAAAACCAACGATGTAGCAGGCGACGGTACCACTACCGCAATCGTACTGGCACAAGCCATGGTACGTGAAGGCCTGAAAAATATTGCGGCGGGCGCAAACCCAATTATCCTAAGAAACGGTATGCAAAAAGCCACTGACGCTGCTGTAACCGCTATCCAAGGCATGAGCCAAAACGTAGACGGTAAAAACCATATTGCAAAAGTTGCCGCAATCTCTGCAGGTAGCAAGGAAGTAGGGGACATGATAGCCGATGCAATGGATCAAGTATCCAGCGACGGCGTTATCACCGTAGAAGAATCCAAAACCATGTACACAGAGTTGGAATTGGTAGAAGGTATGCAATTCGACCGTGGCTATCTGTCAGCCTACATGTGTACCGATATGGAAAAAATGGTAGTACAAATGGACAACCCATATATCTTGATAACAGACAAAAAAATCTCCACCGTACAAGAAATTCTTCCACTTTTGGAGCAAATTGTTCAAACTGGTGCAAAGCTTCTAATAATCGCGGAAGACGTAGAAGGGGAAGCCCTTACTACTTTAGTATTAAACAAACTACGTGGTACCTTCCACTGCGCCGCTGTAAAAGCCCCAGGCTTTGGCGACCGCAGAAAAGCAATGCTTGAAGATATCGCAACCCTAACCGGCGGCCAAGTAGTATCTGCCGAAGTAGGCCTAGAGCTAAAAGACGCAACATTAGAATCACTGGGTAAAGCCAAGAGTGTTAAAATTGAAAAAGAAAACACCATTATCATTGATGGTGACGGCGACAAAGGCGCTATCGAAGCCCGCGTAGCCCAAATCAAATCTCAAATCGAAGAAACCACTTCCGAGTTTGATAAAGAAAAATTGCAAGAGCGCTTAGCGAAGCTTGCTGGTGGTGTTGCTGTGATTAAAGTGGGCGCACCTACCGAAACCGAACTTAAAGAAAAGAAACTACGTATGGAAGATGCCCTTTCTGCTACTCGCGCGGCAGTAGAAGAAGGTATTATCTCTGGCGGCGGCTCAGCGTTTATCCATGCAGCGCCTGATGTGCAAAAGGTAGTTGACGGCCTAGCAGGAGACGAAAAAACCGGTGCACAAATCGTGCTTAAAGCCCTTGAATCTCCCCTTCGCCAAATCGTATGCAATGCAGGCCTTGAAGGCGCTGTAATAGTCAATGCCTTAAAAGGCAAAGATACAGGCACCGGCTTCGATGCCCTAACAGAGACTTTTGTAAACATGGTTGACGCAGGTATCATTGACCCAACAAAAGTAACCCGTACCGCATTACAGAACGCAACCAGCGTTGCTTCTACTTTGCTTACAACAGAAGCAGTCGTTACAGATATCAAAGAGCCAGAACCCCCAATGCCACCGGGTGGCGGCGGAATGGGTATGATGTAGTATTAAGCCAGCATACTAATATGTAGTAAGGAAGGCTGTAGCAGACTGGAAATCCAGTGCTACAGCCTTTCTTTGTTTTATGCGTTGTGAATTTATTTTGTGGCAGGCGTATTGCTTTCGTAGAGGGCCGCGCGTGGGGATAAGAGCTAATTTTAGCCCATGCTCCGGCTGATACCAAACAGCCTCAGGCGGGGAAAAATGCTGCTTATACGCGGGTTGTCACCCGCATAAACAGCGTTTTTCCGCCGTCTGAGTCTGCTTGGCGCCTCCACAGGGGCTAAAATTAGCTCTTATCCCCACGCGCTTCGTTGTATTTCGCTTGCGTTGTTAAGATCAAAAGCAAAACCGTTAAGATTAAAAGCAAAAAAATCAAAAGCAAAACCCCCGGTATGCTCTTTTTTTATGAGCATACCGGGGGTTTTCTTGTTACCTGATATCTATATTCCCCTTACTTATCATTGTTGAGGAAATCGTCTAAGCGCTTTTCGCGGTCGTAGCGGGATTTATTGGTGCGGTATTCGCCTGCTGCTTCGGTTTGCTTTTTGGTTATAGAGATTATGCCATATGAGGCAATTCCTAGACCCATAACTGCCCCGAAGATAATGAAGCTTATTGCTATGGGGTTGGTTTGGGGGTTAGGTCTATTGCCACTTTGTGGGGTTGGAGATGGAGTAGCGGATGGCGATGGACTGGGCGAAGGCGATGGGCTCGGTGAGGGTGATGGAGAAGGGCTGGGTGATGGACTTGGGGAAGGTGATGGAGAGGGGCTGGGGGATGGACTTGGAGAGGGTGATGGAGAAGGGCTAGGGGATGGACTTGGCGAGGGTGATGGAGAAGGGCTAGGGGATGGACTTGGTGATGGAGAAGGACTAGGGGATGGACTTGGAGAGGGTGATGGAGAAGGGCTAGGGGATGGACTTGGAGAGGGTGATGGAGAAGGGCTAGGGGATGGACTTGGCGAGGGTGATGGAGAAGGGCTAGGGGATGGACTTGGAGAGGGTGATGGAGAAGGGCTAGGGGTTGGATATGGAGACGGTGAAGGGCTTGGCGTTGGATATGGCGAAGGGCTTGGAGATGGAGTTGGGTCTGGAGATGGGCTTGGCGAAGGATCTGGACTTGGTGATGGCGAAGGGCTTGGAGTCGGTGGTGGTGAAGGTTCGCTTGTTCCTATAACCGGATTTCGTTTCCACTCAGCGTAAAATCTTGTACCTGCAATCAAAGGCGCGCCTTCTATTACCATCTCTTCACCTACTCCGTGTGGAGCAACAACAAAGGCTAGTGATTGAGGCGATGTACCGTCACCATGTCTATCCCAGGACCAACCCATGAAAAGATATAATGGCCTGGTTGGTCTTGGTGGGAAAAGTTCCCTATGAGCTTCTGTTATATGGGTTGTTGCAGGAAACGTCACCTGTACCTCTCTTGGGCTTCCTGAACCGACACCAAAGGTACCTGGATCGGCAATAAATGTTACAGTTATACCCTCCGAGGTTTCATCTGCTATAGTGTCGCGGGAAGGTGAAATTATCCCCAGCACCATAACTGCTACTAGCACTGATATTAATAGCATCACCTTTAGCAGTGTTTTTTGGTTCATTTCATTTTTGTTGATGGTGTTCATCATATTTCTCCTCTCGTGAGGTGCTCTTTTTATATTTACATAAGCCCTGATGGGTTTAGTCATGTACTCGTACAGCGAATATCAACAGTCTATGTGTATTTACTCTATAAGGGTGACAGGTTAGTAGGGTTATCATGTCTGTTCCATCACCGTGGATTAGTATTGGGCCTCTATCGTCGAAGTCTATTGTATGGTCTACTATTTCGTAACCTACTACCATGTATCTCAGGGTTTGGTAAGGGTTAGTGATTAGGATTATTTCATTGGTGTTCATCAGTTGGTCTAAGTCACTAAACATCCTTGCCCTGGTTAGGCCTCTGTGGGCGGTTATTACGGCATTGGTATTGGGGCCGCCTACGGGTAGGGATGTGTGGGTCATGTGTCCTGCGCCTCGCAGCATATTGCGTTCTGAGGCTCCTGCAAAAATCGGGATTCTTATGTTGATGGCTTCTATGGTTATAAATCCTAGCATTTCGTCTGAGATGCCTGCGTTTTGCGTTACGCTGAAGTCTACTTCTTCTGATGATTCGAGGTCTGTAAGGGCTTCTTGCTCATTTTCATATAGGTCGTTGTTGTGGTTTATCATCTGGTTATTGAGCCAGTATAAAGGATCTTGGTTTAGGTCAAAGTTGAATATAAAATCCAGGTCAAAATCCTCATAGTTCCAGTCCTCGGCTAGTAGGTCCGCTATTGGAGTGTCTCCAATGTAGAGTCCGCCGGAGGGGCCGATACTAAGGTTACCCATGGAAACATTGCCGCCGTTGGTTCCTATATAAACTCCGTTACCTATGTTAACGTAAAGGTCTCCGTTTTGTGCCATGTATAAGTATGAATCGTATTGATTGTCTTGGTCTTGCCCTGGCGCTTGTACAGGTGCGAGGCCACTAAAGCCGTTGGAAGCAATGGTTATATCCGCTATTCTTATGTAACCGTTGCTGCCTAGAGGTTGGCCTCCTAGGGTAAGATAACCGCCGGAGTTTACAGATAACTGACTTACATATCCAAGTGTGTGATTGCCTATTGTTAATGTAGCGGTTTCTCCGTTTACGCCGTTGGTTGAGGCTATGGGCAAACTGCTTACCGTTGTCCAAAATGATGTTACTTCATTGATCCAGCGCTGTTGTATGAAATGGCTGGAATCGTCTAAATTTTCAATCCAGTTTTCAATTAAGTTTTCCGCGTATCTATCATACATTTGCCGTCTTATTTGGGGGTAGAGGGCAATGCTTCCCCCTATCAGTAACATGAGTATGGCCATCCCGGCCATCGCGTAGCGCCTGAAGGCGCTGGAGTATTGCTTTTTATGGCGCTTTGGTGCCTGGGTGCGCTCTGGAAGAGGGGTTGCTCGCTCGTATACATATACGTGCTGAGGTGCCCTCGTTGTATGCGTGGGTTGGGGTGGGGCGTGTTGCCCCGGTATTGAGATATAAGGATCATCATCAAATGGGGTGGCCTGGGCAGCTGCTGCCCCGGCAAGTACCCCTGCGGGTACACGGATGGCTTTCTTTTTCCATCTGGTTCGGATAATCCGTACTACTTGGTAGATGCAGAATACAAGTAAAAAGAACAGGAAGGCACCAAAAGCGGTGGTAAGCCTCCAGTTGGTTTCTATTACAGAGATTACAGGTTCTATGGCTTCCGCCATGTTTAGCTGATATGGCACACGGGTGCCTCGAAGTAGTAGTCTATGAGTATTGACTGCTAAAGGGGTACAGGTAATGAGAGTGACAAAATCCTCACCAGGGTAGATGCGAATAAGCTCTACTTCGTGAGGTTCTACAATATCTATCTGGACAACCCGGTAGGCCAGGCGTTGGTTTAAAACATTGATAAAAAAATAGTCTCCTATGTATACCCTGTTATCCAGTAAGTCAGTAAACATACGAGCGCTGGAAAGGCCGGAGTGAGCGGTAATTACAGCATGGGTACCTTCTCCACCGACAGGAAAGGAAGTACCGGTTAGATGCCCAGCAGCCCTGTCAAGCACAGCAGAGCTGGTGCCATGGTGTACAGGCATGTTGATATTTACAGAAGGCACTTCAATAGTAGCCATAACGCCGCCAACATTGAGGGTGTGTATATATTCCTCAGGAAGGGCATCAACCTCAGCAAAAGGGTCTGAGATATTTATCTCGCCAATGGAAGCATTAAAGTCATGGGCACGTTGAAGCTCGTACTCTATACGCTCTTGTTGCATTGCGGCTACATCTTCTACATATGTATCCAAAATCCCGGACTGGATACGCCCATTCCACCAACTTGCAACATCGGGGTAGACAAAGAATCCGACCCCGGCGATTAATGTAAGTATGAGAAATATGGTTGATAACTTTCGCATAAGGGCGGCTCCTTTCAAGATATAGTAATTACGATATGTAATATAAGATGGGGCAGGGGTTTACCCTGCCCCATCTTTAGGCTTTAGCTTAATCTAAGCTTTGGCTGTTTTTGTTTAAGATTACTGAACGCTAGGTCTTACGTTGCTGCCTTTATCTTTCTTGCGAGCAAGGAAGAGGAAGAGGCCTGCAATACCCATAAGGGATACGCCAGCAGCTGTGAACGCGATTGTGCCTGCACCACCGGTCATTGGAAGTACGAAGTCGCGGGTATTGGTGAAGGTTGTATCATGCACAAATGATGGAGTATATTGGCTCTCAATACCTACAATAGAAAGCTGTTGTGCTGCTTCAATCCTACGGTAAGGACGTCCATCGCTACCTAGAGGAGCAATAACCTCTAGCAAGTAGTAGGTGCCTATTGGTAAGTTGAAGAATAATGCATGACCTGCACTTGGAGCTGGTGTACGGGCAGGAATGTTAGCGATATTAACACCACGATAAGTTGGGGTGGCTAAAGCAAGGCCTGAAATATTAGCAGCTTCAAATTGCGCAGCTGTAATTGTAGAACCTGCAACACCACCAGAAATTGCAACTCTTACTGGTTCTGCGCCAGCATCTGGTACGCCAGCAGTTACATCTGATGCACAGAACAAGAAGAATACAGCACCGTTCAATGCAACATTAGATGGGTTTACTTTTCTTACAACAAGATCATGAACTTCAACAGCTGGGATTGTTGGGCCAGGTGTTGGGGATGCGTTAGGATCTCCATCGTTATCACCAAAGTTGTAAGTTGGTCTTGTTCCATAGTTGAGGTCGAAAACGTTGGTTACATAGTTCCAGTCGGTTGCTTCGTCTAAGGTTAATATGGTATTGAAAGATACGCGTAAAACACCATTACCATCTAGTAGACCGTCATCAGACATTTGTTGAATTGCACCTTCATATAGGCGAAGAACAAATAGTTGATTGCTTGTTCCTGCAACGCCACCAGTTACAGTTAATGACCAATTAGGAGTACTGCCATCCATTCTTGGTAAGTTTGCAAAAGTAGGAGTAGCTCCAGCTCCAGTTTGGAAGGTAACTGTTAGTATATGATTTGTGTCAGAGTTGGTAGGGCCAGATCCAGCTGGATCGTACATTTCTAGAAGCAATGCACCTAGATTTGGATCTGCAACAGTTCCGCCGAACAATTCATCGCTTATAACTATGAAGGAATCAACAGTGTGACCATCGCCAACTCTGTGACCTTCTACAGTATGATCGTTGATGAGAAGATTCTCGATATCAGTAGGCATACCAACTTCAATGTTCCATGGGATTCTTACACGGTTTCCTGGCAGAATAACAACATTTTGTTGATCTACTGTCTTATTAACACCTGGAGGTGTTTGTTGCTTAGGGAATATATGAAGATCATATACCCATTGTGGGGTACCACTAACATGATTGTGCATGAAAGTTGGCAAGTTTACTAGGAAAGGAGTAATGATATCGAATCGCTCGGTGTAGCTAAGTTGTGGATTAGTGCTTTCACCAACGCCGCTGCCACGATTTTCATTGTACACTTCCCATACTAACCATAAACCATGAGCTGGTGCGCCACCTTCGGTCAGCATTGCACTTGTAAATTGTGCTAGACCGGTAGTTCCTGTGGTGGTTTGATGAGCGCCTACAACTCCAGGAATACCATCTGCTGGTACTGCTGTTGCAGTAGTACCTGTGCTGGTTACATAGAAACCAGGGTGACCAGTTACTGCCCATGCTTGTGTACCACTTGGTGCAGTAGTAGGGGTAGGATTAATTTCACCATTTATAATAGCGGTTCTTACACCTGTTGTACCTCCCTCAAGTGTTGAAGAGCCTGCAGCTCCTGGAGGATCAGTGATAGTAGCAGGTGAAAAGTCAACAGGAACTTCAATACGGATCATACGCCAGATTGCGTTGTGTACATATTGTGGGGTTCCTGGTGCTGTTGTAGATCCTGGTGCTACAAGAGTAGGCAATAAGCCTAGTAAGTGGTGGACTGTCAGTGAAATAGGAGTGTTGGGGTTCCTACCTGACCAGTCATGTTGTGGTGGTGGTGTTGGTGATGGGTTACCTGCAAATACAGTTACGCCAGAGCTAAGTACCATAGCAAAAGCTAGAACTGCGGCAATGAATTTTCTCATCATTGCTTTTCTCATGTTTCATCTCTCCTTCTGAGATATATTTTTCTTTTTTGTTAAAACGCGTATCCCACGCCTCAACTAAATATGTTACCTCCAATCATGGCAAATTCGCTTGTGTATGTACTCAACAACCAGTCTGTAACGTAAGGTGGCTTTGCCTGCCATGTAAAGGAAGGGTAAACAACAATTTTAAATCTTACTTATTTTACTCTAAATTCCATAAAACTCAATACTAAATAAAAATTATTTTTTGCTACGGGTCGGCCCCATCGAGTAGGGGCAGGGTGCCTGGGTTGTAATCCATGTTGATTACCTCCTCGTGGCTCATAAGCCATTATTTAATGCCCTCGGCGCTTACTTGCTCAGCGACTTGAGTGCATTGTACCTTGTACAATGGCCTAAATCAAGGGTTTTTTATTACATAACTGCTACATATTGCTTACTGCTTTGTTAAAGAAACTTACATGGTAAAGCCTCGCTAGTATATGTACTACAAACCCTTGAAGCTATGTTATGCGGTTTGTTACGGGGTGGTTAGAGATTGCGCGCTTGTCCTTGGGGTACCCCGACCCAGAACTGGATGATAGTTTAAACTGTTTTGAATTAATTTGCAAGAGCAAATTTTTTCATTGGGTTTTGTGGCGGTTGAGTAGGGGTTGGGGTGGTGATGTGTTGTATTATAGTCTGGGATTTGGGGTTTGTAAATGTGATTTGGTGGTAGTTGTGGGTGTGGGGCTTCTTAATATATATGTAGTTGTTTTTTTGTGGTTTGGGTTTTGATGATACCGACAAAGGTTTTTTCGGTTTTGGTAATTTGGTGAGAAGCGATTTTATGTAAAAAAATAGCGCCCAGGGGTGGGCGCTTGGGGTTATAGTTTTTGTATTTGGCTATGTGTAAGACCTGTGAGCTCAATGATGTTTTTTATAGGGTATCCAGTTTCTTTCATCTTGCGAGCTAGATTTTCTGTTGCTTTTTCCATGCCTTTTTCCATGCCCTTTTTCATGCCTCTTTCAATGCCTTGTTTTAGGCCTTCTTCTCGACCTTCTTCAAGGCCTTCTTCTCTGGCGCCTTCGCGTACACCTTCTTCACGCATGGTATCCCAAATCCAACGTTGGTACTCCCAGCGTGCGTTTTCGGTACCTGCTATTAGGTTGTATCTTTTGCAAAACTGCAGGAAGCCAGTGTCTTCTAATGTATATGCTTGTAAGGCTGGGGTCATAGTTATCACCTCTTGGATTGATTTATTTTGTTTATGTGCGGTGTATAGGGTGTAGCACCAGCAGTATAAACCGCTGTTGAAATCGGGTTTCATTTCTTCAACCTTTGGTAGTTGTATATTATACCCGCAAAAGTTGGGGATTGCTATATCGTGGGGTGGCTTTGTGTATAAGACTTTGAAGGGTTGAACTAGGTCGTTGTTGTCACTACGTATGTTATAACCCAAAATATTGATGAATATAACCCTAGGCATTTTTGTTGCCATCTGTGTAGGGGAGTCGCCTTTGTTGGATGACTTTACATAGATATGGGACGCGGTGAATAAGTCTCGTCTCATAATATTGGGATCGCGGGAGGTTTGGACTTCTACTATTATATGTTCGTTGGAATCTGTTTCGCTTTCTATGGTTTTGATGATAATGACGAAAGCGAAAAAGTAACGCTTATATAGATAATCATGATGATTATAAGATGTTGTAATTTATAAGTAAAATTAATCCACGAAACGTGTGGCGAAATTAGAATGTATTTCGCTGTGTAGTTATTTGTCATTTAGTGTTGACAGATGTCGAAATAATGTTCATGATAGTTGCAAATATAATTTCGCCATGAGCGAACAAGGAGGATTTTATGAAAAGAAAGAGGTATTTGGCACTATTGATGGCTGTATTGATGGTGTTTGGAATGTTTCCAATGGTTGCATTGGGGGCAGAAGATGCTGAGTTTTTAGTTTATGAAAGTGAAGCGGTTGAGGATATTGACACAGCTTGGCAAAGCAGCAGTGAAATGCCTGAAACATATGAGTTATCTCAACTTAGTGTCGGTGATATATCACTCGAGGCAGGCTTTGAGCTTTTTAGGATACAATTGGCACTGTCAATGGATATGGACTTAGGCACATTCTTATCTGGAGATATTGGATCATGGGCTGATGATTATCTCTATAATTGGAGAAGTGATAACAATATTGCGTCCCCTAATTATGAAGGGCCTGTGGCAGTAAGATATTGCCCTGATACACAAACCTACTATGCATATTCAATGACATCAAGCCAACAGGTCTTCTCATTTGTAATGTGCGAAGAAGAGTACCAACTCTTGGATAAGATAAGTGTTCTAAGGGCTCCGCATGTGTTTTATAATCAGATGCATACGAGCTTTGATGAGATTGCCTTCATTAATATGATGGATTCTCTATTAGGAATACAATCAGTGGATGAACTACTTGCTGATATTCCACAATTTTATTTAGAGACGGTAATGGCTAACGAGAATTTGACTTTATTAGATACTTCAAGAGAAGTCCAAGAAATTGCTCCTTTTACTGACCCTCGTCACAGCAGAGTTATGAACACATTAAATCACCCATTTAACTCAATAACACAGGTTGCTGCTTTCCGTCAAGACGGAGCAGTTAGCTCTGTTGGGTCTGGATTTTTAATATATTCTGATTTGGTAGTAACCGTGGCTCACATTGTTTATCCTGGAGGAAATGCTGAATTTGCATCTCATTTTGAATTGCGTCCTGGACGAAATGGACAGATATCACCATTTGGGGTGCAAACTGCCCAAATAAGCAACGCATTTTATGGAATGGGATGGGTACGGTATCGCGATTTTGGTGATGACTGGGCTATATTAAGATTAGACGGCCCATTTCCTGGACATGACACCCAACGCGACAGGATTAGGATACATGCCCCTGACGATAATGCAATTAGAAATGGGCTGATGGATACAACCCTAACCGGGTTTCCATCGGGACATAATTTTTATATGTATACCAATCCTGGAAGAGTTACATTAATATTTTCTAACACAATTCACACAAATAATTTTGTAACATTTGGGTATAGTGGGTCACCAATGTTGGATCATACAGGGCGGGCTTTTGGTATACTTTCCGCAGGAAGCCCCAATACCAATAACTCAATAGCATTTCGAATGACCCCATCGTTTGTACAGTTTGCCTCTCTTCTTGCGCCTGGGATTATGCCGACACCAACGCCTACACCGACACCAGGTCCAACAGTTGGAGTAACTTCATGGACAGAGCTTCGGGATGCAGTAAATGCTGCGCCGATAGGTCAAGTAACAACGATACAGGTTCTTAATAGTTTCTCAGGCGGAACTTCTATTGCCACAAGTAGGATTACTATTCCAGCAAACCGCCACATTATAGTTGTGAGCAGTAACACAGCTGTAAGTTCTGCTAATATCAGGACATTGACACGTACCCCATTTATTGTAAGTGAATCCAGCAGTTTGACACTGGGTCGTAATATCACGTTATCAAGCAGTGTAGCAATTGAGGACGGCGGAAGGGCTGTTATGCAAGCCGGAAGCGTAATAGATGTCGGTAATGTGACTGTTTCAGGTGGTAGTGAGTTTGTAATGTATGCAGGAAGTGTAATTGAAAATGGGTTGACAACAGCAGTAACTCTTAATGGTTGGGGGACAGGAGAATCTACCCAGGCTCGCTTTACGATGTTGGGCGGAGTGATTCGTAATAATACAGGGGCTAGGGCTACGAGAGCTGGCGAAGTTAGTGTTGGTGGCGTGAGAGTTGGTGAAAACTCTGTGTTCGTCATGAGTGGTGATAGTGTTATCAGCAACAACACAACAAATCACACATTAATGACGGCGGTCCTTGCAGGTGGTGTTTTGCTATCATCGCCAACATCAGTTTTTGAGATGAGAGATAATGCGACAATACGCGATAACGAAGTACGTGATATAACTCCATTTCAACATGCAGCAAGAGGGCAGCAAAATGCAAGTGCTGTTTTGATGTTGAACGGAAGTTTTACAATGTATAACGGCAGTATTGCTGGTAACAGTAATTTATCAATTATGAGTGACGGCGATGTGCAAGTACTTGGCGGAGTATTTACAATGCATGCAGGAAATATAACCAACAATAGGGGGTATTCCTCTGTATGGGGTTCAAGTGCAAGTGTTCATATCATTACCGATGCTGTATTTATATTGAATGGAGGTACTATCAGCAATAATACTCGTGGGGTTGTAAATAGAGGAACAATGGTTATGAATGGTGGTTCCATAAATAATAATGAGCGCGGGGGTGTTAGTACAAGCAACATTTTCGAGATGCATGATGGAGAAATAAGTGGAAATTATGGTGGTGGTGTACAGGTCTGGAGTCATTTTACAATGTCCGGCGGGAAAATATCGGGTAATCATGCAAATACTACTAACAGAGAACCTAACGGCAGTGGGGTACATGTTTCCTCTAGTGGTGTGTTTAACATGACAAGCGATGCTGCTCGTATAGAAAACAATATTTTAGAGATTGGTTCAGATGGCGGTGGTGGCGGTATATTCGTAACTGGAGGTACTGTGAATATTTCTGCTGGCGTTATTATCGGTAATAGTGTCCGCGTTTTAGATGGTCATGGGATCAGAAATAGTGGGGGTGGAGGGATAATGGCCATTGCGGGTGGTACAGTAAATATCTCTGGTGGTTTAATTACAAATAATAGCGCTCCACTAGGTGGTGGTATTAATCTATCGGCAGGACAGAATGGTATATATGGCATACTCAACATGACAGGTGGATCAATAATAGATAATTCGGCTACTCATTATGGAGGAGGAATCCATACTGTTCGGGCGAACCACTCCTATGTGTTACCTGAAACTGCTTTCAACAATCTTAATATAGGTGCCGCAGTAATTTTCTCAGGCAATACTGCTGGCAATGGATTATCTGCTCCGCCAGATAACAGGCTGCCTCATATAGCCACCACCCACGCAAGCAGATGGGGCAACCCCCTAAACAACTACGACATAAACTACACAGGCCGCCTAGGCCAAGAACACGGCATACGCACCTGGGCAGAGCTAAGAGCCGCAGTCAACGCCGCCCCAGCCAACATCCCCACAACAATCTACATCCTAAACAGCATCGAAGCCCCAACAGGCGCAGTAGGCAACGCAATAACAATCCCCTCCAACCGCCAAATCACCCTAATAAGCAGCAACACAACCCCAGGCTCCGCCAATGTCCGCGTACTATCTCAGGCTAATGCAGGCCAACAGCATTTTATTGTAAGCGGCAGCCTTACATTGGACAGGAATATAGCCTTGCAGATAGGCAATGACACTGGAGGCGTACAGATTGCTGGCGGTACTTTTATAATGGGGGATGGTAGCTCAATTATCCCTAGATAAATAATGTATGTGTTTATGTATCATAAGCGAAGCCCCATTTCCCGCATTTTCGGGAAGTGGGGCTTTGATTATTGGTGATTTTGGACTGTAAGTGTGATGTAGTTGTTTTTTTGGTGTTTGGGTTTTGATGATACCGACAAAGGGTTTTGATGCTTTGGTGAAACGTGATTTTATACAGAAAAGCGCCCGAAAAATGGGCGCGGGGGATTATAGTTCTTGTATTTTGTTATGTGTGAGACCTGTGAGTTCTATTATATTTTTTATTGGGTATCCGGCTTCTTTCATCTTGCGAGCTAGATTTTCTGTTGCTATTACCTGGCCCTGTTCAAGAGCTTCTTCTCTAGCGCCTTCAAGTATACCCTCTTCACGCATGGTATCCCAAATCCAACGCTGGTACTCCCAGCGTGCCGTTTCGGTGCCTGCTATAAGGTTATATCTTTTGCAAAACTGCAGGAAGCCAGTGTCTTCTAATGTATATGCTTGTAAAGCTGGGGTCATAGTTATCACCTCTTGGATTGATTTATTTTGCTTATGAGCGGTGTATAGGGTGTAGCACCAGCAGTATAAACCGCTGTTGAAGTCTGGTTTCATTTCTTCAACCTTTGGTAGTTGTATATTATACCCGCAAAAGTTAGGGATTGCTATATCGTGGGGTGGCTTTGTGTATAAGACTTTGAAGGGTTGAACTAGGTCGTTGTTGTCGCTACGTATGTTATATCCCAAAATATTGATGAATATAACCCTAGGCATTTTTGTTGCCATCTGAGTAGGGGAGTCGCCTTTGTTGGATGTCTTTACATAGATATGGGATGCGGTGAATAAGTCTCGTCTCATTATATTGGGATCGCGGGAGGTTTGGACTTCTACTATTATATGTTCATTAGAATCGGTTTCGCTTTCTATGTCAACACGGCAGCTACGGTATCGTGGGGAGATATGAGAGTGTTGAGGAGTAACGCGTATTATTTTGCCAAGAAGCTTTTCATTGCCGTCTGATTTTAGAGTTTCACGTATTAGGCTTTCTGCGGCAAGGCCTGCTTCTTCTACGCTGGAGAAGATGGCGCTAGTTATAGGGTCGGCTAATGGTGATGGGGCGGAGTTTGGGTTACTTGGATCGAATGGTTGGAATTGTGGCATGAGGTGACTCCTTTTAGATTTATTGTGGGTCGCCATATTATAGTTGGTTGTGGTTTTTATGTAAAATAAACCACAAAACGTGAGAAAAAAATAAGAAGGCATTTCAATGTGTAGTAATTTGTCATATTGTGTTGACATGTATCAAAATATACTTCAAACTGATGGTAAATATTGCTTTCGCCATGGGCGAGAAGGAGAGGACTTTATGAAGAAAAGACGGTTTTTGGCACTATTGATGGCGGTATTGATGGTGTTTGGAATGTTTCCAATGGTTGCATTGGGGGCAGAAGATGTTGAGTTTTTAGTTTATGAAAGTGAAGCGGTTGAGGATACTGACACAGCTTGGCAAAGCAGCAGTGAAATGCCTGAAACATATGAGTTATCTCAACTTAGTGTCGGTGATATATCGCTAGAAGCAGGTTTTGAGCTCTTTAGGATACAATTGGCGCTGTCAATGGATATGGACTTAGACACATTCTTATCTGGAGATATTGGATCATGGGCAGATGATTATCTCCATAATTGGAGAAGTGATAACAATATTGCGTCCCCTAATTATGAAGGGCCTGTGGCAGTAAGATATTGCCCTGATACGCAAACCTACTATGCATATTCGATGACATCAAGCCAACAGGTCTTCTCATTTGTAATGTGCGAAGAAGAGTACCAACTCTTGGATAAGATAAGTGTTCTAAGGGCTCCCCATGTGTTTTATAATCAGATGCATACGAGCTTTGATGAGATTGCCTTCATTAATATGATGGATTCTCTATTGGGGATACAATCAGTGGATGAACTACTTGCTGACATTCCACAATTTTATTTAGAGGCGGTAATGGCTAACGAGAATTTAAAATTATTAGATATTTCAAGAGAAGTCCAAGAAATTGTGCCTTTTACTGACCCTCGTCACAGCAGAGTTATGAACACTTTAAATCACCCGTTTAACTCAATAGCACAGGTTGCTGCTTTCCGTCAAGACGGAGCAGTTAGTTCTGTTGGGTCTGGATTTTTAATATATTCTGATTTGGTAGTAACCGTGGCTCACATTGTTTATCCGGGAGGAAATGCTGAATTTGCATCTCACTTTGAAGTGCGTCCGGGACGAAATGGGCAGATATCACCATTTGGAGTGCAAACTGCCCAAATAAGAAATGCATTTTATGGAATGGGATGGGTACGGTATCGCGATTTTGGCGATGACTGGGCTATATTAAGATTAGACGGCCCATTTCCCGGACATGACACCCAACGCGACAGGATTAGGATACATGCTCCTGATGATAATGCAATTAGAAATGGGTTGATGGATACAACCTTAACCGGGTTTCCATTGGGACATAATTTTTATATGTATACCAATACTGGAAGAGTTACATTAATATTTTCCAACACAATTCACACAAATAATTTTGTAACATTTGGGTATAGTGGGTCACCAATGTTAGATCATACAGGGCGGGCTTTTGGTATACTTTCTGCAGGCACCCCCAATGCCAATAACTCAATAGCATTTCGAATGACCCCATCGTTTGTACAGTTTGCCTCTCTTCTTGAGCCTGGGATTATGCCTACGCCGATACCAACGCCCGCACCTGGGCCAACAGTTAGGGTAACTTCGTGGACAGAGCTTCAGACAGCAGTAAACAATGCGCCGATAGGCCAAGTTACTACTATACAGATTCTTAACAGCTTCCCAGCAGGAAACGCGATTTCGATTGAAGATGGGCGTCACATTGTTCTAATGAGTAATGATACAGGGCCAAGAGGTACTAGGGCATTGACACAAACGAGCAGTATACGTCATTTTTTTGTAAATGCGACCAGTAGCTTAACCTTATCCCACATCATATTAGATGGTCGCTTTGGCGGTATACAGGTTAATGGCGGCGGCGAGTTAATCATGAATACAAGAGGTATAATCGAAAATTCTGAGAGGACTGCTGTAGTTTTAAGTGGAAGTGGTACAAGCGAAGCAACGCAAGCGCGATTTACTATGTTGGGCGGGGAGATACGCAATAACTCTGGTATCAATTTTTCAACTGTAACAAACCCTGGAGTTGGAGGCGTTATTATTGGTGATAATTCACAATTTATTATGAATAGTGGTGTAATTAGCAATAATATTTCTTTAAATGCAAGTAATTCCACAATTGATGTAGGTGGTGTACTTTTGTTATCGGCAACATCTATTTTTGAAATGAATGAGGGTGCAACAATAAGAGATAACGCTCAGCGTGGAAACCCTGTAGGAACGCTAGGAAGTCAGTGGGGACATGCTGGTGGTGTTTTGATGATGAACGGAACCTTTACAATGAATGGTGGAAGTATTACAGGTAACATCAGTGAAGCTTCTGGTGGCAGTGGAGTGCTTGTTGCTGGTGGAACATTTACATTGTATGGTGGTGTTATATCCAATAATGGTGTAACAAGTCATCTAAGAGGGGCGATACGATTGATTCGAGGCGGTGCCTTTATAATGCATGATGGTGTTATTGAAAGAAATATAGGCATTGGAGTAGATGTGCGAGACGGTACAATGACAATGTTGGGAGGCAGAATAAGGCTTAATGCTGGGACGGGTGTGGTGCTTGGTACTACCAATGCTGTTTTTACAATGAGCGGGGGATCAATAATATCGAATACAGGCACTAATGATGCTGGAGGCGTGAGCATTCATAATGGGTCATTTGCAATGGAAGGTGGAACAATTTCTGGCAATCAAACCAATATACCTATTGGTGGTGCTAATGGGGCTTTTGGTGCTGGTGTATCAGTTGTCAGTGGTGTCTTTACAATGACAAACGATGATGCGCGGATAGAAAACAATCATCTAAGCTTTAATCATCCACAATCCTCAATAGGAGGAGGTGGTGGTATAGGTGTCGGACCATGGGGTACAGTCAATATCACTGCGGGTGTGATAACAGGTAATAGTGCACCGCGAGGTGGTGGTGTATTTGTATCATCAGGGAGTGATGGTGCGTTTACTATGACAGGAGGCATTATTTCGGATAATATCGCTACACACTTTGACGGAGGTGGCATATATTCAACACGAGCAGATCATTCACATGTACTTCCAATTACAGCTTATAACAACTTAAACATTGGTTCGGATGTAATATTCTTTGGCAACACTGCTAGAAATGGGATATCTGCCCCGCCAGATAACAGACTACCTCATATAGCTACAACCCACGCAAGCAGATGGGGCAACCCCCTAAACAACTACGACATAAACTACACAGGCCGCCTAGGCCAAGAACACGGCATACGCACCTGGGCAGAGCTAAGAGCAGCAGTCAACGCAGCCCCAGCCAACACCCCCACAACAATCTACATCCTAAACAGCTTCGAAGCCCCAACAGGCGCAGTAGGCAACGCAATCACAATCCCTTCCAACCGCCAAATCACCCTAATAAGCAGCAACACAGCCCCAGGCTCCGCCAATGTCCGCGTACTATCCCAGGCCAATGCAGGCCAGCGGCATTTTATAGTAAGTGGCAGCCTTACCTTAGATAGAAATATCACCCTACAGACAGCAATCGGTGCTGGTGGTGTACAGGCAGCCGGCGGTACTTTTATTATGGGAGATGGCAGTGATATTATCGGCTGGTAGGTTATAGTTTTATTTTGATTTATATATAAGTCAAGCCCCATTTCCCAGTATATTTAGGAGATGGGGCTTGTATTTTATATGATTTGATATGTTTATATGCCAAAACGCAAAAGCATCAAACAAGGCCTCATTTCCGGTATTCCCGTGAAATGAGGCCTTTATATATTTATGTTACGGCGTTGGTGGTGTCGGGGTTGGGATTATGATATATGGCACCATGGATTTTGCTAAATCTGTAAGAAGGTCATAGTCATCTTCGGTTATTTCTTGGTTGACCCAGGCAGGCGCTAATGGGTCTTCAAGGCCTGCGTTCCAATACCAAAAGCTTGAAGTGTCATCTACAAAGGCATAACAAGCTAATGATGCTGTAGGAAATTCGTCTACCAGTGCTGCTTCGTCAACGAACTGGCCTTTGAATAACGCGACAATAGAAGGTAGCTGCCCTATTGGTATTTCGCCGTCTCCGTCAAGAGTAGGCAGACCGCCTGGTTGGCCGTAAAGAGATTTTAAATACTCCAGTGATACCGAACTTGCCATTTGATTCACTCCTTTTCACTTTGTGGTGCTAGTTATCAAAAAAATTCTTTTGGATATATGATCCAGTGGATATTTGGGTGACGCTTATCTTCATCTGATAGCGCCATATAGTCATCATGTGTAGTGGGGGTTATTGAGAATCCTATGTCCCCTTTTGGACCTGTTGCTCCGGTTGGGCCGGTTACTCCATCAGCACCAACTGGGCCTGTTGGGCCTGGTGGCCCTCCTGTCGGCCCTGTCGGCCCTGTTGGGCCGCGCATTACTGGGGCAGAGACGGCTGTTTTAAGTTTTTCTACTAGTGTTTTCTGGGTATCTGTGGCTTGGGCTAGTAAGTCTTTTACGCTTTCGTTTACTTTAAGTACATCTTCAACGCTTGCCCCTGGGCCGGGTATTCCTTCCAGGGTTCCCAGAACGTACTGGATTTTTTCCCCTTCGGCGTTGATTATATGGCTTAAGCCAAACTCTTCCATGGCGATTGATAATAGTACATGATTAATGGCATCTTCTCGCGTTATGGGAGGGGGAAGGGATGGGATTATGGGTAAAGACATATGCCCCCGACCTTTCTTATATTTCAATAGCTTTATAATCAGGGTATGCCAACGGATTAGGATGTGTTAATCTATAGCTAACGACATTAGACCTCTTTCGAAATCACGTTTTATGATTTCGAAAGTAGGTTTCATTATGAGTCTTTTGCTTCTTCTGAAATCACGCCTTTTGATTTCAGAAGAACTCTATTGAGAAGCGTGATTACTCATTGAAGAGGAGGTTTACCTATGAACCGACAAGAGATACTGGAAATGTACAAAGATTTTAGAGTAACAGATGTACGGGACGGCCTGGATTGGTGCGGATATCATCACTATGGCACGGTACATCACAGTATTAAGCCACTATGGCGGACGCGGGCTATTGGCTTTGCCCGTACGGCTAGGTACTTGCCGTATGAAGGGCCGGTACCTCAAGTTACCGGGGATGAGTATACAAAGTGGGTAAGCTGGTATTATGGAAATGTATGTACAGATAAATGGGGCGAAGATATTATCCCCGGGGATTTTATATGTTTGGATATTTGTGGGCTAGATGTTGGGCTACTTGGGTCTTGCAATACTCTCGATTGTGTAAATAAAGGCGCTGTTGGGTTTTTGTTAAACGGTGGTGGTGTACGGGATACCGACGAGGTAATACTTCAAAAGATTCCTGTATTTACAAAGCATGTGTCCCAGCCGATGGATCAAGCGCGGATACGGTATTATGAAAAAAACATCCCGATAGCCATAGGCGGAGTGGCAATTTATCCCGATGACCTGGTAGTAGCTGACGGCGACGGTGTAGTAGTAGTACCAAACAAACTAATCTACGACGTTTACAAATACGCATACCAAGAAATGAAAGGCGATAAAATCGCCCGGCGGGGCCTATACATCCAAGGTGGCCGCACGCCGGACGAAACAGTAGAAATATCTAACCTAAATTAACCAACCCAGGAAAGGGCAACGCCCTTTCCTATTAAAGTTTTTGATTAAACTTTTTTCAAAAAGTTTACGGGGTTTGGGGCAGAGCCCCAAGGTTTTAACGAGCCAACTGCCTTCCTGTGGAGTCAATGTCAAAATTTTCTGTGTATATCAACTGGGATATGGGCACTAGCTCGTATCCCTTTTCTTTTAGGCCTTTGATTATCGTATCCAGCGTCTGGGGTGTGAATTTTGCGTCGTTGTGGAATAGGATTATTGAGCCGTTGCGTAGGTTTTTGTGGTTTAGTACGCGCTTTACTTCGTAGTCAATACCTTTTGCCATCCAGTCGTGGGAGTCTACATCCCATTGTATCGTGAAATAGTTTAGTTCCTCGGCGGCGGTTATTACTGTGTTGTTGTATTCGCCGTAAGGGGGCCTGAATAGATTGGCTTCTATTCCTGTTACTTCTTTTATTTTATCGTGACAGCCTTGGATCTCCGCTTTATTTTGCTCTAGGTTAAGTTTAGCTCCATGGGCGTGCTTATTGCCGTGGTTGGCAATGTCGTGTCCGGCAGCGGCTATTTTTTTTACTTCCTCTGGGTATTTATCTACCCATGTACCGCATAGGAAGAAAGTGGTGAGTACGTCGTTATCTTTTAGAATGGAAAGAAGTCGGTCTGTATCGTCTGCACCCCATGCCGCGTCGAAGGATATGCTTAGTTTTTTCTCTGGAGTTTCAACGCTGTAGATGGGGAGTTTTCGGCCTTCTTTTGTGCTTTTTGAGGCGAATAGGGACCTGAAGGCGGGTACGGTTTCGGTGTTTTGCTCTTTTGCGGGATTTGCTACCAAGAAAGCTAGGGTGGCGATTAGAATCGCGGCATGAAAAACAATTCCCGATTTAAATATTTTTTTCATTTGAACTCATCCTTTCGTATTTTTGATATAGCGAATTAATTCGAAATCAGTCCTGCCTGTCGCCGAAAACGCGTTGAAGCGTTCGCGATTTTCGGCTCGGTCAAGACTGTTTCTCATTTATTTCGCTATAGTATGTGGAGAATATGGACTGATTATGCTAATATAAAATGCAAAAAGATTAAATCCACTAAAGGGCGGAGCCCTCATTCAAATGGAGAGGTTTATATGTCTTGGATGTCTTTGCTTACAGGTTTTTCTACCGGGGGAAGCAGTGCGGCGGGAGAACAGACTAGCTTTCACAATGCCGAAATAAAAATAGAAAGACATGTCCTTAGGGTGCTTAACGGGGACTGTTTTATTCAAATCGAAAATATTGCCCATGTAAGAAAGGGCGTGGTTTCTGTTACTACACGCCGCCCTGTTTTGATTATTCTGGGGACAGTGTTACTTGCTGTTGTAATTTTCATGTTGGGAAACATGGTTTTTTCTATCAATGTGGCAGCGGTTGGAGCTGTAGTTGCTATTGCCATTGGCAGTATCGCTACTATTAAAATGACAGTGAGCACTAATCATCATGGGCTTCTTGTGGGGCTTAATTCCAGTGTGACATACTCATTTATTTCCAATAAGGACCAGGTTGTGGATGAGGCGTTTAAGTTTTTGAAACAGGTGATTAATCAAGAAGCTTATTCCGGAGCTATGGTTTTTAGTTTTGGGCATAAGCGAGATGTAAGGGAATTTGGGGATAGTCAGCCGCGACAACAGCCGGCCCTCCCTTCAGCTAGCCGGAGTGATTTTGACTCAAAGAAATTTGTGGACGAATTATTGAGGACAATTGACGAGATACACTATTCCGACGAGCTGGGAGATCAGCAAAAGCATTTACTTATTGGGATTATGATGGAGGCAAAAAGCGGGATCGAGAATAATAATCATAGAGAAATGGATCAGAGCCGGGTGCGGTTTAGGGATTTTGCTTACAAAACTAAAGCCACCTGGCCCAGACTTATGGAGTCACTTTCTTCCCGGCATAACTTGGTGAAGTTTTTTAGCACCAATAGTTAATACGGACTCCAAATAAATTTAAAAACGTACAAAACACCCAATATCCATATATCACCATATGACAAAACCCGCCTACTCGGCGGGTTTATTATATCTAAGGGGGTTGAGGGGCGTGCATAGTGCGCCCCTTTTAAGCCGACTTTATGGACAAGTTATACCGATTCCAAATTAAAACCTGTCTGACAGAGCGGCGGCTTGAAACGCGAAACAAGCGTTTCAAGTGGTTTTGCCGCGATAGGCAGATAGGATTTTAATTGGAATCGGTATTATAAGATTGGGTGATTGTGATGAATTTAATATCTCTAAAAAAGCAGACTTCTAAGGCATTTATATCGAAGCGGGATATCGCCACTGTACTGGTGGGAGCATTTGGGTTTTTTATTGGGCGCGGGGTGGTGTTTACTTTTATTAACCCGTTGGCGCTACCGTTTCTTGCTGTATTTATGGGGACGGGCGGGGCTTTTTACTGGACGGCATTGTTTCTGGGGTTGGGGCTGGCTACTCGTTTTGGAGAGCTATTGACTCTTAGGTATATGTTAGCTATCGGATTAATGTGTACTTATTATTTTTTTGGAACAAAAATGGCACGGAAGGTTGTAGATAGTAGTCAGCGCATGGCTGTTGGGTGGCTTAGGCTACCATTTGTGGCTGGTGCAACTGCTGTATGTATGCTGATTTCTGGGCTTTTGTTTGCGTTCTTATATGAGACAAGCCCCTTTATTTTGATGGTTGCTGTGCTGGAGACAATAGTGGCCGGTACGCTTACCCTTATTGTAAAGCGAGCGCATACAATTTTAACCGCACGGCGGCGGCGTTCTAATTTGCTTTCCGGTGAGGATATTATAGCTCTTACTATCGTTCTTGCCGGGGTGATTGCCGGGGCCAGTGATATCTATGTAGGGGCAATGCCACTTAGGTTTTTCTTTTGCATTTATGTGCTATGTATTGTGGCATACAAGGGCGGGCCTTCAATGGCAGCCGCTGCGGGGCTTATGCTTGGGCTTTTTTTGCATCTTGCGGGGCATTGGGATACGGGGCTTGGGGTGGTTTTGGGCCTTGCCGGCATGGGAGGGGGCTTTTGTAAACGCTGGGGGCGGCCTGCCGTTATTGCTGGGGTTGTGACTCTTGGAAGCGGGGCGCTTGCTTTGATTGCGCCCTCTATGTTGGCGTTTTCTTTGGTATATGCCAGTATTGCCGCTGGGCTTTGCTTTATGCTTACGCCGCAGTCATTTTATTTTAATGTGGCATCGGCTATTACCCCGGTTTTAGATTCTGCCGATGATTATATGGACAAGATAAAGGAAGAGACAACCAGGCGGCTGGATAAATTTTCAGATGCTTTTGGGAAACTTGCTTCAACTTTTAGTGGACTGTCTAAACCTAAACATTCTCTTAATAAGCATGATATATCTTTACTTATAGATGATTTAGCCACCAAAGCTTGCAGTGGTTGCCCCAACTATGACCGCTGTTGGGAGGATGATTTATATCTTACTCATCAATATGTATTCACATTGCTTAATGCTTGTGCACAAAAGGGTAGCGCTAGTTTTGATGATTGGGACAAAGGCTTTCTAAAGTCATGTAAAGACCCTGAGGGCCTTGTCAGGGAGCTTAACGGAATATTTACACTGTATAAAAATAATCTCAGATGGCATAACCGGATTGCCGAGAGTAGGGAGCTTGTAAGTCAGCAGCTTCAAGGGGTGGCTGGGATTGTAAAAGGATTATCAGAGGAGATTGATATATCACTTAGATTCCATGAGGGCTTGGAAGAGGAGATGATCCTCGCCCTTTTGAAGCAAAAAATCGAAGTCAACAGCGTGATTGTATTGGAGAATAAGGCCGGGAGATACCGGGTAACGGTGAACCATAAGCCATGCAGCCACGCAAAAGCATGTGTTAATGAAATCCGGCCGGTGCTTAGCACAGTACTAAAACGGCGTATGCGCTTGGAAGAAAAAGACTGCGATATCCGAAAAGGGGTATGCAGCGCCAGGTTTATAGAAGATCAAAAACTGCGTATTACTACAGGGGTAGCACATCGGGCCAAGACCTCTAAAGGGTCAGGGGACAGCTATTCCTTTATGGAACTTACCGACGGTTCATGCCTGATGGTGCTAAGTGACGGCATGGGGTCTGGGGAACGGGCACGTAGAGAGAGCGCCGCTACTGTGGACTTATTGGAAGATTTCATAGAGAGTGGTTTTGACAAGGATTTGGCTGTACGGATGATTAACTCTGTACTGGTATTAAAAAGCAGCGAAGAGTCTTTTTCTACACTGGATATATGTAGTGTGGATTTATATACAGGTAATGCGGAGTTTATAAAGATAGGAGCGGCGGCTACTTTTATATTAAGAGATGGCAAGGTAAGGATAATCAGGTCTTCATCGTTGCCTATTGGTATGCTTAACGATGTGGATTTGGAAGTGCATGAAGGGCAGCTACATCATGACGACATGGTTGTAATGGTCACTGATGGGGTTACTGAGGCTGTGGCTGAAGGGGCAGGGGTTGTGGCTACCGGGGAAGAGTGGCTTACTTCCACTATTAAGCAAAGCCGGATGAGTAACCCTCAAGACTTGGCTGATTATGTGCTAGATGAAGCCGAGAGGCTTGTGGGATTGCCTAAAGATGATATGACGGTGCTTGTTGCGCGGGTTTGGGATAAGGGATAGAATCAGGGTAAAGGAGGTGTATTATGATAACTAAAATTGGATTATATGGTAGCGGATGGCGAGCAGAATATTTTTTACGTGTTGCCCAGGCTTTACCTCAGCGTTTTAAAATTATTGGGGTTGTAACCAGGAATGATGAAAGAGCCGCGCGGTATACTGCGGAGTTTGGCGTTAGTTGCTTTAAGAAAGCTGAAGATTTAATTGAAGCTAGTAAGCCAGATTTCTTTGTTGTAAGTGTAACCGCCTCCAAGGCACCTGATATTGCGTTAGGGCTTATGGAATATGGCTTCCCTGTGCTTTTGGAAACCCCTGCCGCGGTGGACTATGAGACTCTGCTTCGTTTTAATTCATCTATCCCCAAGGGTGGGAAGATCCAGATTGCAGAGCAGTATCCATTTCATCCAATGCACGCGGCACGGCTAAAATATATTTCCCGGGGCATAATCGGTACGCCACGCCATGTTCAAATGTCCTTTACCCATGCCTATCACGCGATGGCACTAATACGCAAGTTCCTTGGTATTGGGTTTGAAAATGCCAATATAACCGCAAAAGCATTTACCGTGCCGGTTGTGGCAGGGTATACCCGTGATGGGGAGCCTGCGGAGGAAAAAATTGTAGATAAAACCCAGACTGTGGCAGTACTTGATTTTGACCGAGTTGGTAAAACTGCCTTGTTAAACCATGAGGTAGACCAGCATCGGTCATGGGTGCGCTCTCCCATCATCCAGATTAAAGGAGAACGCGGAGAGATTTTTAATAATAAGATTAAATATTTGAAGGATTATAAGACTCCGATAGAAACAGACTTTGTGCGTAAAGACATGGGGCGGGACGAAAATTTTGAAGGGTATGACCTTAAAGGTGTATTTGCCGCGGATGAGTGGGTTTATCGCAATCCCTATGCAGGCTCGCGGCTTATAGATGACGAAATTGCTGTTGCGGCATGTCTTGATGCTATGGCTGAATATATAAAAGGCGGGGCAAGTTTTTACGGTTTGGCAGAGGCTTCCCAGGATGCTTATCTTGGGTTGATGGTTAATGAGGCTTTAAAGAAAGAAAACGTGGTAAGTACTCAGTTGCAAGATTGGTATAATGTGGAGGTATAAATTTTCTTGACACAGGAGCGAGTCGTGTATATAATTGCTCGCGTTGGACCAGTAGCTCAGATGGTTAGAGCGCCGGCCTGTCACGCCGGAGGTCGAGGGTTCGAGCCCCTTCTGGTTCGCTCTACGATTTATCTAAAGAAGGACATAGCAAATAGCTGTGTCCTTTTTTGGTTTTGATGATTTGGTGAAAACCGGAAAAGTAACACAAGTATGGGTTAAGACAGTGTAAGCTGTGGGTTTTCGTATCTGGCTTTGTAATAGTGGATTATAGCCTTCATATCACTTATTAGGCCAAGGCGCTCACATTCTTGGTTGAAGACATCCCATAGCTTTTTTCGGCGTGGTGATAGGTTTGTATAGCGGATGCCGAAGTTTTTCTGGTATTTTTCTTTTATTCCTGGGGCAATTTGGTCTAGGTGATGATAATAGATTTCTCGGCTGCCTTGGCGTAAGGTCATACCCATATAGGTGTAGACGAAATATGCCCCGGCTTCTTTTGCCTGGTTTAGGATGCCACGGATGTTTTCTTCCGTGTCGTTGATATACGGAAGTAGGGGAAGTATCAACACGCCGCAAGGTATGCCTTGGGCTGTGAGGGTCTTAATAGCTTTGAAACGCGCGGATGATGGAGCCACTTGCGGCTCTATTTTTTTGCATAAATCATCATCGGCTGTCGTGATTGTAAATTTTACTAGCACGGGAGAATGGGACATTATATCCCTCAAGATGTCTGCGTCCCGGGTAATCAAATCAGATTTGGTTATCGGAGAGACTCCGAAGCTAAAGGCGTTAATTAACTCCAGCGAGTTGCGGGTTAGAAGCTCGGTTTTTTCGGCTGGGTTGTATGGGTCAGACATTGAGCCTGTGCCTATTACTCCGGTTTTAATCTTGCGGCGTAGATCGTTGCGGACTATCTCCAGGGCGTTTTCTTTCATTTTTACTGTTTCGAAATCAGGGTTTTTGAAGCAGTCTGAGCGGCTGTCGCAGTAGATACAGCCATGGGGGCAGCCTCGATAGATGTTCATATTATAATCAAGCCCGAACCAATGGTCCGGGCTTTGATTTTTTTGGATTATAGTTTTGGCTGGGATGGTTGGAATCATTTGTCACCTTCGGGAAGAAACGCGTTAAGGATTACCCCAAGCACTACGGCAATAGCAATGCCCAGCCTGTCAACAGGCACATTGGTATTGCCGATAGAGAAGGTTATAGCAGGGCCGAAGCGCAAACCAAGGCCGGTAACCAGCATTACGGCAACTACGGTAAGATTCTTGGTTTTACTCATATCCACTTTGCTTTCAACTAAATTGCGGATACCCACAGCGGCGATCATACCATACAACATGAAGGACGCGCCGCCTATTATTGCGTTGGGGACAGAATAGATTATTTGTGCAAACATTGGAGAAAAGCCCAGCACCGCCGCATAAATAGCCGCGATTTGTACAACACGGGGGTTAAAGACCTTGGTCAATGCTATTACGCCAACGTTTTCGCCATAGGTGGTGCTGGCAGGGCCGCCAATTAGGCCGGAGAAGCAGCTTGCAACACCGTCTCCGATTAGGGTGCGGGTAAGGCCTGGGTCTTCTATAAAATCTTCTCCTGTGATACTTGATAGTGCTACCATGTCTCCTACATGTTCTGCAATTGTAGCAAGGGCAAAGGGCACCATAACCAATATTGCGATAATATTAAAGCGTGGAGCCATAAATGGAGGCAGGCCTACAATGCTGGCCTCTGCTGCTGCGGTAAAATCCATAATTGCGCTACCGTCGGCATTGGTCATGCCAAACGCGTTGAAAATTAGGGCGATGATATAAGCGCCGCCGATTCCCAAAAGGATAGGAATGATTTTAATCATGCCTTTACCCCATGAGGAAGCTACAATTACTATAAGGAGGGTTATAACTGCCAGCAGCATGTTTTCTGATGATTGGCTGATGGCAAAAGGTGCAAGCATGATACCTATAAGTACTACCGTCGGGGCTGTTACGATTGGGGGCATGTACTTCATAAAGGTTTTGACCCCGACAAGCTTAATAAGCCCTGCAAATAGTAAATACACGAGGCCAGATACAAGGATACCGCCGGTAGCGTATGCCAGTTTTTCTGTCTGCGACATAACCTGCCCTGCAAAGATGCCTGTCTCCGCGTCTGTAATTAGGCGGATACCTACCAGGAACGCGAAAGACGAACCAAGAAACGCAGGTACTCGGCCTTTTGCGCATAAGTGGAAGATAAGCGTACCAACACCCACACCTATAAGTGTGACTTGCACGCTTAGGCCGCTTAAAAGTGGGACAAGAATAGTTGCCCCAAACATTGCAAACATATGCTGCAGGCCTAGTATCCCCATTTTGGGGATGGAAAGATTTTTGGTGTTCATTTTTATGAACCCTCCTTTTTAATGGGGCTACGCCCCAAACCCCGCCGCTTCGCCGGGCTAAGCCCAACTACGCTTCCTCGCTTTGCTGCGGGTGCACTTTGTGCAAAAAAAATGTCCAGGTCAATGATATAAATATCATTAAACTGGACAATTATCCATAAATATTGGCATCCAATATAACACAATACTTGAGATAAACCGGGATAAATGCGGCAACTCAAACCCTCCTTTTATTGCGAATTAGTTCAGAATCGGATGGGGCCGTTCTTCATTTGATTCGCTATTTATGCACTGGATGCTTAAACGGTGGAATGATATCACTACTTGGGAATTAGTGCAAGTATTAAAATAAATATAAGCGTGTGAAGCTAATTTGTGTAGTTGATTTGCGAATAGGGACCGCATGTGAAAGATTGTTTGCTTTTGGGCCCAGGCTCCGGCTGATGCCGAACAGCCCTAGGCGGGGAAAAATGCTGTTTCTTGCGGGTTGTCACCCGCATAAACAGCGTTTTTCCGCCGCCTAAGTCTGTTTGGCGCCTCCGCAATGGGCCCAAAAGCAAACAACCTTTCACATGCTACCGTGGATTAGTTCAGAAACAGGACAGACTTAAAGAAGGAATTGGAAAATTGGGTTGCAGACTGTCTATGTAGCCGTCATGCCGAGAGCATGGCGGTTTTTACTTGCTGAAAAAATCACGATAACGCAAATCATTATTGCGGGTATCGCTAGCATATGACCGCCAACTGCTTTTTTCAGCCAGTAAGCAGTTGAGGTTTTCCAGAATAACAGGGCAATATTATTGTGCGTGTGGTTGCGTTAGGAGCGTTATCATGACTACTTTTGCAAAGTGTCATGAACCCACTTAGACACTTTCACTACGTGCAAAGTGCCGTGGGCCCTGCGGGGCTTTTATTCGCCTACGCTCATTATAGAACGGGTCAATTGCCTTTCAAAAAAAAATTCATTCAACTATTGAAATAGTGGTTGGCAAAGACCAACTATCGTGATAGTATAATAGAGCAACTATTGCAATAGTGGAGGTGCATCATGGAAATCAAGATTTATGATTCAGAGCTCAAAGTCATGGAAGCATTGTGGAGAGAGGGTGATTTAACAGCAGGGCAGCTTGTTAAAATTATGAAAACTGAAACAGGCTGGAACCCTAACACGACGTATACCGTTATTGGTAAACTAATCGACAAAAGGGCAATTGAACGCTTTGAACCAAAATTTGGTTGCAAGGCGATTGTCACCAAGGAACAAGTGCGGCAACAAGAAGCGACTGAACTTATTGGCAAATTGTATGACAGTTCGGCAAGGGTATTTTTGTCTGCTTTTTTAAGCGGCAATAAATTATCCAATGCTGAAATTGAGGAACTTAAACAACTTGTCGAAAAATTGAGATGAGGTGATGGCTTTTGAGTTTACTTGAAATGAGCATATCAGCAGGATTGTTAGTGATTGCCATTGTATTAATTCGGGCTATTGCCTTAAACAAACTGCCAAAAGTGGCTTTCCTTGTACTTTGGGGCGTAGTTTTGGTTCGCCTGCTTGTGCCAGTTGCGATACCCATGCCGTTTGGTATCAACTTTCAATCGGTACTTACAGAAGCTATCAGCACAGTATCACCCAATAACGCTATGTCCAACATATCCGAAGCTGAACAAAATGGACTTTACTGGTTCACCCTTGGCAGAGTAGCAACAGGTGAATTAGGCCGAGATGAAACAATGCAGGGGCAAGCACCAAATATCGCCTTGGTAGCTATTGTGTGGCTTATTGGTGTGGTTGCTTTGCTTACGTTTTTTGCTATTGTTTATATCAAAAATCACCGTGGGTTAAGATTTGCAACAATAATCCGCAACAATGATTTTATAGACGGATGGCTAGATGATAACAAGCTTATGCGCCGAATCTCCATACTTCAATCGGATATGGTAACAACACCTGTTGCCGTTGGGTTGTTTAAGCCCCGAATAATCTTGCCAAAGAGCATGAACCTAAGCGATACAGAGTTATTAAGCCATATCCTTATGCACGAGTATTACCATATCAAGCGATTAGACGCGCTTTGGAAAATACTCATGCTGTTGGCGGTATGTACCCATTGGTTCAACCCCTTGGCGTGGGTCATGTTCATATTGGCAAGCCGTGATATGGAACTAACTTGTGATGAAATGGTAATACGCCATTTCGGACAAGATTCAAAAACTGCCTATGCCTACTCTATAATCGGCATGGCTGAAATGCGAAGCAAATGCGCTTCGCTTTATAATGGCTTTAGCAAAAATGCAGCCAAAGAAAGGATTGAATCTATTATGAAGATGAAGAAAACAGGTATTATCGGCAAAATCGCTGCGTTAACGATGGTGTCTGCTTTGACTATTGGCACACTGACGGCTTTCGCCGCTGACAGAGTCACTGCGGATACGGATGTTTCTATATTCACCCCGCCTCCACAAAGTAGTACAATGTTAACTTTGAACAATCTAGCTTTCGGCATGGCAGAAAGGACACTTAGGGATTTTGGCGTTGATGAGGAATTTGGTATAACGGCCAGTCAGGATGGCAATGTGTATTATCGTGGACAACTAGTGCGATCCGTTATTTTTTATAGAAGTTATGAGGAGGATGATAGTTGGATTGTTATCAATTCTTATGATAGAAATAGCAATTTGCTTGTTTATGTATTTGTTCGGGATTTATGGAATAATGTTGTTTATCTAAATGTAATTGAAGATGATTGCGACAGGGAGCAGAGATGAACTGCGTGAGTTTATAATCATTTGGATGGGCGAGCCTATCGACCTATTGGCAGACCCAGAAATTTACCCCATGATACAAGCTGGAGCTACTTTCAATGAGGTATTTGCGGTGCTTTTCGCAAGATAGTGCGTAGATTTTTAAGTAATTTTCAATGCAAAAGAGGCGGCTTAGTTGATTCTCAGCCGCCTCTTTTGTGTGCGAATATCGCCATGCCATAACGATACTCATTTGATTGAAGCACTGATGAACACAGCCTTAATCACAATATCACACAAAAATATCCCTACACCCCATCACCCTCAAAAGGCCACTTCCTACCCAACTGCCGAGCCCAACAAGCTAACCACAATCGACTACAGTACCCTAATGAAACAAGAATACGCCCCTCTGAAATACGCAATCAACGACATTCTACCCCAAGGGTTATTCATTCTTGCGGGTGCGCCAAAGATAGGCGAGAGTTGGCTGATACTGGATATGTGCCGTTCCATAGCAAGCGGTAACAACCTCACAATAGGGCAAGCATATCTGGACGAGAACGAGGAACTACAGCAAGAAATCACGATTTATTATAAGTTTGTCGGGAAGTTTAACATATAAGGACTTTCGCTAATATGACGGACGATATGAAGGTATAAATATTTCCTTCGTTGAGTCTGTCCTATTGAATCGGTCTTACCCGCACGTGCGGCCCTCTGCGAAGCCATACGCCTACCATAAATTAGATTCACACAAAATATAAAAATTGCCCCATGCCAGGTTTTGACATAGGGCAATGAGCTAGAGTTACATAATCTGTACTACGGCTTTGTCCAGACATTCGGAGCAGATGTCTTTTTGGCTGACGCGGATTGCTCTTTCGGGTTTTTGACAGACAGCACATTTCGGTATTGAGTTTTTTTCGTATAGGTTTAGGATTACTGTGTTGCCCTCTTGAGTGAAGGATATTGTATCAAGTGCATCCCAGTCTAGCGCTTTGCGTAGCTCTTTTGGCAGGTGTAGCCTGTATAGGTCATCGATTGGGCGAGTAAGTTCTTGAGTCATGTTGGCACCTCCTTTCCTTTGATGCTAAAGGCCAAGGGCACGAAAAAGCGCGGAGGGAGACGGTATACATATCATGCATTTGTATACCGTCATCGCTTCCGCGCTGTAATTTATTTTGCACAGCTATA
>Ga0131853_10000684_pt1 | contig 61130 bp, 64 predicted proteins | sample TergutLab28metaG_FD_92764 | JGI IMG/M metagenome (GOLD analysis project Ga0131853, IMG submission 92764) | Labiotermes labralis P1 segment gut microbial communities from Petit-Saut dam, French Guiana - Lab288 P1 (version 2) (version 2) | ecosystem: Host-associated > Arthropoda: Insects >...
TAGAAAAAGTCAAGATGTACATAAAGTGAAACTCTGAACAAAGTGAGGAGTTTCTACATACGGGTACAACGAGACTTTTTGTAGAAAAAGTCAAGATGTACATAAAGTGAAACTCTGAACAAAATGAAGAGTTTCTACATACAGGTACAACGAGACTTTTTGTAGAAAAAGTCAAGATGTACATAAAGTGAAATGCTAAACAAATAGGAGAGCTTTTATGAAATATATCGATCTTCACACCCACACAACATTCTCAGACGGGCTTTATACTCCTAAGGAGTTAATGGAGTATGCTTACAAAAAAGATTTAAAAGCAATAGGGGTTACCGACCACGACACTACAGACAGCCACAAGGAAGCCGCCCATTGGGCATCCCATTATGGTATAGAGTTTGTGCCCGGAGTGGAAATAGAGGCAGCTTATGAAAATATCGAGCTGCATATATTGGGCTATTTTATAGATATTACTAATAAAAACCTCCAAAGTACCCTTGAAAGCCTGCGAAATATGCGTGATAACCGTAATACCAAAATTATAGAAATATTCAAAGAAGACGGTATTAATGCCACTATAGAAGATATACAAAAGCTCACAGGAGATAAGCTTATAAGCCGCCCTCATTTTGCGAGATTTTTAGTTGAGAATGGGTATTATGAATCTGTATCTGATGCTATGAGAAATTATTTGGGGCGCGGAAAAAAAGCTTATGTAGGTCGCCCGCTGCCAACTCCATCCGAAGCTTTTAGTATTATTAAGGAAGCTTCCGGTATACCTGTTTTAGCCCACCCTATCCAATATAGACTTGATTATATTAGAGAAGGAAATATGCTAAAAGAGCTAAAATCCTATGGACTTTCAGGGATTGAGGCTATATATTCTGTAAATAGTTTGGAAGATACTAAGAGATATATAGAATTGGCAAAAAAATACTCCCTCCTTATAACTGGGGGAAGTGATTTTCATGGTGAGATTAAACCCGGGCTGGATTTAGGCACAGGTTACGGTGATTTAAAGGTAAACTACTCGGTTTTGGAAAAGCTTAAGTCTTACAGAGACTCCTAAAAACCCTTATTAACGCGCTCTTTAAACATAATTGTCAGAGTCTCTCCACAAAGAGAATCCTTAAGCTGCCTAATTTGGGTTTGGATACAATCATTACTATCTACATTTGTTATGCTTTGGTAGGTTTTTCCATCTTCCAATCGAGTTTCTGTTATATATTCACCATTTTTAGGTAGTATTTTTTTATCATCTGCCTTAATGATAAAGTTTTTTTCGACAATATCTGATACTGTTCCTTTTAGGAAATAATCATATCCCAAAAGTTCATTCGCCTTATTAATTTCGCCGTTTTTCAAATATTCTCTTATAGTTGTTGAAGATATCTTCTCATTATTCGACAATTCATGAGGTAATATTATGACCTCTATACCCAAATCAGGGCTTATCTCCTGTATCTTCTCCGCATTCCATACCCTGTCTTTTCCAAAAGCAAATCCGGCACCTACCGCCAGTTCTTTAGCACTAAACTGCCCTATGAGTATGTTTTTTATAAAGTCTTCCCCACTCATGCGAGAAAATTCTAAGGAAAAAGGATATTCCACTAATAGGTCTATATCTAGGTTTTTAGCGACTTCCACCCGCTCCTCAAGGGAAAGTATAGACTTAGAGGTTGTGCCCTTAAACACATCCTTGGGGCGAGGATTAAAAGAAAAGGCAACGCTTTTTAAGCCCCGGCACAGTTTAATTTTATTAATTTTTTCTATTAATGCTCTATGTCCTCGGTGAAAACCGTCAAAATTGCCGACAGTCACCACTGTAGACGCATTTTTATAGATAAAATCGCTGCGCTTTACATATAACACTGTTTTTACACCTCATCTAAGTTAATGAGTATGACTTCCGGCTTTAAAAACCCTGTATCTTCAAGGGTGTAAAGCCCAATAAAGCGTTCTTTACCGATATAAAGTCTATATTTATTACCTGCTTCCCATTTCTCACACCGAACATATTTTTGTTCAATCTTGTTGCCGTTTTTAATATACCTACGAGACTCGTCACTTGCATACACTTTAATATAATCTTTCAAAGTCTCATCAGGCGGGATTATGTAATCTGCAATTTTGTCTTCTAAAACCAGTGCTTTTACATCATCTAATTTTATTGAATCCTCAATACAAAAATCACCGCTGACCGTTCTTAAAAGCTCCCCCATAGCAGCACCACAGCCTAATATTTCCCCAATATCCGCACAGAGTGTGCGAATATACGTTCCCTTAGAGCATTTTACTTTTATACGGGCACTTTCGCCCTCATACTCTAGTATATCAATACTGTATATATTGACTTTTCTGGCTTTTCGCTCAACTTCTATCCCTTTGCGGGCAAGATTATAAAGCTTTTCGCCTCCAATTTTAATAGCTGAGTACATGGGAGGTATTTGACTGATTTCACCAATAAATTTCTCTAAAACCCTTGTAAAATCTCTCATATCAACTATAGCAGGGCGATTGTCACAAAGTATATTACCGGTTAAATCCTGTGTATCAGTTCTAATTCCAAAATGTATATTTGCTTCGTAAACTTTATCTGCTGCCATTATATAATCTGCAAGCTTAGTGGATCTACCTAAAACAATAGGCAAAACACCCTGAGCCTGAGGGTCAAGGGTGCCTGTATGACCGGTTTTTACCTTTAATATGCCCTTCAAAATATTAACAACATCATGGGATGTATATCCTTTTTCCTTATACACATTTATTAAACCGTTAAATCCCATTGGTGTTATACCTTTCGCTTATCTGCTCCAGCACCGCTTGCAGAGCCTCTTTAGGCCCCATTTCTATAGTAGCGCCTGCGGCGTTTGCATGACCGCCGCCGCCCCAATGGGAGGCTACAATATTTACATCAAACCCAAGAGAGCGAAAGCTCGCCCTTGATTGGCACTCCCCTGACTGGGAAATGAAAACAGCAATCTCAGAGCCTTTTGTGTTTAGCAAGTACTCACAAATACCTTCTAAATCGGCTCGGCTGGCACCTACATTATCCATATCCTCTTTAGTAATATGTGAATATGTAACAGGCAAATCTTCCATAAATTTCATATTGCCTATAGCTTTTGATAATATCATTGCCTCTGTATAAGTATGGCTGAGCATTATATCAGTGTAAATAGTATTAAAAGGAATGCCATATGACATAAGCTTTGCTACTTTAACCATAGTATCGGGAGAAGTCGATTTAAACCTAAGACCTCCTGTATCAAATATAATACCCGTATAAAGAGCCTGGGCAATTTCTTTATTCATATTACCCATTTGCTCTAATATATCATATACCATTTCGCTTGCAGAGGAAGAAGAAGCATCAACATAGTTGATTTTTCCATAGCTTATATTGCTTATGTGATGGTCGATTACTATAGTTTTATCGGTTTTATCGAAAACTCTCGCAAATCTTCCCATGCGCTCTTTTGCGCCGCAATCACAGCTAATAAACAAGTCCGGCATAAGCCCGGACAAGTCATCGGTTTTTACAAACTCATTGCCCCCTATAAAATGGTAACGCTTCGGGATTTCCTCGAGTAAAACTACAATCTCTTTACCAAGTTTATTAAGGCTCATAGCCAAAGCAAGGCATGAAGCCACCGCATCTCCATCAGGGCTTACATGTCCTGCTATAGCTATAGTAGTACTTCCATAAATTTCTTCTATAATCTGTTTGATTACATTTTGCTTTTGCACCTGATCCATACCTACTCCTCTACGGATTTATCAGAATTAGCCTGAGCTATAAGTTTAGCCATTTTCAAGCTATAATCCAATGAATTATCTAATAAAAATTTAATCTCAGGAGTATTTCTTAAATTTATCTTTTCAGCAATACCGCGCCTAATAAAGCCGGAAGCGTTTTTAAGCCCTTCCATGACCTCTTTTTTCTGCTCATCATCACCCATTATTGAGACAAAGACCTTAGCTTGGCTTAAATCATTCGCCGTCTCCACTTCAGTTACAGAAACCATAGTGGATATACGAGGGTCTTTAAGCTCTGAGCGTAAGATATTAGCGCATTCTCTTAATATTTCGTCATTTATACGCATTAGCCGCTGGCTTGCGCTTTTCGGTTTTTTCCTCATTACCTTGCTATTTCCTCCATTATAAAGGCTTCCACCGTATCTTCCTCTTTGATATCGTTAAAGTTTGTAAAAGTCAGACCGCATTCATAGCCGGCAGCTACTTCCCTCACATCATCTTTAAACCTTCTAAGGGCGGCAAGCTCCCCTTCGTGGATTACAATCCCGTCACGTACTATGCGGACTTTGGCATTCCTTTGCATTTTACCGTCGGTAACATACGCCCCGCCAATGGTGCCAATGCCTGAGGCTTTAAATATCTGCCTGATTGTTGCGTGACCAACGATTTTTTCAGCAAATTCAGGGTCAAGCATACCTTTCATAGCGGCGGTAATATCCTCAATAGCGTTATAGATAACCCTATATAGGCGAATATCCACTTTCTCATCCGACGCAACAGCCTGTGCCGCATTTTCAGGGCGTACATTAAAGCCGATTATAATAGCGTTTGAAGCCGCTGCCAGCATAACATCAGACTCGGTAACTGCACCTACGCCGCCATGTATGGTTCTAATCCGCACTTCCTCATTGGAAAGGCGTTCAAGGCTGTTTTTAACCGCCTCAACAGAACCGGCAACGTCAGCTTTGATTACTATATTCAAATCCTTAACATTACCTGATTGTATTTGGTTAAACAAATCATCAAGGGATACTTTTTGAGGAGTATCTTTAATCATATCCTCTCTGCCCTGTGCAACTACAGTCTCGGCAACCTGCCTTGCCTGCCTCTCATTATCGGCAATATAGAATACATCCCCCGCTAAAGGAACTTCGTTTAAGCCCAAAACCTCAACAGGCATGGAAGGTCCCGCGCTTTTTACTTTCTCGCCCTTATCATCCATCATAGCCCTGATACGACCGTGGCAAGCACCGGCAACAATAGGGTCGCCGATTTCAAGAGTCCCTTCCTGTACAAGTACAGTGGCAACAGGACCTCTTCCTTTATCAAGCTGGCTTTCAATAACCGTACCTCTGGCACGTTTATTAGGGTCAGCTTTAAGCTGGCGCATTTCAGCAACAAGTAGTATCATTTCAAGTAAATGGTCTATACCTGTTTTTTGAAGGGCTGATACAGGGACGCATATAGTCTCCCCACCCCAATCCTCGGTGAGTATATGGTATTCCGTAAGCTCCTGCTTTACCCGCTCAGGATTGGCTGACGGCTTATCAATTTTATTAATGGCTACAATTATTTCAACATTTGCTGCTTTGGCGTGGTTAATAGCCTCAATTGTTTGAGGCATAACGCCGTCGTCGGCAGCCACAACAAGTATTGCTATATCCGTAACCTGAGCACCTCTCATACGCATAGCCGTAAATGCCTCATGACCGGGCGTATCAAGGAAAGTTATAGGTTTGCCCCGCACATCAACAGTGTAGGCCCCTATATGCTGGGTTATCCCGCCGGCTTCACCAATGGTTACGCTGCTCATTCTTATAGAGTCAAGTAAGCTGGTTTTACCGTGGTCAACATGACCCATAACAACAACTACCGGCGGACGCTCAGCTAAACCTTCTTCGCTTGTAACATCCCCTTTAAAAGCCTCCTCGAAAATATCAATCTCATCAGCTTCTTCCACCAAAATATCAAAGCTGTCAGCAATATTGGATGCCGTGTAGTAATCAATCTCTTGATTAATGGTAGCCATTATCCCTATTTTCATAAGAAGCTTAATAATTTCACCTGTTGTTTTACCAAGTTTATCAGCTAACTCCTTAACTGTAATACTTTTGCCCACAGTTATGACTTTTATGCCAATAGCTTCTCTTTCTTGAAGTGCCAATGCTTCTTGCTGCTCTTTTTCAGCCTGAACTTGCTTTCTTCTGTCTTTTTTGCTTAATTTTTTAGTTCTCGGCCCTTGCTTAGCAGTCTTAGACGCATCTTCAAAAATAGATTCCTGCTTAGTTTTTTTGCTTATATCTTTAGACTTATCAGATCTTTTATGAGTTGGCTTTTGTGCCGTTGCCGTCGTGCCGCCTGAAGGTCTGCCGGCACCACCTTGCCCACCCGGTCTTTGTCCGCCGCCTGGAGTGAATTTGCGCCCGTCCCTTCCATCTTTATCCGGTCCGTCTTTCCTTTGAAAACCTTGTCCCGGTGGTCTTTGCCCACCGCCGCTTGGTCTTTGTCCGCCGCCGCCAGGTCCGCCTTCTCTACGCTGCCCTTGATAGGTCGGTCTATCACCTTGAGGTCTTTGACCTTGATACGGGGGTCTATCACCTTGAGGTCTTTGACCTTGATACGGGGGTCTATCACCTTGAGGTCTTTGACCTTGATACGGGGGTCTATCACCTTGAGGTCTTTGACCTTGATACGGGGGTCTATCACCTTGGGGTCTTTGACCTTGATACGAGGGTCTATCACCTTGGGGTCTTTGACCTTGATACGAGGGTCTATCACCTTGAGGTCTTGTGCCTTGAGACCGCTCCCCCGGTGGTCTTTGACCTTGGGGTCTGTCTCCGGTTGGTCTTTGACCTTGCGGTCGCTCCCCGGTTGGTCTTGCTGCCGGTCTTTGTGTTGTGTTTTCAAAAGAGCCTGGTGTTCTCGAAACAGCCTCTTCCGAAGGACGCACAGGGGCAGCCCTCTTTTGAGCCAAGTCCTCCGCGGCAGGTTTTACCGCTTCTACCTTACGTTCAACAGACTGATGCTCAACAGTCGGTCTTTCATCAGCCCTTACCGGTCTTGCCTGAGTCTGCACAGGTCTTTTAACCACTTGCTCCCTAAGCTGTGGCTGCGATCTCTCCACTTGAACCTGCGGCTTTGGCTTATCTTCAGCCGGCTTCTGCTTTTTAGCAGGTCCTTGCTCTTGGGTCATTTTGGCAGTATTAGCCGCAGCATTTCTAAAAAAATTCCTAACGGTGCTGGTTTCATCATCGCTTAGGTTAGATGCCGCCTTTTTGTCTTTTATATCTAATTTATCCAGAAAATTAAGCAGTTCCTTACTGCTTATCGCAAATTCTTTTGCTAATTCATGAACTCTGATTTTCGGCAAATATGCCCACCTCCATACTATATACCACAGGGTCTAATCTCGTATAAGCTCTTTAATTTTGTCCGAAAGCCCCCTATCTGTAATAACAACCACAGGTCTGTTAGCTTTACCTATGGAATTGCTCAAGTCCCCCCTAAATCCTTTTACAAAAAACTCTACGCCATAATATTTAGCTTTATTTGTAAATTTCTTCTTAGTATTGTCAGATGCATCCTCAGAAATTATAACAAGCTGCCCTTCGCCTTTAGCAATTGCGGCAACACAAGCCCCTTCGCCGCTTTTAAGCTTTCCCGCTTTTTGAGCTAAACCAATGTAGGAGTAGGCTTTTTTGTCAATATTAATCATTGGCTTTCCTCCAGTTCAGCTTTCAAAACTTCATAAACCTCAGCCGGCACAGCAGACTTAAAAGACCGCTCAAGCCCCTTTGATTTATGGGCTTTTAAAAGGCAATCCCCATTCGGGCAGACATAAGCCCCCCTGCCTGCTTTTTTCCCTGTAACATCTACGGAAAATTCCCCTTCTTCCGTTTTAACAATTCTGATTAATTCCTTCTTGTTCTTCATTTCCTGGCAGCCTGTGCATTTTCTAAGAGGAATTTTTCTTTGCTTCATAATTTCACCGTCAATAATTAATAATCAGTAATTAAGGGATAGGCTCTAAGAGTTTTCCTTGTTATCTTCTTCATCAATTATCTCATCATCTACATATTCGTCTTCGTAATGCTCTTCATCGTAATATTCGCCTTCGTAATATTCATCTTCTTCGTAATGTTCACCTTCAGTGTAGCCCGTTTCGTCAAACATCTCAGCAAATTGAGTCGTCGAGAAAAACCCTTCCTCTTCCGCTTGAGATTCACTCTTAATATCTATCTTCCAGCCTGTAAGTTTTGCCGCAAGGCGCGCATTTTGCCCTTCCTTGCCTATAGCAAGAGAAAGCTGATGATTAGGAACCACCACAGTAGAACTCCCCGTCTCCATATCAGGTATAACCGCAATAACCTTACTTGGGCTTAAGGCTGCCGCTATAAATTCATGAGGCTCATCGCTCCAATTTATTATATCGACTTTCTCCCCCCCAAGTTCTGCGACTATTAAATTTACCCTATAACCATTTTGCCCTACACAAGCTCCCACCGCGTCAATATCAGGATTTTTTGAATATACGGCAATTTTACTCCTCGAGCCGGCTTCTCTTGAAATTGACTTTATTTCCACAACTCCTTCAAATATCTCAGGCACTTCCTGCTCAAACAAACGCTTAACCAAATCCGGATGAGTCCTGGACACGGAAACCATAGGTCCCTTAGGGGTTTGTTTTACTTCCACCACATATACTTTAACCCGCTCGCCAAAACGGTATTCCTCCCCTGCTATTTGCTCATTAGGGGCTAGTACAGCATCAATTTTACCTGTTGCTATAATTATGTTTTTACCTTCTTTGCGCTGTATGGTTCCGTTTAGGATTTCCTTCTCTTTGGCAATAAATTCGCTGTATAAAATCTCCCTCTCAGCTTCCCTGAATTTTTGTACAACTACCTGCTTTGCTGTTTGAGCAGCTATACGGCCAAAATCTTTCAGCATCGCAATTTCATCAACAATATCGCCTATTTCATAATGAGAATCTATCTGCCTTGCATCCTCCAACAAAATTTCTGTTACAGAATCCTCTAAAACTTCCACAACCGTTCGTTGTTTAAAGCATTTAACAGCTCCGGTGTTTCTATCAAGAGTTACTTTAATATTAGTACGTGAGCCAAAATGCTTTTTACAAGCTGTTACTAAAGAAGTTTCAATAGCTTCAAATATTACCTCCGAGTCTATACCTTTTTCTTTAACTATCTGATTTAGCGCATCAATTAATTCCATATTGTTGCTCATTTTTCGTTAATCCCCTCCTATTATAAGTGAGTATACTCCCGAGGGGAAAAACATCCCCACTCTTCATAATTTAAACTTCCAAGACCCAAATCCATCAAATGCCTTCTGTCATTAAGGCGAACTATTGTTTTTTTTTGCCCAGTCTATTTCAGAAATCGCCGTATTATCAGCCCAATTTATATAATCTACATAATGACTTGGCTTTTCTAACAAACAATTAATTAAAGCTCTCTTTGTAATCCCGTGAGATACTATTAAAATATTTCCACTTATACCTATTGGCTTTAGCTTCTCTTCTATAAATATATTGCATCTTTTAATAAGAGCCTCCAAATTTTCCCCTTCCGGTATTACTGCTTTTGAGAGTCCGCTTGCAGTATCGGCGTTAGGGTATCGCTCACTCTGCTCCTCCCATGTAAGCCCTTCAATTTTTCCGAGAAACATTTCGTGTAAATTATCGCATATTTCAATTTCCCCTTTGCCGCCAGTAATTATCTGCGCCGTTTGCTTTGCGCGAATCAAAGGGCTTGAGAAAATCCGGTCAAATACAATTTCTTGCAAATATTTTTTAGCGGCTTTAGCCTGCTTTATCCCTTTTTCTGTAAGAGACAAATCAGTTGTTGACATTACTCTGCCCGAAATATTACTATAACTTTCACCATGGCGTACAATATATAGTCGCATACTCCTCCTAAAAAATAACCGCAAGCCTGCAAATTGCCACATCAGTAAGTTCAAATTCAAGCTTTTCGAACTCTTCGCCTTCGATTACAATTTTTTCATCAAAGAACCCTAAAAGCTTGCCTTGAAACTCTTTTGTGCCGTTTTGTGCCTGATAAAGCTTAACATCTACCATCCGCCCGGCGTATTTTTCATAATCGCCTTTGGTTTTAAGAGGTCTGTCTATTCCCGGGGAGCTTACTTCTAATATATAGGCTTGCTCAATAATATCCTCAAGGTCAAGCCTTGCTTCAAGGGTACGGCTTATCCCTTCCAAATCATCTATGGTTATGCCGCCTTCTTTATCTGCAAAAACCCGCAAAAACCAGTTGCCACCTTCTTTTACAAATTGCAAGTCACAAAGTTCATAAGGCTTATCCGCCAGATATTCATCAATATAGCTTTTAACCTTCTCTAAAACATCCTTTGCCTGCATAAGCCCGCCTCATTTCATGTATAACTTGCTCAACTGCAAATAACAAGAGTGGGCGAAAACCCACTCCTAATCAGTACATCAGCAAATCATTAACTTGCTACATTATACCAGCCATTTTATAAAAAAGCAAGTTTTAATTTGCTTTTATGGAAATTATACTAAAATCCTTACAAAACAGTGCCGTAAAGGCACTGTTTTGTAAGGATAAGCCGCGCGGCTTGCACAACGCAGCCCACTTTTGAAACAGTATCAGATTAATTGCAAGCAACAATCTGATACTGTTTCAAAAGAATTTAAGTATAATTATAGATGGCTAATTGCTGCAACGCGATTATATCAACTATCTTTTTTTGAATAACTGAATTTAAGCTTTTTAAATGCATACCATTTTCTATTTGATCGTATAAATCAGACATTTCTTTTACAACATTATTCTCAATTTCTATAGCTTCTTTAATGCTATGCCTTAAATTGCCGCATTTCATAATAGGAACATCTTTTTCAGTATAAGCCGCCCCAGTCATCTTGCTATATAAAGAGCCCAAAATAAGCTTTCGATTGCCTGCATTATCCGCTATGCGGCTTAAAGTCGAGCGCGTCTCTGTATCCCTTGCAAATTCACTCAAATTAGTATAAAAACGAAAGGCATTGCCTTCTCCCTGTATAAAGCCTGAAATTGTGGAGGAATGACTGTTGCTTGCCGTACCGGTATTAGACATCGCAGGGCTGTTAACACCCATAGCAGGTGGAAGTCCTGTATTTACATGCTCTGCAGGGTTGTAAGGCTCAAAGGCAACAGGTCCTGCAGGCTGCATAGGTTGCTGCGCGGCAGACATAGGATTCATTGGGTTCATTTGATTCATTTGATTCATCGAACTCATAGGATTTATCTGACCCATAGGATTCATTGGGTTCATTCCATGCCCTTGCATTGTACCTTGGAACTGGTTTCCTTGATTTATAAGATTTGGCAGCCTGAAATTATTTTGATATCCGCCTTGAAATTGCCTGTTCCCTTGCATTTGCATATTATTATGATAAGGCATTTGCCGTCCCATTTGCCGTCCATAAGCTTGATTTTGATTAAAGTAATTCATTCCCCTAACACCTACTTTTTCTAAAATCGTCGGCGAAATTATCGGTAATATGCCCGATATCCTCGCCGACTATATAAACGAAGCGCGCTCCGGATCTATAAATATTATTTTTTGCGCCGCTATACTCCGGCACCCTTACTTTAAAAGCCTCCATGACAATAAAAAAAGCACTCATCACAATTATGCAAACTATCAGCACATAAACCGTCGTTTTGCCCATAAGAGCCTCCCTCGAACTGCCATTTATTACACTATATTCAATGAGAGGACGAGGGGTGAATAATTTGTACTGAAATGCAAATTTAATATAAATATTATTATGAGATATGTTAAAATTAAAGGATGATTACATTAGAAAATATTAACAAAACTTTCCGTGTGGCTAAGCGCCAGGCGGGTTTTAGCAATGCCTTTAAAGCGTTATTTTCCCGTGAGTATGAGCATATTCACGCTCTTTCTAATGTAAGTTTCACTATTAATGAAGGGGAGATGGTAGGCTATATAGGTCCTAATGGGGCAGGCAAAAGTACTACTATCAAAATTATGTGCGGTGTACTTACTCCTGAGAGTGGTATATGCCAAATAAACGGTTTAACCCCTTGGAAGCATCGTATATCTCATGTTAGAGAAATTGGCGTAGTCTTCGGGCAGCGAAGCCAGCTTTGGTGGGATGTGCCTGTAATTGACAGTTTTGAGCTGATTAGGGATATTTACAAAACCGACCGGATTGCTTATAAAAAGAATTTGGAAGAACTCTCACATTTGCTTGAGCTTACGGAAATACTTAAAACTCCTGCAAGGAGCCTTAGCCTCGGGCAGCGTATGCGCTGCGAAATTGCAGCGTCTCTTTTGCACAGCCCCAAAATCCTCTTTTTAGATGAGCCTACTATTGGGCTTGATGCACCTTCTAAGCTTGCTGTACGGCAATTTATTAAGGAGCTTAACCAAAAAAATGGCACAACTGTTCTTTTAACCACTCACGATATGCAGGATATTGAAGCGTTAAGCGAACGTATTTTGCTTATTGGGAAAGGTAAAATACTCCTGGACGGCAGCCTTAACGAGCTTAAAAAACGCGCCACCAACCGTAAAACTCTCATAATCGAATATGCAGGCAAGCCTCCTGAAATTTGTGAGGGCATGAGCGTCATTGAAGACAAAAACAAGCGTATTATTATCACCTTAGACCCTGACGTCATCTCCATAACCGACGCAATATCTAGGCTTTCAGCAGATACTGCTATTTCCGATTTATCCATAGCTTCAATAACCGCCGAGGAGATGGTAGCGGCACTTTATAGGGAGTACTCTATATGAAAAAATACTTCGCAATCTTTCACATACGTTTTGTAAATACTTTGCAATACCGTGCTGCGGCTCTCGCCGGCTTAAGTACCCAATTCGCATGGGGCTTTATGCTGATTTTTTCATTTGCCGCCTTTTATCGCGTTAACCCTAACTCTTTTCCTATGGAATTTTCTCATACAGTCTCATTTATTTGGATACAGCAGGCTTTCCTTGCCCTTTTCGCACTATGGTTTTGGGATGACGATATTGCAAACTCTATACTGGACGGCGGCATAGCCTATGATTTGGTGCGTCCAATAAACCTTTACGGCAAATGGTTTAGCACATCCGCCGCAAAGCGGCTTGCAAGGGCAGTTTTACGATGTATACCTATATTGTTTGTGGCATTTATTTTGCCTGCCCCCTATCGCTTGATATTACCTCCAAGCCTGTTGCAATTTGCTTTGTTTATACTGTCAACCACTTTAGGCTTAGGTGTGGTGGTAGCCTTTGCCATGCTGGTCTATACCTCTTTGTTTTATACTGTCTCTCCTTCAGGGATTCGTGTTATGGTTATGGTACTTGGGGATTTTCTTTCAGGGGGTATTGTCCCTCTGCCCTTCTTTCCGGCACCGGTTAGGAATGTGGTTGAGCTTTTGCCTTTTGCGTCAATGCTAAATATGCCTGCTCGTATATACAGCGGCAGTATTGCAGGTATGGATGCTTTGAGTGGTATACTCCTCCAATGTTTTTGGCTTGCTGCGCTTGTGCTTATAGGCACCCTCATTAGCCGCCGGGTACTTAAGAGAGTAATTGTACAGGGAGGTTAATATGGGGCTTTATATGAAGTTTTTCTCTATGCATCTTAAAAGCCAAATGCAATATAAAACCTCTTTTTATTTTACTGCCCTTGGGCAATTTCTCGCTTCTTTTACGGTGTTTTTAGGGATTTATTTTATGTTTTCTATCTTTGAAGAGGTTGAAGGCTTTGCTTTTTCGGAAGTTTTACTTAGTTTTGCAGTTATGCTTATGGCTTTTTCCTTGGCGGAAATGTTTGGGCGTGGTTTTGACCTCTTCCCGCGTATGTTAGGCAACGGACAGTTTGACAGGGCTTTAGTACGACCGAGAAGTATTATATTCCAAACTCTTGCAATGCAAATGGATTTTACCCGTCTTGGGCGCGCAGCCCAAGCTCTCATCGTTCTTATTTACGCAATCCCAGCCAGCGGCGTACATTGGAGCCCGGATCGGTTTTTCACCCTTTTTCTAATGATAGTATGTGGTAGTTTGATATTTTTTGCCCTGTTTATGATATATGCGGCATTTTCCTTCTTCACAGTGGAAGGACTTGAGTTTATGAATATTTTCACCGACGGCGGGGTACAGTTTGGACGTTACCCTTTCTCTATTTACGGTGAGGGAATACTGCGCTTTTTAACTTTCGTAATTCCTTTGGCTCTTGTCCAATATTATCCGCTTTTGTATTTACTTGGCAGGGAGGATAGTCTTCTGTATATGTTTGCCCCTTTAATGGGTACAATATTCTTGCTTCCGGCTTACGGCTTTTTCCGTTTTGGGCTTAGTCAGTATAAATCCACCGGTTCTTAGCGACAATTACCGACAATATGTTGCAAAACCTGTTGCTATGGTAAACCTTTTGTGGTAAGCTTTTCGTAATGATTTTAAAAGAGGTATTTTTATGTCAAATAAAAACTCGATTTATGGTATTATATTACTAACTGTCATTTGGATAATACTCCGTGAGAGCATTGATTATTTAACTGTAATAATAGGAGTTATTGTAAGTATATGCTGCATATATTTTTGCCGCAAGCTTATCCCCTTGCCTAAAACTCCCAAGATTAAGTTTCTTCGTTTTATGATATATTTACTGTTTCTTTTCGGGCAGGTATATACTGCCGGTTTTTTTGCCATAAAAGTAATTTTAACTGACGCTCATATAGAAATTGTGGAGATTAGGACAAAAATGTCCAGTATGTTTTTTAAAACTATTCTGGTTAACTCTATTACTTTAGTACCCGGTTCTGTTTCCCTTGGGCTTCAAGGTGATAAAATAACCGTACTCTGGCTGCAGCAAAAAACCAAAGACGCTTGCGGCGAATCTATAGAAAAAGCTGATGAAATACTCATTGGCAAACTTCAAAGGATGCTTATAAAAGCTGAAAGGTGATTGGTGATAGGCAATATGGTCTTTTTATTAGTAATTCTAGCCTGTTTACCCTTTTATTTTATAAGAGTTGTAACAGGTCCAACAATATGGGACAGGCTTCACAGTCTTAACCTTATATCTGTTAAAGTTTTATTGTTTATTATACTTTTTGCCTCTCATTTAGAGGCTTCATATTTGTTGGACATTGCTATTGTATATGCCCTTTTAGGCTTTATAAGCACTGTTTTTACGGCACTCTTTTTCTTAGAGCGGATTAGGAATTTAAAAGGCGGTGATGACTAATGGTGCTGCTTGGTGATATTATTATTGGTTTAGGTACTCTTTGTATACTTATTGGCATTATCGGTTTTGTTAAATATAAAAGTTTTTATACAAGAATATTGGTAACAACAAAAATTGAAACTGTTGGGGTAATTACAATTATCATTGGTGTGGCTGTCAGGCATGGTCTTAGCTTTTTCTCTCTTAAAGTGCTTTTACTTATGATAATGATGATTATTATTAATCCATTGGTTTCTCATGTTATAGCCCGCTGCGCTTATTTAACAGGCTATAAAGCTGATGGAAAAATCAAAGATAATAACCCCTATGAAAATAGCGAGGAGAATTAAGATTTATGATAGGCACTGGATTTATTTTACCTATATTCATTTTTTTCTGGATTATCGGTGCGGTTCTTATTGTTAAGGAACAGCATATCCACCGCTTACTTGTAACTTTAGGGATTTTTTCCTGTATTTCTTTTGCTTGTTATTTGCTTTTAGCCTCTCCTGATGTGGCAATGGCACAGGCTGTTATCAGTGTGTTTGCAACCATTACCTTTATTGTAGCTTTTGAGAAATATTATAAATACGCCGACCGCTCTGTAATACAAGCAAAACCATCTATGGTGAAATTTTTGGCTCCTCTTTGTTTTTGCATAGTCCTTGCCGCTATGTTTATTTATTTTATACCTGACTATCCTTTTGCCACAGCACTCCGTGACCAATATGTCTCAATGTTTAAGACTGATATCGGCGGAGAAAATGCGGTAACAGCAATTTATTTAGGCTATCGCTTGTATGATACGGTGTTTGAGGCATTAATACTCCTTGTGAGTATAATGGCTGTAATTCATTTATCTCATTATAAAGACCTTGCCGCACCGAGAGGTATGCCCAGTGAAATCCAAAACTCTGATATTGCCGCTGTAACAATACGCCTTGTTTGTCCTATTATGATGCTTTTATGTATTTTCCTTATAGCCAATGGGCATATATCCCCCGGCGGCGGTTTTCAAGGCGGGGTTGTAGCAGCGTCCTTATTCGTTTGCAGGTATATGATTCACGATCTTTATGATATACCTATTGTACAGGTAATCAATTTTGAAAAATTTATATTTGTGGGAATTGTGCTTTTAGGTGCCCTTTTCATCTATTTAAGTGTGCAAACTTATTTCCCTATAAACCAAACGGCTTACTTAGTTGCTATGAATATGCTTATAGGTTTAAAAGTCGCTTGTGGCTTCCTAATCGTATTTTACCGGTTTATCGCCTTTGAAAGGAGATAGAGATGAGTTCGAATATGCTTGAAATTGCATCTGTATTTATGTTTTTTATAGGCTTTTATGGGGTCATTACAAGTAAAAGTATTATTAAATCAATTGTTGCTATTTCATTAATGGAGGCGGCAGTGGTTGTGTTTTTCCTAAGCTTTGGCTTTATTGACGGGATTATGCCCCCAATCGGCACTGATTTAGTCAATGTTGCTGACCCTCTGCCCCAAGCTTTGATGATTACAGCGATTATAATCGGCGTTGCAGTTACTGCCGTTAATTTAACTATGATGATTTCATTATGCCGACAGTTCAACACAATGGACTGGGATGATGTAAGAAAGGATACCGAATAACAAATGCTTTCTTTCTTTCCAACACTTCCAATTATAACAGCAGTTTTTTTATATGTATTCCCTTTTAAAAAAGCAGGGAAGGCTATTGCAATTTTAGCCCAAATGGCTTTGGTTGCCGCTTCTTTTTATCTGTTTTTCGCGGTCAGGCAAGGAGATATAATTGACCCTATAGGCAATTATGATGGTGTACTCGGGGTTATTTTACGGGCGGATACTCTTGCAGCGGTTTTCGTTGCCCTTGTGGCGTTTATTTTCTTTGTTGCGGCACTTTATCGCTTTCATGAGGATGATGGTAAGCTTTTTTGGTTTTTCCTATTTATTTGGCAAGGACTGTTAAACGGTATTTTCCTGACAGGTGATATGTTTAACAGATTTGTTTTGATTGAGGTTGTAACCGTTGTTGTTTCGGTTATGATTATGTTTAACAGGGATAACCGCTCACAGTATGACGGGCTGCTTCATTTGATGGTAAATACTGTTGCTGTTAAATTTTATTTGTTTGGTATTGGCTTTGTATATAGGCTGACAGGCACCCTTGATATGCACGCCGCAAGGGTGGCGTTGGCTCAAATAGATAATTCCTCATTGGTACTGCCATTTGCCCTTGTTATGACAGCCGTTACTCTAAAGTGCGCTCTGGCACCTCTTTTTAGCTGGTTTCCTAAAGCAGCAGGGACTCCGGGGGCATCTACCGTAGTTTCGACAATTCTTTCCGGCTTGCATATTAAAAGCGGTATTTATATGTTTATCCGCTTTCAGGCTCTTTTTGGTGAAATTGACGCTTCCGGATTTTTCCTGATTATTGGAATTATAACAGGTGTTGTAGGCTTTATGTGGGCCTTGTCCCAGTCGGATATTAAGCTGATACTTGCTTACAATACAATTTCCCAAATGGGTTTGATTATCGCAGGGCTTAACCTTTCCGACAATTATGCCCATGTAGGCAGTATATACCATGTTATAAACCATACTTTGTTCAAATCAGCATTATTCTTATGTGCGGGCTTGGTAGCAAAAGCTTACGGAACTAGGGATACGTCTGAAATACGCGGCGTATTTAAACGAATGCCTATTGTGGGTGCGGCAATTTTAATGGCAATTCTTGGTATAACCGGCACCCCCTTCTTTAATGGAAGTATTTCAAGGTATTTTATCCTATCCGGTGCGGGGGTGGCTACAACCGGGGCTATAATGCTTATTAATTTAGGCACTATTTTGGTATTTATTAAATATTCCATTATGCTTTTTGGACAGCCTAAGCCCGGGCAGGGAGCTGTACCAATAGATAATTTTAAAAAAGCTTCCGTTTTAATACTAGGGATTTTGTGCTTTGCCGGAGGTATTTTTGGAGAAGAGCTTATTAGATTCCTGTTCAACGTAACAGCAAGTGTTGATGCGGCAGGGTATTTTGAAAAGACTATTTTCTTTATACTTAGCGGGCTGGCAGGGTTTTTGATATATAAGTATTATTTAAAAACAAGTAAACTCCTTGCAAAAGTAAGGCAGGTAGAAATAGGGTTTAGAAGTATGTGTACTTTAATGGGTATATTTTTTGCTGTTTTGTTAATTGCGACTCATTTAATAGTTTAAGAAGTATATTAAATGACTATAAAAACCTGCTGCGCTACGCGCAGCAGGTTTTTATGAGAAAATACTAAGGCTCTATAACTTTTTTGCTGGTTTGCTTATTATTGCCACCTGTATCAGGCCCTATAGACGCATTACTATCGTTACTGCCTTGAGGCGATGGTATATTGTACATCTTTGCGTAGGTATCAGCAACCTCATTATCTATAGCTTGTCCTTGCATAAGCCCTGTACTGTCATTTGACGATACCGGCTTAGTATCCCAGAAAGCCTTTCTAAGCTCTTCTATCGTTTTTTCATCAGGCATAAAAGTACCCTCTTTCATATTTGGTACTTTTATTATCAAACATTTACGGATATTTATACATACCCTTGATTACAAAACTCTTCGCGCAGTCATATAAGTCCTTATGTAATACGGCTCGTAAAGGCTGGAAATAACAACTCCCCATGTTCTTCTGGAGCTGGAGGAGTGGATGAAATCCCCATTTCCTATGTATAGACCTATATGGGATATTCCACCATTGCCAACTGTGTCAAAAAACACCAAATCCCCAGGCAGAAGCTCGTATCTGCCTACAGGCACACCATTTCTTGTCATGGCTGCAGAATTTCTGTATAAAATTATACCAAAATCTCTAAACACATGATGTACAAAACCTGAACAGTCAACCCCTACCCTTAAATCATTGCCTGCCCATAAATAAGGTGTTCCCAGAAACTGTTTGCCATGGGCTATTATCTGCCCTGCTAAAGTACTTGTATCAATGGGACCTGAACCATAATGTATTTGCACAAATTCCCTGCTAAGATAGCCTATATAACCGTCAAATGTAACCCTTGCCCATTCAGGGGTACGGTGAAGTACATCAACTGTGGTGCCGCCCGGAACTAAGGTAATAATATCCGTATAGGTAGAGGGACCGCTTCTAAGCCTCAGCCCTGAGCCTGTAAAGGTTGATACAACAGCGCGAGGGGCGTCGCTGCTTTGGATTACCGGAGGCTGATTTGCCGAAACCCCCTGACTGGTTTGAACAGGTGCGGCAGGCACCAATACCTCCTGAACTATTGGTGGAGTAGATGCTGAAGCTTGACGAAGCTCGCCGATAAAACCCCCTGAAACAAAATCTTTGCTTATGTAAGCTAAAGAGCCATTATGCTCTATTTCAACCCAATTGTCCACTATACCAAGGGCTGTGATATTTGTCCCTTGGCTAAACCTATCCAATATCACCGCTTCCAGCGAGGGGTTGTCCCTTATATTTACACCATTGCCGCTTACAGTAGCATAAATCCTGACTATTTCCACAAAATCTGTTGATATAAACGCCCTGATTCCATCAACTTCGATCACGAAAAAGTCGTTTTCCGCCCCTAAAATTTCCACAGCTTGTCCTGTGTTAAATCTGGTAATTATTGCGGAGTTTGTATTCGATTCACTGCGTACATTAAGATTATCAACTTCAACAACCCCAAAAGCTGACGCAAAAACTAAAGCTTGCAGTGCCATTATCATTAGCCATGTTGTAAGTAAAAACCTGAGAAATTTTTTCATAAATCTCATAAAAAATCCTCCCTTATGACATGTGGATAACATATTTATAACTTGTTACGTAAATGTTACGAAATTATTATATAAAATCTACCAAGATTTGTCAACAAAAATCTTCAAATTTTAAGTAATTTTTAGTATATTTTACATCTATTGATATTTTTTATTGATTAATAATTTTGTAATTTGTAAATACTATCTCTGTCATTTTTATGTCAAAAAGCAAAGAAAGGATTTTTTACTATGAAATTTTCAAAGTCTAAATATGCCATAATATTGGCTTGTATACTGGCTTTTCTTTCTGTTTCGGCAATATCTGCCGCACCTATTGACTATAGATATTACCAAAAAGAAGGCTCACAAAAAAAAGAAGTACTGTCTAAATTCAGTACAAAATTTAATAGCGGCGCAAAAGCACGAACTCATAATATGAAATTGGCGTCAGTAGCTATAGATAATTATGTGCTTAGACCCGGTCAAACCTTTTCTTTTAACGAAGTTGTAGGCTATGCCGGACCTCAGCAAAACTATCAAAAAGCTGTAATCTTTGTAGATGGAAAAGAAGAAAAAGCCTATGGGGGAGGAATTTGTCAAGTAAGCTCAACATTATACAATGCCGCTATGGAGGCAAAGCTCGAAATAGTTGAAAGACACCCTCACTCTAAAGCAGTTGGATATGTGGAAAAAGGTAAAGACGCCGCAACAAGCTATGGCGGCGTAGATTTGAAGTTTAAAAACAATCATCCTTTTCCTGTTATTATTAATTCTTATACAAGTGATGATACTTTTACGGTTGAAATACTTCGGTAGTTTTCACAAAAAACAGCCCGAGACGCCGCCATGGCAGACTGGGCTGTTTTATCCTATTATCTATTTACTCCAATCAATTACCACACAAAGATAATTTTCTTTATCAGACATAAGCCCGTGGTATGCTTCCTGTATTTCATCAGGCTTTATTACATGGCTTATTATTTTATTTGCGTCTATCCTGCCCTTTTCTAAAAGGCTTTCAAAATACCTTAAATTACGTGTAACGCTAATTCGGCAGCCCTCTGCACTGCGAAGAGGGTAAAGATTGTTAAATGCACCTCTTACGCTCAACATATTCATATGAATACGGTTAAAAACCTTTGTAACATTCATATCAATATCGGCACGAGGAGTCCCCATAAGAATAACTTGCCCATGAGTTTGTGCGGAGAATACGGCATTTGCTATTGCGCGGCTGTCGCCTGTTACATCTGCACAAATATCAGCACCAAGTCCCCCTGTCATTTTTAATATTTCTTCAACTTGCTTATCAGGCGGAGTATCTACGCATTCGCTAATACCAAGGTTTTCAGCTATTTTGCACCTAGTCTTTGCAGGATCAACTCCAATAACCCTAAGCCCCATTTCTTTATACAAAGCAGCCACTAAAAGCCCAATAGCACCAAGACCAAAGACCGCAGCACTGTCTCCCGGCTTTATTTCACCTGCCGCAACAGAACTTACGGCTATTAATCCAAGATTGTAAAGTGATGCCAGTTTAGGAGATATGTCTCCCTCCATCTTGAATATGCTTGTCCCTTGGGTTTTCTCCCCATTTTCAATACGGCAAACTGAGGCGTGAGGACCTGAATAATATACTCTATCACCAATTTCAATATCTTTAAGACCACTTCCCTTAGCAATAACCTTCCCAACTGACGAATAGCCGGGCCGCACAGGATAAGAAAAGCCTTTTTTTATAGCAAAAACCCTCGAAAGCTCTGTTCCCGCACTTATCATTGAAAACTCGGCTTCTATAACTGCCTCATTTTCCGAAAGATTGGATATATCCACCTCTTCCGTTTGTATACTTGCCTCCCCTACTCCTGTTACTGATACATATTTACTAAGCATAGTAACGCCCCTTTCAGAGAGTGTCCACTGGAAATTTACAGGAAGTTTTTCGGCTGATTTTCCGCCACTCTTCGTTGCGCTCTCCTAGCAGTCATTCTCCGAGAATGCGTCGTCGAGCGCGCCTCGATTAACAGAAAATCAGGCTCGAAACCCATTCCAGAATTTTCCAGTGGACACCCTCTAAAGTTATATTCCAAACAATTTTTCGATAGCCGCAGCAACTCCGTCTTCTTGAACTGATGATGTTATATAATCCGCGGCTTTTTTAGCCGACTCACGACCTCCGTCAAGTGCAACTGCAAAACCTGCAATTTCAAGTAAATTAACGTCATTGCCGCTGTCACCAAAGGCAATAACATTGGAAATATCAAGCCCTAAATGCTCACAAAGCCTAATAGCACCACTGCCTTTGTGTATGCCTATAGGCGTAATTTCAATATCTTTGCCGTCAGTTGAAGGCATTTCAACATTGCAAGCCTCACGGATTTTTACTCGTCCCTCAGCACAAGCCTCCGCTGTTTCAAAGCGGCAGCCAAGTTTAAATATTTGCTCATCAACATTTGCCACATGGGCTAAAAGGTTGTCATACGTAGGATAAATTTCCTTAGGTGCGCTGCCGTCTTTAGGGACTTCCAGCTTAATATTCCTTCTAAGAAGCTCAAGATGCTTCGGTGTTAAGCTGCTTTCACTTTTAAATGCCGCAAAATAAGCGTCTGTAAGAGAGTCAATAACCCTAAGAACCGAATCTGCCTCATCACGCTCAAAAGGACGCTCAGAAATCGAACAATTCTTTTCAAAGTCCCAAATTAAAGTGCCATTTGCTAAAACGCCATATCTAAAAATCCCTAAATCCCTAATACTATCAGGAATGCCGTATTGCATACGTCCTGTTGCAAGAACAGTGATAATACCTGAATTTGAGAGCTTTACGAGTGCCTTTTGCACCGCCTCACTAATACGCCCATCATGAAAAATTGTACCGTCTACGTCAAAAGCTGCTAGTTTAATATTGTTTTTGTCAAATGTTTTGTTCATTTAATAGTCCTTTCGTGCTTTATCTAGCCGTATCCGCCGGAAACGCTATATCCGCGGATTTACGAGCTTTATCTAATAATTCCATAATTTTTAAAGTCTTATCCAGGAATATATCTCGCTTTTTAAAGTCTTTTGAGTCAAATATATTTTTAAAATCCGCAATTTCAAAATAAAGGGTATTCCGCTCTTCTTGCACATTAAAACACTCTTCACAATTACCCCCTGAGAATAAAGTAAAGCCAATACAACGGCTGCTTTCAGCCTCGACATATATAAAGCCTTGCTCCCCTTGGATTTGAACGAAGTTGTTTGAGCGGCTGTCTTTTGCGGCAACAGATGTGGCTATAAAACCATCATATTCACATATAAGAACACCGGAGGTATCAATCCCATTTTCAGCTTTATTAGCGTAATATTTAATATCCTTAGGTTCCCCAAACAGTTCTGTAAGAAAGCCTATATTATAGCAGCCTAAATCCATAAGTGCGCCGCCGGAAAATTCAGGGTTAAATATGTTCGGCTTTTTGCCTTGCAAAAAAGCATCATAACGAGATGAATATTGAGAAAAATTAATCTGAGCAATCTTAATTTTGCCAAGTTCCGGCAATTTATCCTTAATTAATTGCAAATTAGGAAGATGGGGAACTGTCATCGCTTCAAACAGGAAAAGACCTTTCTCTTTTGCAAGTGCAATAAGCATTTCTGCCTCTTTAAGGTTACTGGTAAAAGGTTTTTCACATATTACATTTTTGCCGGCAAGAAGTGCGTCTTTTGCCCAATTAAAATGCAAGGCATTTGGCGCGGCTACATAAATAAAATCCAAATCCGCCTCAAGAAATTTTTCGCGGCAATTATATACATCGGGCACATTATGTTCGGCAGCAAAGGCATCGGCACGATCTTTAGTCCTCGAATACACTGCTGCAACCGTAACCCCTGCAACCTCTCTTGCCGCTGAAATAAAATTAGCCACAATAGAGCCTGAACCAACTGTTCCTATTCTCATAATTTGCATCCTTTCCGTATTATGTTTAAACGATGTCCTGATAACGTTTAAGCTCCATACCGTGCTTATAGTAAGCATAGAGATAGCGGCAATCTACATCGTCGCGATTTTCATAAGATTTAACCACATCTTCCAAATAAGGTATACGCGCAAGCAAATCTGTGGGTACTATAAATATCTGGGCAGGTTTACGCTCATCATATGTAACATATACGCTGCCTGTTGGAATCTCCTTAGTATCCGCACTCATTTTCTCATAAAACTTAACAGATATTCCGCCACCCTCTTGAGGGTAAAGTGTCCCCTCAAAACTGTACAGCCAATAATTTCTAAAGCCCGAATCCCTCATGGGAAGCTCTCTCGAAGCAGACTCGATATTAACAAGGGCAATTTTTTTATTAAGTGCCATTTTTATTATAACTTTTTTATCCCAATTGGCTTCATAATACCTAAAAATAAGTAGCAGTACCATAAGTGCTATGACACAGCCTACTATATAGTGGAAAAAATAGTCAGGAAACGTAAGCGTTATATAAAACCCGCCGGCAAGCATAAGTACAACAAGGACAGCCATATAAACCAATGCTTTGTTTAAAATTCTAGCGATTTTTAATTGCATTATAACAAACCTCACAAATAGTTGACATATATAATAATTATACTGAAATTCTTCTAAAACAGCTGCTTTATAGTTAATATTTTGTGCGGATTTCAGTATAACCCCGCCGAAAGAACCCATACGTATGGATTTGATAAATCTCGCTTATCCATAAATATGGGTTCTTTTATTGCGCTTAAAGAGTCTAAAAACCAGCTTTTTTGAGCAGCTCAAGAAAGTTTTGTTCATCATTATTAGGCACCATACGAGTAGTGAGTTTGCCGCCAAGTTTCTCAGCAACTTTGCGATAAACCTCCGCATCCTCTTTTGTTGCCGCAATGGATTTAGTAACCATTTTATATTCAGTACCGGCGATTGGTGCCGCGTTACCAACATTTACAAATTCAACATTCTCAATTTTTTCAAGAATCTCAAGAGCGTCAGATGGGAATTTTGCGATTACAAAAAGTGATTGATTGGGATTAGCTGCTTCATGCTCCACAAGCTCCGCCACTGACATTACAAGTACTTTATGACCCCGTGCCGCAAGAGGTAATGCCATTTTTTGAATAGGATCAACCGCAACTTTATCATTACAAACAACTATAGCATCCGCACTAATATAGTTAGACCAAATAGCAGCTACCTGTCCATGAATCAGCCTGTTATCAATACGCATATGTTTAATCATTTAACAAGCCCTCCTTTTTCATAATTTCATTTACATCCACCATAGTGGCAGAAGACTCGCTTATGACAGATGCAGCCAGCTCATCAAAATCTTCCATAGCTTCACGATAAGCCAGTAAGCTAATCATCATAGGCACATTCACGCCTGCTAAAAGGCGGCGTTTTTTACCTTCCTTTATTTCTTTTGCAACTAATAGCATTGCGCGGTTACAAGGAGTTCCCCCCATTATGTCCGCCAATATGAAAACACCGTCACCGCTATCGGCTTCTTTTAAAACTTTTTCCAGTCTATCGCCAAAATCTTCAGGGCTGTCAGCAGGGTTTAAATCAAGGGCAAAACAGTGCTCAGCTCCATAAAGCATATTAGCTGCATCAAGTAACCCCGCCGCAAAAGCACCGTGACTTACTAAAACTATCCCTATCAATTGAAGGTCTCCTTTTTAATACCAAGCCGCCTGATAATCAGGCGGCATGGCATATTTTAAAATTAATCCTTTTGTTTTAAAACTTAGAATATAACGCCTGCTGCACCAAGTACAAATGTAACAACAGCCAATATAAGAATAACACGTACAGGCTTAACTTTCTTTTCCTTAAGCAGCCAGTAACAGAAAGCTACCATAAGTATAGGTATCATATGAGGTAAAATTCTGTCAAGTACATCTGCAACAGCAAGCGGAGGAAGTTCAACCCCATCAACTACCCGCTCAAAGGTCCAAGCAGCTCTAACGCCTAGTATAGAAGGAACGAAACCACCGACAACCAGAAGTCCCATAATACCTGCGGCATCACGCATATCGTTAAAATCAGAGTTGCCGGAAATATCGTCAATAATCTTAACTGAACGGTTATAGCCCCAGTAGAACAGCGGCCATCTAGCCCAGAACATAAGAAGCATAGGGATTAAAATAACCAAAACCCCAAGGAAATTACCTTCAGCGGCCAAAGAAGCACCAAGCATGAATGCTAAAGGTTGAACTAAAACCGCCTGAATAGTATCACCAATACCTGCCATCGGACCCATAAGAGCAACTTTGATACTATCGCTCATTTCAGTCTGATAGTCCCCTTCTAATGCCGCGGAAGCACCGGCAATAAGAGCAGACGCGCCAGGATGGCTGTTATAAAATTGCATATGACGCTCAAGATTTTGACAAACTTCCTCATTGTCATCATAAAGCTCCTGCATGATAGGAAGCATAGTATAAGCAAAGCCTGAAGCTTGCATACGCTCATAATTCCAGCACCATTGAAGCGCCCAAGCATGACGCCAAGCTGCTTTCTTTAAAGCCTGTTGAGATAATTTCTTTTCAGTTTTCGCCATCTTCTACGCCTCCTTTCTCATTTTGCCCATTTGAGTGAAAAGAGCACCGGCAGCAACACCAATGATTGCCAAACCAATAGTCGGAACACCCATATAAGCAAACAATGCATAACCTAAAATTAAGAATGGCCAGAAGCGCTTAATATCCATAAATGAAAGAAGAAGCGCGAAACCAACCGCTGGCAAGCTTCTGCCTATTACTTGCATACCAAGCCTAAACCATGCATATTGATTAACGAAATCTTCGATAACCCAAACATTTTCAATAAGCAAAGCACCAATGAAAACAGGGATAAAACGGCTTAAAAACCATGGGATAGTTCCCATAAGATGCCATTTCTGGAAAGCATTAACATCTCTTCTTGCAAGAGCTCTGTCACCGCCATGTTGGAATACAGTAGTAGTAGCACGACCTAAAATATCAAACCAAGTCATAAGCAGTGCTACTATAGAGCCTATTACAATTCCCATTTCAACATCGGCTACATTGCCGCCTGCTGCGATTGCGATTGCGGTTGCGAACATTGCCCCAACATTCCAGTCAGGTATAGTTGCGCCACCAAATGTGTGGAAACCAAGTGCCATTAAAGCACAAACAGCGCCGACTTGAAGACCCACCATTGGGTTGCCAAGGATTAAGCTCACAATCATAGCGTTCATAAGCGGGTTGTTAATACCGCCTACCGCAAGTGAGAACACAATCATCAAACCGGCATACGTGGCCAAAATAAAGGCCAATAAGATTGGATCCATTTACTCACTCTCCTCTTTTTGAGTTTGTAGTGTTTGTTGCTATTTTACAAGCATAAGCTTGCATAATAACCTTGGTTAAATATGGAATAAACGATTGAAGTATTTATCTACTAATTTCTGATTAAACTCTTTGCCGCCATCAATATTAGCGGATTTAAAGAATGGAGGCTGAATGCCTTTTGCAAGAAGCATTTTAGTAGCCTCAAGAACAGTCGCCTGCAGCGCAACCGAAGTTGTAATAGAGCTTACACCGCAAATTGCAGTGTCAAGTCCGGGAAGGTTAATTGCCGCATCTCCTTCCGGTGCTTGATTATCAATCACTACATCAGCTATTTCAAACAATCTCTTACCGCTTTTGTGGAAAGAAGTAAGCTTTGAACTTGCATTAACACTTGTAACGGCAACTACCTTAGCACCACGCTCTTTGGCTTGGGTGGCTATCTCCAAAGGCAATGGATTACGCCCGGAGTTGGATATTATAAATACTGTATCTTCTTTTAGTATTTCCACTTCTCTAAGAAAAATCTCCGCAACTCCCGGTACGGATTCATACTTGCCTTGAGCCGGCTCCTTAATATTTTTAGTTGGTATAAATCCTCCGGCACGACCGCAAAGCTCCATAGCCCCAGCTAAAGAATGCCCCGAGCCAAAGGCCTGCAAAATACCCCCTGCTTCCATGGTGTCAGCTATGCACTTCGCTGCCGCTAAAATATTCTTTTCTTGAGAGGTTCTCAGTTTTTCAATGAGCTCCACTGCTTTGGTGAAAACTTCATTCTCCATAAATATCCCTCCGTTCGGCAAAATAGATAATTTTTCATCATTTTTGCTGGCATCATTGTAAGATTTTAACATAAAAATACTTACCGCAATTGTATAATAATTTACAAAAATTGTCAATCATGATTTTAGCTAAAAAAACTATTCGCCCACTTTACATAAGATTTTAACCCATTTTCATCAATTACTAACTTGCCATCCCCTAAATCTTTGTGAAATTTTCCATGTAACTGATTAGCACCTGTTTTTTTAATAATTTCAGGGGCATTATGCGCTCTTATGCCGCCGCCGGGCAAAATTTCAAGCTTTCCGCCTCTTTTTTGAGTATGTTCAATATAGCTTTTTAAAGAATCCATACCTAAAACAGCTGAATCAGCGCGGCCTCTTGTTAAAACACGGTTAAAGCCAATTTTTTCAAGCTTTTCAAGCATTTCAATCTCATCAGCTGCCGATACATCAAAAGCCATATGAAATACCGCATCCTTACTGCCTCCATATTTATCCATCTTGTCCAATATGATTTTGCACCGCTCTGTATCAAGGTTAAGCATGGCATCTTCTGTGAGTATGCCAAAGGCTATACCGTCTGCCCCATTATCAAGGAGAATATCAAGGTCTATAAGCATTGTTTCAAACTCTTTATCACTATAGCAAAAATCGCCGCCTCGGGGTCTTAGCATTGTTATAATTTCTATATCAGTTTTTTCTCTGGCAAGGCGAAGCGCTCCAATACCGGGCGTAATCCCTCCAAGCTCCAGTGCCGCATTTAGCTCTACCCTGTGTGCTCCGGCTTTAGCACAAGCAATTACATCTTCCGCGCTGCCACAGCAAACTTCAATTTTGATGAATTTATCATTTATACTATTATTCATATGCATTGATCCTCTCTTATATAATTCCATACTTCTTAAATACAGATTTTACCGGATCTATTTCAGGTGCTATATCATCCGCACTTTTTTTAACTGTGTCCGAGGCATGAGCAACAGCAATACCTACGCCGGCGTATTCAAGCATAGTAATATCATTGTATCCATCCCCCATTGCAAGAACCTCATGCTTTTCAAGTCCAAATTTCTCCATCATTTTCTGCATACCTATATGTTTGCCTCCGTCTGCCGGGATTATGTCAACTGCCCAATTATTCCAGCGTGTTGGCATAGCATTTTTAAGGCGTGGAATTATTAAATCCTCCACCTCCTTGGTTATATAAGGCATCACCATATAAATTGCCTCTTTTTTATAGTCAAAATTGTCCGGCAAAAGCTCCGGCAGCTTAATATCCACAAGTTTTGATGACTTTCGCACCATATCATCATAATTTGTTATATAAACTTCTCTAAGAGTGTTTACAGCCATTGCAAAGTTCATTTCCTTACGCATAGCAAACACAGTCTCTATATCAATAACATCAAGAGGCAGGCTGTAAAAAGGATCCTCCTTGCCAAAATGGCAAATGGCACCATTCATCCCAACATAACCGTCAAATTCTATATGCGCCATTGTTTTGGATTCATACTCATCCAATGTATTGCGCCCTGTTGCCGCAAAAACAAGTATACCGTTTTTTCTTGCAGCTTTGACGGCTTCTACTGCGCTATCTGGGATTATTCTCGTTAGTGGGTCGGTCATCGTGTTGTCAATATCTACAAAAACAGCTTTTACTTTCAATAGTAAACTCCCCTTTATAAAAGTCTTTGTTAGTCCTTAAGTTCTTTATCTATTAAATATAGAGCAATACGAAGTGCCTTAAGTCTGCTATGCATAAGAGAGTGTTGCGCTGTACCTTCATTAAGTTTTTCATAGGATTTTTCGCATTTGCCTATTAGTGAAACTATAGCGCGGCGTGCACCCTGCAAGTCGGACTTTGATAAATTTTCTATATAGCTTCACTCCTTTTAAAATAACTTCAGCTGACTATCGCCGTAACCTGCTTTATACCTGCTTATTATGGCTCGCATATCGTAGAGCAAACCAAGTTTTTCACACTCGTTTGCGAATATTCCCCTTAGCTTTTTTCCATTAGGGGATGAGCAGTTGTACCTTAGATCGTATTTTTTAATATATTTTTCTTTAATCCCGGGAAAATGCTTGTCAAGACAATCATAATAATACTCTCTATTACCTTGCCTTAAGGTCATGCCCATGTAACCATAAGCAAATTTAGCACCGGCATCCTTTGCCCGGCGTAAAATCCCTGCAATATTTTCCTCTGTGTCGTTTATAAAAGGCAGGATTGGCATAATCAGCACACCGCAAAAAATCCCCTTATCAGCAAGTTTACGGATAGCTTCAAACCGCTCTGAGCTTAGAGACACATTAGGCTCTATTATTTTACATAATTCATCGTCAGCCGTTGTAATAGTTAGGTTTACAATAACCGGTGAATGAGTCTTTATATCTCCAAGTACATCTAAATCCCGTACCACCATATCAGACTTGGTTGAAATTGCTACTCCAAAACGAAAAGCATTTATAAGCTCCAAGGCATTAAGGGTTAATCTTAGCTTTTCCTCTAATGGGTTGTAAGGATCGCTCATAGCCCCTGTTCCTATTACCCCTGTTTTTACTTTGCGCCTTAAATCGCCTCTTATAATTTGAAGGGCGTTTTCTTTCACTTTTACTGTGTCAAAATCGATATTTCTGTAACAGTCACTTCTACTATCACAGTAAATACAACCGTGAGAGCACCCGCGGTAAATATTCATATTATAATCAAGCCCAAACCAATCATAGCCGCCTTTAACATTTTGGATAATGGTTTTCGCTGGGACAATTGGAATATTTTCCATAAACTTGCCTACTCCCCAATGATTTTTATTAGCACGCGTTTATCCCGCATACCATCAAATTCACCATAAAATATCTGTTCCCAAGTGCCAAAATCCAGCCTGCCTTTGGTAATCGCAACTACAACTTCCCTTCCCATTACGCTGCGCTTTAGATGCCCGTCCGCATTGTCTTCATAACCATTATGAGCATATTGAGAATGAGGTTTTTCCGGTGCTAATTTCTCAAGCCATACTTCGAAATCACTGTGTAGCCCGCTTTCATTATCGTTTATAAACACAGATGCCGTTATATTCATAGCATTTACAAGGCACAGACCTTCTTGTACGCCACTTTCATTAAGTGCCGATTCAACCTGAGGGGTAATATTAATAAAGGCACGGCGGGTTTTGGTGTGCAAGGTTAGTTCGCTTCGATATGACTTCATATGTTTCACCTCCAGTTAGAGTATATCATAAATCTCTTGACAAATGGAAAATTTTTAAGTACAATGATAATTACTATCAATTAATATTGATTGCTATAGAGCGGCACCCTTGGCAAATTATTATTTGCATTATTTGCCCTTGCGTAAGCTGTGATACTTTGTTAAAATTAATATGATTAGGTTTGCGGAATTTGTCGCAAGGTCTGATTAGATTTCTAGTGAGGTGATTTCAATGAAACAAGAATGGGCTGGTTTTAAAACCGGCAACTGGGAACGAGAAGTTGATGTTAGAGATTTTATCCAGCAAAATTACACGCCTTATACAGGCGATGCAACTTTTTTAGAAGAGCCTACTAATAACACAAAAAAGCTTTGGGATAATGTTTTGGAGCTTTTTAAGCTTGAAAATGAAAAGGTCGTATTAGATGCTGAAACAAAAATGCCTTCAACAATTACAACTTATGGTCCAGGCTATATTAACAAGGAGCTTGAAGCAATTGTAGGGCTTCAAACAGATAAACCTTTAAAAAGAGCTATAATGCCTTTTGGAGGTCTTAATGTGGTAAAGAGTGCTCTTAGCAGCTACGGCTATGAACTAGATAAAGATACTGAAAAAATATTTAGCGATTACCGCAAAACCCATAATGACGGCGTTTTTGATGTTTATACTGAGGAAATGCTTAGAGCAAGACGTTCCGGTATAATAACAGGTTTGCCTGATGCTTACGGCCGCGGACGTATAATAGGCGATTACAGGCGTGTGGCTTTATATGGAACGGATTTTTTAACAGAGCAAAAGCAGCATGAGAAAAAAGAGCTGGATTTCTCAGAAATGAATGAATCCACAATACGCCTTAGAGAAAATATCAGCGAGCAGATAAGATCCTTAAAAGAGCTTACCCAAATGGCTTTGGGCTATGGTTTTGACATTTCCGTACCTGCTAAAAACGCCAGGGAAGCTGTCCAGTGGACATATTTTGCTTTCCTTGCGGCAATTAAGCAGCAAGACGGGGCCGCAATGAGCCTTGGGCGTGTATCAACATTTTTAGATATATATATCGAAAAAGATTTGAAAAACGGCGTAATAACTGAGTCTCAAGCACAGGAGTTTATCGATCATTTCGTAATGAAACTTCGTATGGTGAGATTTTTACGTACACAGGACTATAACTCCCTGTTTTCCGGCGACCCTACATGGGTTACTGAGGTAATAGGCGGTATGGGCGAAGACGGACGTACTCTTGTTACAAGGAGTTCTTACCGTGTCCTTCATACTTTGTATAATTTAGGTCCCGCGCCGGAGCCTAACCTTACGGTTTTATGGAGTGTTAATTTACCTAAACACTTTAAGGATTATTGTGCAAAAGCTTCTATCGACACCAGCTCTATCCAGTATGAAAACGATGATCTTATGCGCGGTCATTGGGGAGATGATTACGGTATAGCTTGCTGTGTGTCCGCTATGCGCCTTGGTAAGCAGATGCAGTTTTTCGGTGCGAGGGCTAATCTTGCTAAAGCCCTTCTATACGCTATTAACGGCGGTAAAGATGAAAAAAGCGGTGAGCAGGTAGGTCCTGAGTTTGCGCCTATTGTAAGTGAATATTTGGATTACGATGAAGTAGTTCGCCGTTTTGACCAGGTTATGGAATGGCTTGCAGGGCTTTATATAAGCACTCTTAATGTAATCCACTATATGCATGACAAATATAATTACGAAAGCCTCCAATTGGCTCTTCATGATAAGGATATATTACGTACTCAGGCTACCGGCGTTGCAGGGCTTTCTGTTGTGGTGGACTCTTTATCCGCAATAAAACACGCTAAGGTTAAAGTTATTAGAAATGATACGGGGCTTGCTACTGACTATGAAATCGAAGGGGAATATCCGGCTTTCGGCAACAACGATGCTGAGATAAACAAAATGGCCTCCAATCTTGTTAAAAACTTTATGACAAGGCTTAAAAAACACTCAACCTATAGGGAAGCTGTGCCTACAACTTCTATACTTACGATTACCTCAAACGTAGTATACGGCAAAAAAACAGGCTCAACACCTGACGGCAGGAAAGATGGGGAACCGTTTGCACCAGGCGCAAACCCAATGCACGGCAGAGATAAGAAAGGCGCAATCGCCTCACTTTCCTCTGTATCTCAGCTGCCTTACACCTACGCCTTAGACGGTATATCCTATACTTTCTCAATTGTGCCATCGGCTCTCGGCAAAACCGCTGAGGATCGGATAAGCAATTTAGTTGGCATTATGGACGGTTATTTCGGCGATAACGGTCATCATATAAATGTAAATGTCTTTGACCGTGAAACCCTTTTAGACGCGATGGATAAACCGGAGCTATATCCGCAGCTCACCATTCGCGTATCAGGGTATGCTGTAAACTTTGTAAAACTTACAAGGGAACAGCAGATTGATGTTATCCATCGTACATTCCACGAACGAGTATAGGAATTATGAGTGAAGTTGTAGGGAGAATCCACTCTATTGAAACATGCGGAACGGTGGATGGTCCCGGTATCAGATATGTAGTATTTGCCCAAGGCTGCCCTCTTAGGTGTATGTACTGCCACAATCCGGATACATGGAGTATAAATAATCCAAATGCCATGAGACGTACCGTCTCTGAGCTTATGCCGGATATAATCAAGTACAAATCGTACTTTAGGGCAACCGGCGGTGGTGTTACACTAACCGGCGGCGACCCTCTTATGCAGAAGGAATTTGCCTTGGAGCTGTTTAAAGCCTGTAAACAGGAAGGACTGCATACATGTCTTGACACCTCGGGCTATAGCAGGGTCGACGCTTTGACAAAAACGATTTTGGAATATACGGATTTAGTGCTTTTGGACTTTAAAAGTATTAATCCGGACACTTATGAAAAGGTAACCGGCTTTCCTATTGAGCGGACTATGAAATTTGCCAAATATCTAAGTGATAATAATATCCCCGCCTGGGCATTGTTTGTACTTGTGCCGGGGCTTACAGATGATGAGAAGGAACTTAAGGACTTAGCGGCTTATTTAACTACTCTTAAAAATATTGAGAGAGTTGGGGTACACCCTTTCCATCAAATGGGGGCTTATAAATGGCGCCAGCTTAAACTTGATTACCAGCTTAATAACGCACCTACACCAACACCGGAAGAGACTGAAAAGGTGCGGGAACTATTTAAAAGTTATGGATTTGTTGTTAGATAAAATCTTTATTTATTAAGAATTATTTCAAAGGCAGCTAAGTATTAAGCTGCCTTTGAAGTTATATATAGTTAAGCCCTTTTAAAATTGTCCAAGTAAAACGCAGGATTTTACTCACAAAACTAAAGAGGCGACAACAACAAATGCCAAGTTTTAATGAATGGGTTTAGAGGGGCTTGACTATAAAACAAATAAGGAGGCTTTTATGTTTGATTTGCTTTTTAAAAACGCCAAAGTTGTTGATGGGACTAATTCGCCTTGGTATATTGCCGATGTAGGGGTAGCGGACGGTAAAATCGCCAAAATAGGCAAGATTTGTGAAAGTGAAGGAACTAAAGTAGTAGATGCGAAGGGCTATGTTTTATCTCCGGGCTTTATTGACAGCCATTCTCACTCTGATTTTGGCATTTTGCGCCACAAATTAAATGAAAGCCGCATACTCCAAGGTATTACTACGGAACTTGCAGGTGATTGCGGTATGTCACCTATGCCTGTTACGCCTGAGCGGCGCGCTCTTTTAGAAAAATATGTAGGCTTCTTGGACGAAGGCATCGAGCTTGATTGGACAGACGCCGCAGGGTATTTTGATAAGGTTGAGAAAAACGGCACTTCCGTTAATTTCGCGATGATGGTAGGTCACGGGGCTATCCGTATTGCCGCAATGGGCTTTGACGACAGGGAGCCGACCCCTGAGGAACTTGATAAAATGCGTGAATATACAAAACAGAGTATGGAGCAGGGCTGCTTTGGTCTTACTACCGGTTTTATATATCCTCCCGGATGTTTTTCCAAAAACGATGAGGTTATTGAGCTTTGTAAGGAACTAGCCCCCTACGGCGGCTTTTATAAGAGCCATATGCGCTATGAAGGCGATAAAGTTATGGAATCCGTTGAGGACACTGTGGAAGTTGGCATTCAGGCCGGTATACCTGTACAGGTTGTTCACCATAAAATTACAGGCAGGAAAAATTGGAAATACAAAGGTTATGCCACATTGGCTTTTATTGAGCGTGCTCGTGAGAGAGGCATAGATGTTACTGTTGACCAATACCCCTACACCGCTTCCGCTACTACTCTCACCTCAACGCTACCTCAATGGGCACACGAAGGCGGGCTTGAAAAAATGGTGGAAAGGCTTAAAGATGCTGAGACACGTAAGAAAATTACCCAGGAAATGCGTGAGTATTTTGAAAGTGATATGAGGGTTTGGTCTGATGTGTTTATCACCTCCGTACCAAGTGAGAAAAACGCTTGGGTCAAAGGCAAAAATATTCAAGAAATTGCTGACAAGCTTGGCAAAGACCCATTTGATGCCGCTATTGACCTTATGATTGAGGAGGATGGCACTGTAAGGCAATTATCTTTCGGTATGTGTGAGGAAGATATTGAAATGATTATGAAAAAGCCTTTTACAATGATAGGCTCTGACGGCGGCGCACAGCCACTTGATACAAATGATGTGCCGCATCCGCGTAATTACGGTACTTTCCCAAGGGTAATCTCTCATTATTGCAGGGAGCGTAAATTGTTCTCATTAGAGACTGCGATACATAAAATGACAGGCTTCCCGGCGGCACGTATTGGGCTTGCTGATAGAGGTGTCATTAAAACCGGCATGTGGGCTGATTTAGTACTGTTTGATTTTGACAAAATCAAGGACACCCCTTCCTTTACAAAACCAAATGCAGCTTGTGAAGGCATCAAACAGGTTTATGTAAACGGTGTACTCACTGCTGAGGATGGTGTGCATACAGGAGCTTTAGCAGGTAAAATGCTTCGCAGAGGGCAGTAAATGCAAAAGGCTGTTAAGGAATTTTTAGATGAGTTTTCGCTGCACACAAGCCCTGAAACTCGTTACCTAGACTTAGTAGCGGAAATAGGCGAACTTGGTAAAGAGATACTAAAAGCTACCGATTACGGTAAAAAATACTTTGTCAAAACCACCCAAATAGCAGAGGAAACAGGGGATTGCCTGTTTTCTTTGCTTGCTCTTTGTGAGGAACTGGGAGTTAATGGGGAAGAGGTGCTTTTAAGGGCTTTAGCGAAGTATAGGAAGCGGTTTGAAGAAAAGGGAAGTATTGATTCTGGTAAATAGTATTATAAACGAGCAGCCACACAACATTTTGCAATGGATTGTGTGGCTTTTTTGTGCCTCTACTCACAATAAGTAAATGTTTTAATAATACTCTCCTCTAATTGTGCAACTTGCTGGCAAATTACATTCGATATTACTTCCTCAATGGACTGATTGGTGGTTTCCGCAATATGTGCAAGCCATTGACATATTACTTCATCTAATTCTATTTGAAATTGTTTCATAGTATTCCTCCTTAATATAGTTGTATATATCCTACTATATCACAGATATTTTAGTAGGACAAGTCCCCCTTCCGTATCATTCTTCTCCTTTAAAATTAAAGTGGGAGACATCCTACCACAAGGAGAGGTGATACGTATGCGAAGCTTAAAAGAAACAATTTCATTTAGAATTATGCAATTATGCGAAGAGAGGGATATTTCGATTTACTCCCTTGCAATTTCATGTGGTGTCGACAAGTCCACTATTTATAGCATCCTCGGCAATAAAAGCAAAAGCCCCGAAGTCGCAACCATCAAAAAAATTTGTGACGGTCTTGAAATTACATTAGGGCAGTTTTTCAACACCCCTGAATTTGATGGGCTTGAACAGGAGATAAAATAAGCATAATAGAAAAACCACAAACCATCTTGCCTATTTAATAGGTATATAATATAATAAAGCTGAGATAATGATACGAGAATTCATCTACTTTAAGGCTTTTGAAATATTGCCTTTGAAAAAACTGTTTTACTAAACGCTTACCCTAAAGGCATAAAAGATAGTATAACCGATAGCGAAAAGCAGCAATTAAAGAAAATAGCAGAAGGTCTTTCCAAGGAGTTGAGAAAATGAGAAATATTTATCAGGAAGTCATTGACGAGGGTAATGAAATACTTGAAAAAGGTATCGGGCATTTACGTAGGCGTACTCATATGCCTGTTTCTCCTGTAAAAGAGTATGCACCGGAGCAAATAAAAGCACTCAGAGAAAAAAATCAATATACCCAATCTTATTTTGGCGAGGTTTTAGGCGTATCTTTAAAAACTGTACAGGCATGGGAAGCCGGAACTAACAAGCCTACCGGAACGGCACTCCGGATATTTCAAATATTAGAACAAGACCCACATGCATTAGATAAATATATACTTATGAAAGCGTAGCACTTTTGAGGAAATAATGCCTGTATAGTAAAACGAGGTGGTTATAATAAAAATAAACAGTCTTCTCCTAAAGCATTATTTGAAAAATGTAATGTTTATAAACGGTACTTCCTATGCTGGAAAATCCACGATGGTAAAAATGCTTGCTGATAAATATGGGCTGGTTCATTGCGGAGAGAATTATGACTGTGTACCTAAAGGCATTACCAATCCCCAAACCCATCCAAATTTATGCTACTTTCAAACAATGAAAAACTGGCAGGAGTTTGTTAATCGAACACCACAGCAGTACAGCAATTGGATAAAGGGAACCACGCAAGAACTTATCGAATTTGAGATAATGCATTTGATTAGTGTTTCTCAAAGGCAAAAGACAATAGTTGACACAAATATCCCTGTTAATATACTTCACAAAATAGCTGATTACAACCAAGTTGCAATTATGCTTTCGCCTCAGTCTATGTCTATCAAGTATTTTTTTGACCGCAGCGATTTGGATAAGGTTTTTATCAAAGAACAAATAATGAAATCGGATAATCCGGATAAAACAATGGAAAATTTTCTTGCTTGTATGGCTGAATGTAATAGTATAGAGGTTTATGATAATTTTCTAAACAGCGGCTTTTTTACTATTGTACGAGAAGACAACCCAAAAGACACAAAAGAGGAAACATTGGAAATTTTAGCAAGGCATTTTGAGCTTGCTTTGTAATTGTAATAGAAAAAAAGACGCTTCAAACACGCTGCGCTCGTTAGGCTCCTCGCAATGACGTATTGCACATAAATCGTCATTGCGAGGGCGGAGCCTGAAGCAATCTCATCACGTAATAGGTTATAGATTGCCGCGTCCTAACACGCTTTGCGTGTTGTCCTCGCAATGACGAATGACGACCAAAATTCAATTTTTATACAAGTCTATTACCATCCTTCAAACGTCTACTTCTTATACACCTTCAAAGCTTCTTTTAATATATTCATAGCCGCTTTAAGATCATCTTCTTTAAGTACGTAGGAAATACGTATTTCATCTTTTCCGAGCCCTTCAGTGGCGTAGAAGCCTTCACCCGGTGCTACCATTACAGTCGCGCCGTCTAAATCGTAGTCGGTTAACAGCCATGTGGCAAAATCTTCCGCATTATCAACAGGCAGTTTAGCCATTATGTAGAAAGCACCGCGAGGTTTTTCGCAAACAACTCCTTCTATTTGGCTGAGAGCGCTATGAACGATATTACGGCGTTTTTCGTATTCGACCACTACATCTTCAATATATTTATGAGAAACATCGGCAAGGGCTGCCGCGCCTATTTGCTCAATAGTAGCAACACAAAGCCTGCCTTGGCAAAGCTTCATAATATTTTTCATAATATCTTTATTTTTACTTGCAACACAGCCTATTCTTGCACCGCATGCCGAGAAGCGTTTAGAGATAGAGTCTGTAAGTATAACCCTATCCTCCAGCCCTTCCATTTGGGCAAAACTTTTAAATTTAAGCCCGTCATACACCATCTCTTTGTACACTTCGTCAGAGATTATGAATAAATTATGCTTAAGAGCGAGTGCTTTCACCTTATTCATATCATCCATATCATAAACGGCGCCTGTAGGGTTGCCCGGATTGGACAAGAGAATAGCTTTTGTTTTAGGGGTTATCTTTTTCTCCCAAACATCTAAATCAGGCAGTTTAAACCCATCAGCCGCTTGAGTAGGTATAGGCACTACCTCTGCACCGGCAGATTTGGAAAAGCCGTTATAATTTGTATAAAACGGCTCCGGGACAAGAATTTCATCACCGTAATCACAAGTGGCTACAATAGCAAAAAACAAAGCTTCGCTGCCGCCGTTTGTAATCAATATCTCATCTTTGGTATAGTTAATATCAAGGGACTTGTAATACTTCACAAAGCTGTCAATGGTTTGGGGCAAACCCTGAGAAAAAGCATATTCCAGCACTTTTTCATCAAAGTTTTTAACTGCGTCAAAAAACTCCCTGGGAGTTTCAATGTCCGGCTGACCAATGTTTAGATGGTAAACTTTCTTGCCTTTCTTTTTCGCTTCCTCGGCGAAAGGTACCAGCTTACGTATAGGTGAATACTGCATAGCCTCAATTCTCTTTGATGCATTCATTCTTATCCCTCCTAATTTCTATAGTATGTGTTAGATTTTTATCAATGTTCGTAGTGTATCATATTTTCATCAAAAATTCAATAATTTTTATCCCTTGTGATGGGGCAAACTTTTAGGATTTGACGGAAATGAACTTTCGTCAAATCGATTAAAATCTGTGATGCAAAGATTACAATCTTAGTAATTATTTTCTCATGCAGCTGTCCTATCCCCTGTGAGCCATTTCAAGAACTGCCATATAATCTTCCTCTTTCATTGGGCGGGGGTTGCTTTCTGTACTAATATTTTTAGCCGATGCCGCCGCGATTTTTTGATAATCTGACGGATTAACATTTAAACTTGCGAAACTCGGCAGTGCTACATCCTTTGCAAGCTGCTTAACCGCTTCAACTGCTGCCTTAGCACCTTCTTTATCCGAATTAAATGAAAGCCCCATAGCCTTAGCCACGCGAGCGTATCTCTTTTCGCAGTAATCCATACAATACTCCATCATATAAGGGAGAAATATGGCATTGCAAGTGCCATGAGGCAAATCATACATACCCCCTAAAGACTCCGCTATACAATGAACCGATGCTACATCTGAGTGGCTGAAAGCAATACCTGCAAGCATACTGCCCATAAGCATATTGTCCCGCGCTTTCAAATTACTGCCATCTTCAAAAGCCGGTTTCAAATTATCATAAATCAGCTCTATTGCGTAAAGTGCCGCAGCGTCACTTATAGGCTCGGCACAGGTGGCGGTGAAGGCTTCAATAGCGTGAGTCAGGGCATCCACACCTGTAGCCGCTGTAATATGAGCAGGGACACTAAGTGTAAGTGAACTGTCACAAATAGCTGTTTTTGGCGCGGTATACGGATTTTTAACGGTCATTTTATAGTTTTTTCCCGTGTCATTTATAACTGAAGAGAAAGTAACCTCACTCCCCGTACCTGATGTTGTGGGGATGCAAATCAGAGCCGGCAAAGGCTTTGATGGCACATTTTTACCCTCATAGGCTTTTATATCCGTGGCATTATTTGCAGCCAAAACCCCTATTGCTTTGGCACAGTCAATTGGACTGCCGCCGCCTATTGCTATAATGGAATCGGCACCAAATTCTTTATAACTTTTGGCACCGGCAGCTACATTTATATCCTTCGGATTAGGATCAACATCATCAAATATTTGATATTTAATATCGCCGGGCAGTCCAGCTAAAACTTTATCAACAATTCCCGCGGCTTTGACTCCCTTATCCGTTACGATTAAAGGGCGTGATGCTTTAAGTGCATTCATCTCCTCAAAAAGGTTTTTAGACGAGCCTGCTCCAAAAACAATTCTCGTAGGCAATTCAAATGAAAATACTGGTTGTACTGTGTTCAAAATAATTATACCTCCTGTCTCTTGTTAAAATTTTATTCATGATTCAAGGTTTTTCTTATTACAAAATCCGTATAATCGGGTATGGTATAAAACACATCCGGCTTAAACACCCGCTCAGTATATTGATGGATGCCGCGGCCAAGAGGTCCTACATTCAAAACAGGCATGGAAATCCGGCGAATCTTTTCAAAGGGTATATAATACCCATCTCCCCACATAAGCATATTGTTTTCAATATAATCATTAGTTTCTTTATCATCAGTCTGCATCATATAACTAAAATCACACATACCTGTCATATAAATTTTCCTATAATCGTGATTATTTTCTTCTTTGGCGTATTTAATCAGCATATCACCTATGCTGTCAATAAATTCTCCATTACCCTGCAATTTCTCGTTACTGACATAAGGGTAATAGGGAGGTACCAGAGTTATTATAACTGTAGGCAACATATCCCCTGTAAAGGCTAAAGTCCCTTCGATAATCTCATGGGATGCCTCAATAGGGGTCATCTGCCCGCTCTTTACTTTCCTCTTTACTTCATCTTTTACCTTATGTATGGCAGCTAAAAATTTATCGCCCCCCATAAGCAGTGCTTCATCATACACTTCCCCATATAATTTAACATTAACTGCCCATCTAAGGGGCTCTTTTTTAGTATTTGAAATCCGTAAAAACTCCGCAAAGCTATGTTCTATAGATGATATAACCTCTTTCATAGCATTCTCACAAGCTTTACGAATAAGCTCCAATGACTCTTTTGGCACTCGGTGGAAACAGTAAAAGCTCATAAAACCACTTGCCGCTGCAGGCAGCGATACATCATAAATATTTTTATGATCCTTAGCGTATAAAAAAGTAGGAGCAGGAGTTGTTGCTCTTTCGTTTGTTTCAATAAACTCAGGATTCAAATCAAGATAATCGACAATTTTCGCCAATAGTTTAATCGGGTTTAATCCATCATACACTTTTCCCACATGAGCAAGTTTGCCGCGAACATAAATAAGGGGCATAATTTTCCCTATGGATCCGTCACATAAATTTCTCTGCTCGCTGTTTGTATCCGGTTCACATAGCAGACAAAGCTTATATTCAAGCCCAAATTTATCCATTAAATCATTTAAGAGATAAGATGCTCCAATAGCACCGGCCGATAAATTTTCCTCATCAGGGGCAGCTATTAAAAGTAAATTACCTTTAAATCCTTCTATTTTCGTATACTCTTCAAACATAGCGATATGTACTGACGCGCCGCCTTTCATATCATTTACGCCGCGGCCGAACAGCCAGTCACCGCTGTCAATATCCTTCTTAGCATCCTCCGGCATGAATATTTTGCCCTCTCTCATTGCCTGCTCAAGCTCCTTTGGTTTTAGGGCAAGCTCGCGAAGATGGAGATAGTCCGCTGTATCCACTGTGTCGGAATGGTGCAATAGTACAATTGTTTCATCCCCCTCCCCTTTTAAAAGTGCCCAAGGCACATGACGGTTAAGATGGTCCTTTGGTATAGGGAAAATGCCGCGATACTGAGGGTTAGCTTTAAAATAAGGTATATCTTCGAAATATTTTTCGTAAAATTTTTCAATATTGCGTTCATAAACAGTGCCTGTATCGCTTTGAATGCCTACATAATCGTATAGATATTTTTCAATCTTTTCTCTTAGCTTTTCACGGTCGAAACGCATATCCTGCCCTCCCTTTTGTTTTGTATAGTCCTTTAAGACCAAAACGGTCTTAAAGGAACCTCGAGAATTCGTACATTTTGTTTACATTCGTGCATCTACGATGCACTCAAAGAAATGTACAAATTTCGGGGCGTGAATAAACTTTAAAACACAAAATGAGCAAGCTCATTTAGCTGTTTTAAAGTTTATTCACTATACTATAATATTACATCATTTTTTAGGGATTGCCAACATAAATATCCCATGATATTATTGAAGGAAATATTGTAATTTTAAGGAGGGTGTTGCTGTGGGAAACCACGATGCTCATCATGAAAAAATTATTATTTCTTCTGACCCTAATAAAGAATTGACTCTTAAAGAGCTTGTAAGTGTAGCACGCTATTATGCTAAGGTTGAGCTTTCCAAAGAGGCAAAAGAGGCAATTGAACTATCAAGAAAAGTTGTAGATCATATGGTTTCACAAAAGCGTATTGTTTATGGCATTACCACCGGTTTTGGCAGTTTTTCCACAACTGTAATTGACTCGGAAGAAGATATTAGAAAATTACAGCACAATCTTATTGAAAGCCATGCCTGCGGCGTAGGTGAGCTTTTAACCGAAGAAGTTGTACGTGCCATGATGCTCCTTAGGGTGAAATCCCTGTCTTTTGGGCATTCCGGCATACGCTTATCAACAGTTGAGAAGCTTGTTGAAATGCTTAATAAAAATCTAACTCCCCTTGTGCCGGAGAAAGGTTCGCTAGGCTCCAGCGGGGATTTATGCCCTCTTTCACATATGGCACTCCCTCTTCTTGGAAAAGGCGAAGCTTATTTTAAAGGGGAGCGTCTTGACGGGAAAACCGCAATGGAACGTGCTAATATAGATATTATCCAGCTTGAAGCCAAAGAAGGGCTGGCACTTAATAACGGCACTCAATGTATGACCGCAATCGGTGCTTTGACCGTGTATGATGCTTTGCATCTTTTAGAAGTGGCTGAAATGACTGCGGCACTTACATTGGAGGCATTAAACGGCCGCATTGATGCTTTTGACCCTGGGATTCATACCCTAAGAAGACACGAAGGACAGCAAATATCCGCTGCACTTATGCGTAAGTATACCAATAGCTCAACTTTTTTGAACAATTCAATCTCGGACAGTAAAAAATCCATAAGAGTCCAGGACGCTTATGCCCTGCGCTGTATCGGACAAGTTCACGGCGCAAGCCGTGATGCTGTAAATTACGTAAAAGGTGCTGTAGAGCGTGAAATGAACGCCGTTACCGATAACCCTTTAATTTTTATTGAAGAGGGCTTCGAAAACGCGAGAGCTATATCCGGCGGCAATTTTCACGGTCAGCCTGTTGCCTTGGCATTTGATTTTCTTGCAATAGCTTTGGCAGAGCTTGCCAATATTTCCGAGCGGCGTATTGAACGTATGATGAACGACTCTTCATCTAACGGTCTTCCCGCATACCTTACAGAGGGCAGTGAAAAAGGCGGCTTAAACTCAGGGTTTATGATTGTTCAGTACACGGCAGCGTCTTTAGTTTCCGAAAATAAAGTACTGGCCCATCCTGCAAGTGTGGATTCTATCCCAAGTTCTAATAATCAGGAAGATCATGTTTCTATGGGTACAATAGCCGCCAGAAAAGCGGCAAATATTCTTGAAAATGTGTGTCAAGTTATTGGGATGGAATTATTGTGTGCAGCCCAAGCTGTTGATTTACGCAGACTGCAAAAAGACTGGCGAAGGGAGTGCTCCGACAAACCGGGCTGGATAGGAGAAGAACCGTCAGAGCTTGGCGATACAACTTCCAAGCTTTATAATAAGGTCAGAAATATAGTCCCTGCAATGATGGATGATAGGGTAATCGCCCCTGATATTGCAGATGTGGCGAAATTGGTGAAGAGCGAGGGTTTGGTGGGGTTATACAGAAATGTGTAGGAAACAAGCACCTGCAAAGGCGATTTGACTATATATAGCAAACGACATTGAGAAACGTGATTGGGAAAGCGCGACCCAAAAGCAGTTGGGGTAGGTGCTTTTGGGCAAAACCGAAAGTTTTATAGCAAACGACATTGAGAGACGTGATTGGGCAAGCGCGACCAAAAAGCAGCTGGGGTAGGTGCTTTTGGGTAAAACCGAAGGTTTTAGCGCGCTACCCAATCACAATTTCGAAAGTCGTTTGCTATAGCGCGCTACCCAATCACAATTTCGAAAGTCGTTTGCTATAGCCAAATCACCTTTGCGGGTATTTTTTGTTAGAAAACTGTATTTTCATCCAAAGGCCACACCGGTCTTCTCACCTTCTCATACCTTATCTCCTCTATTTTTTGGCTGCAATTTCCGGGCGTCAATGCCATAACCGAATGTTTTGCCGCCTCGTTAAGCTCCGGCGACAGATAACCTTGCTTTACCACTAATATATTATAATTTTCAAGTGATAAGCCATGTTCGTTAAGAGTTTCTTCGGTAAATACCGGCTTTCTTTTATCAAAAAGCAATATATCTATCCCTTTATAGCTTAGTACACAAGACTTTGGCTTGTCTGCCTCCAAATTCAAAGTTAAATGTTTAATAACGGCACCTTTAAGCATAGTTTTTACGCTGTTTTTATCAAAGACACCCCCAATTTGTATATCTAGCGTGCCTCCTGTCTCAAGTTCTTTTGCCACTTCAACCGCATTTGGGTCAATTATAGCAGCAAATAACGCCTTCTCTATACCTTTTGCTAAAAACAAATTTAGCATAAAAGTGTTATCTCCCACAGCTCCGGCTGTAACATTATCAGCCGAATCCGATAGGATTACCGGTCTGTCAGACTGCCTATCTATTACAAAATTTACAGCCTCTAACGGCTCCATTTTAAGCCCTTGATATTCGAATTTGCCTCTGTTATCCCACGCAAATCGGGCTAGATCTCCGGCTTTATCAAGCCCCTTCTCCATATCTCCTGCCCCCGATATTACAAACGCCGCGCCGTTTCTTGGGCAGTCCACCCAAGCCATACCCACAAAATAAGAGGCGCACCATATATCTTTATTTTCATTTTTCTCAATATCAGGCAGCATGGCTATAATTTCTTTGCCTATGCCTGAGCTTGTCATCATATTTTCGCCGGGCATCATAAGAGGTATTCGTATCAGCTCACTCCGAGGCAGTATACCTTCTTTAACCGCTCTTATTAAAAGCTCGGCTGCTTTTGCATGAGTTTCTTGTACATCTATATGAGGAGCAGTCCTAAAGCCGTAGATTATATTACAGGTATTTGCCAAGCTGTATGTAATATTGGCGTGCATATCAAGTGCCGCTGATATGGGTACATCCCCTCCCACAATTTCTCTTATTTTATTGGCAATAAAAGCCTCGCCGCTTCCTATATATTCCACATTCAACGCCCCGTGCATAGGGAGAAATACACCGTCAAATCCCACTTTATCTTCCTCAAGAGGCTTTAGCATTTCATCTGCAAGGCGCATAAAATCCTCAAATTTTAGAGTGCCGCCGGGTACGGCTTTTGCCCATATAGACTCCACCACGTCAAAGCCTGACTCTATAAGCCTAGAAAGCCCTGCCATCCTCCTAAATTCCTGCCCGCTATATATTGTAAAGTCTTCATACGTAGATTTTAAGGGGTTGAAAGAGTTACTTTCCTGACTTATACCTGTTGCGAATATTCTTTTCATATTGCCATCCTCCCGGTATATTTTATTATTGTTTTATCAGGGCAAACTTTTGCGATTTGATGGAAGTGAACTTTCGTCAAATCGATTAAAATCTGCGATGCAAAGATTGTAAATCTTAGCAATTATTTTTTCATGGGTTTGCCGTGATTGTTTTATTTATTACTATTGCAGTTTTTATTAATTATGTGGTATACTCGAAGTAATTGTAACTAATAATTGCATGGGAGATAGAGTAATGGACAGTACAGGTCAAACTGCGGAGTTTGAGAGAAGAGAAAATATTACAAAAAACAGCATACTTGTTGTTGAAGATGACAAACTTATCGCTTTGGAGCTTACAAATATATTAACCCCTAAATATATAGTATACTTATCAAGAAACGGTGCTGACGCAATTGAATTGGCAAAAGAACTTAAGCCCGATATAATTCTTTTGGACGTTGTTATGCCCGGTATGAGCGGCTTTGATGTTATCGCTACCCTTAAAGGCATAAGGGAAACCAGTGATATACCTATTATTTTCGTAACAGGGCTGAGTAATGCCAAAGATGAGGAAAAAGGGCTTGTCTTAGGTGCTGCTGATTATATTCAAAAGCCATTTACACCATCCATAGTCAAGCTTAGGGTTAGAAATCAGGTTAAGATTATTAACCAAATGCGCCTAATACAACATTTAAGTATAACTGATACATTGACAAATACCGCAAACCGCCGTCAATTTAATACTTGGCTGGACCAGGAATGGAAGAGGGCTGTAAGGCATAAAAGTCCTCTAAGCCTTTTAATGCTTGATATTGACCACTTTAAAGTTTATAACGACAATTTCGGGCATTTGCAAGGTGATACTGTCCTTCAAGTAATCGCAAATACTATTAAGAAAGAATTAAAACGTCCACTGGACTTAGTGGCACGCTGGGGCGGTGAGGAATTTGCCATTTTGCTCCCTGATACACATATGGCCGGTGCATGTAAGGTAGCAGAAGATATCCGTGCATCTATCGAAAAACATATAATAATGTTTGAGGAAAAAACGCCCACCCGTGTTACCGCCAGTATTGGTATAAACTGTATCGTGCCTGAGCATCATAGTTTTATAGAACGCTTTGTTTCCGATGCGGACAAGTCTCTTTATAGGGCAAAAGAAACCGGCAGGAATAGAGTTGTTACAAGTGAGGCATTGTAAATAATAAATTACTCAATTTGGCTATCCTAATTATTCTATAGTAAAATAACCTCAAAACAGTAAGAAAAACTTGTTGTTTTTTCGTATCTTATCGTCAAAGGGAGAGTGACCGCTTACGCGGTCATCGGCGCACTGCAACCCCCGCTATGGCGGCTCAGGAACCCTGCCATACCTTCGGGCTGGTCGGTTCCTCCGGAACCTGCTCGCCCAAGCGTCCCGTGTATGCCAGGAACCTGTTTCCTCAACCTACAAAAAAACACCTACGTTTTCCTGTTACTATTTTGAAGTGATTTCACTATATTAGGATAGCTTTTTCATGTTGAAGTAACCATGTTTTTTTGTCAATGCCGCCGGCATATCCGGTTAAGCTGCCCTTGGCACCAACAACACGGTGGCAAGGTATAATTATTGAAATTGGGTTATGACCAACTGCACCCCCTACAGCCCTTGGAGATGTTTTTTTCCCTGTAATCTCTTCATAAGTTTTTGCTACTTCAGAATATGTAGTAAGCTTGCCATAAGGTATATCAAGTAAAATCTCCCATATCTTTTTCCTAAACTCGCTGCCTTTCAAGTCGAGAAATAATGTAATCCGAGGGTCTTGCCCCACAAAATATTTATCAAGCCATTCCTTGGTTTTGTGAAAAACTTCTAAATCATTGCCTTCAAAAAAATCATCCCCTAAAGTAGAGGCGTAATACTTCTGCCCTTCCAGCCAAAGCCCTATAATACCTTCACCGTCACTTGCTATTGTTAAATTTCCAACGGGTGATTTGTATTTTGAAATATAATTCATAAAATCTCTCCTTTTTATATAATTCTAATCAATCAACCTATAAAGGGTATCTTTAGATATTTCAAATCCCAGTTTTTTATGCAAACCAATTGAGGCTTCATTATCAAATTCAATCTGAGAAAAAGGAATATCACCTCGCTTAAGCAGAGTATTTATCATATTACCTTCAAGTTCCAGCGCAAGACCCAGCCCTCTAAATTTTTCAAGCACTTTTAATATGCCTATAGAGCCGTCTGCATGAACCCCTATAAAACCGCAAAGTTCACCCTCTAAACGACCTCCGTAAATTGCACCATTTTCAATACGGCTTTTAAGATAAGAATAATCCAGTTGGTCACAGTAGTTCTCATAAACCCAATCCAGATTTGCTAATGTTAAGAGTTCTATCTTAAGATTTTGGGATTTAACCTCTACATATGACTTATTCATATACACTGCCTGTACATTTTCCACATATTTTCTATATCCGTACTTTTCATAAAGATACTCAGCAATATCTTTCCGGTAAACACATATATGAACCGGTTTCAAAACCCCGTCCAGCAGCTCCTTTCCCTTATCCAAATTATCTATCGCAATCATGGAAACGCCGCTTTCCATATCCTTAATAAAAGCACCATCTTGCCCTGCGTATATTATATTAACCGTGCCTCTTTTTATGGGAAAAATCATAGCCATATACAATACACGGTTTCTCTCTAAATATTCAAGAGCTATTTCCTTCATCTTTCCTCCTGATTTGTTATAACAAAATCAATCCACCTTAACAAGCTTTGCTAAATGAGCCATAAACTTTTTCCTGCCTGTTTCAAAGTCAACTGTCACCTCATAGTCAGCACCTGCCGGTTTGATTTCCATCACCTGTCCTATGCCGTATTTTAATTGGCGTACATTATCACCTACTCCGAAATCCAGTGCCTTGTTCTTAGGTGCAGGTATGGGGGCTGGCTTTGGCTTAGGTCTTGGATTATACTCAGGCAAAGGTCTTGTTACCGCTTTTGCTTGAGGCTTTTGAGTATTATTAGTATATTTCCCTAAATATGTATCTTGTTTCAAAATTTCCGCCGGCAATTCCTTTAAAAAGCGGGATGGGGAATTATATATTATCTGCCCGTGAGTGAGCCGCTGGTTAGCACAGGTTAAAAACAAATTCTCCCTGGCTCTTGTGATGCCTACATAGCAAAGCCTGCGCTCTTCTTCAAGCTCACGCCCTTCGCCGCTTGTTACCGAACGGTAGCTTGGAAAAGTCCCTTCCTCAAAGCCGGCTATGAATACATTTTTAAACTCAAGCCCTTTAGATGAATGCATTGTCATAAGTGATACTGTCTGAGTCCCCTCAAAATGGCTGTCAATATCCGCAACTAAGGAAACTTCCTCCAAAAAAGCGGCAAGGCTTATATCTTCGCTGCCTTTTTCAAATTCAACTGCTTTGTTTATAAGCTCGTTTATATTTTCAATACGCCCTCGGGCTTCATCAGTGTTTTCGGCTTCCAGCTCTTTTATATATCCGGTTTTGTCCAAAACCTCTGTTAAAAGCAAGGAGACACTGTTGTCATCCGCAAATTCTTTAATCGACCTTATAAGCTCATAAAATTCACTTACTTTCTTAGCTCCTCTGCCTAATGCGTCTAAAACTTCAGGCTCTTTAAGGGCTTCAAAAAATGACATTTCGTACATATTGGCGTAGGAGGCTATTTTTTCCACAGTTGTCTCCCCTATCCCTCTTTTAGGGGTGTTTATAACCCGCCTAATTGCCACATCATCATAGGAATTGTAAATACATTTAAGGTAGGACAATACGTCCTTAATCTCTCGCCGCTCGTAAAAGCGCACGCCGCCGTAAATCTTATAAGGGATATTGTTTTTAACCAAAGCATCCTCTATAGGTCTTGACAGAGAGTTTTGCCTGTATAAAATGGCTATATTATTAAGGCTTACACCCTCCTCCATATAATCTTGTATGGTATTTACGATAAACGCCGCTTCTTCTATATCGTTTTCCGCTTTGTAAAAATATATATCCGCCCCAGAGTCATTCTCAGTCCATAAACTTTTAATCTTTCTGCCTAAATTATTAGAAATTACAGCGTTTGCCGCATTTAATATTTTTTGAGTAGACCTATAATTTTGCTCAAGCCTTATTACTGTAGTGTTTTCAAAATCCTTCTCAAAGTCAAGGATATTGTTTATATTAGCCCCACGCCAGCCATAAATACTTTGATCATCGTCCCCTACAACGCATAAATTGCCGTATTTAAAAGCTAAAAGCCTTATAAGCCTGTACTGTGCCGTATTAGTATCCTGGTACTCGTCAACCATTATGTATTTGAACCGCTCATGATATCGCTTAAGAGCTTCCGGCACTTCTTTAAACAATCTTACAGTGAGAAAAATAATATCATCAAAATCCAAGGCATTTGCCATGTTAAGCTTTTTCTGATAAAGCTCATAGCACAACGCCACTTTAGAGTACCTGAAATCAGAGGCATTTGCTGCCATATACTCATCACAGCCGATTAAATTATTTTTCGCCTCAGATATGGCATGTCCTATGTATTTAGGGGGAAATTGCTTATCGTTAATATTAAGCTCTTTAATACAAAGTTTTATAAGCCTAAGAGAATCATCCGCATCATATATTGAAAAACTGTTTTCATACCCAATTTTGGCAATCTCCCTACGCAAAATACGCACACAAAGTGAGTGAAAGGTGCTGACCCACACAGCGTCAAAGCCTATTAAATCCATAACCCGCTCTTTCATCTCTCTTGCGGCTTTATTAGTAAAGGTTATGGCAAGTATGTTAAAAGGATCTACCCCTTTGTCTATCATATACGCTATCCTATGGGTAATTACGCGGGTTTTGCCTGAACCGGCCCCTGCAAGAAGTAAAAGGGCGCCTTCTGTACACATTACAGCTTCTTTTTGCGCCTTATTTAAATTTTCCAATAATTTCATTATTAAATCCCCTTAAAATTTTCCTTTTTCCACCAATTATAGCTAACGTACTCCAAAACTGTGAATAGAAAACGTAGAATTTTTGCTGCAAGGCAAGTCCTTCATGAAAAATCAAAAACAGATTTTTCATGGGACCAACGGAAAATGCCGACAGTGACCGAAAGAAATCGGCGGCACTTGCGCCGTTTTTGCCGCGAGGCAAAAATCATGAGACGCTTGCTAAAAGGCAAGCTAGGAGAAACTGACGATGCATTGTAGTAAAAGGCAAGTTTTAATTCACGGTTTTGGAGTACGTTAGCTATAATATTAACACTGCAAAAGTGAAATGTAAAGTTAGAGACCGGTAATTTTTACATTATGCCTTAAACTAAGGCTAAGATTTATTTACCTGTGTACAACCATAGGCTATTGTAATATACTATAAACATAGGATGAAATGTTTAATATAATTAAAATGTTTCAGACTTGATTTGCTATCCTCAGTTTTTTTCCGAGGGGGATTTTAATGAAAATTTACAAAAATATAAGTATTGAAAAACAAGAGAAAACCCTTCAAGATATATTCTGTAACATTTGCGGTGAAAAAATTCATAAAAATGAATATGGCTATTATGATGATTTTTTGAGTATAGAAAAAAAATGGGGCTATCATAGCCAATTCGATGGCGAAACTCATTTTATTGATATTTGCCAGCTTTGTTACAAAATATTTTTAAATAATATGAAATTAAAACCGGATTAGGATGTTTATAGTCAACGCAGTTGAAAAATATCAAAAGAAAACGAAGTATTTTTTCATAAGTCAAGTCCTTCATGAAAAATCAAAAACAAATTTTTCATGGGATTAACGGGAGGCGGCAACGACCATTGAACAAAAGTAAGATATGCAAAGCTGACGATGTATTGTGAAAAAAGCCCAGCTTTATTTGATGATTTTCATCTGCGCTGACTATAAGGATAATAAGTTAAAAAGAGTTGACTGCTATAAAGCAGTTGGCTCTTTTTTGGTTGTTTATGAATATGCTGGAGTATAAAAGATTATAGTTAAGCAGCCTGAAAAGCTTAACAGATAAACGCAGGGTTGTTTATTTAGGGCTACGAGGAGCTTGTTTGCCACAGTATCCACAGTGATACGAGCGGTAAATAAACAACGAAGCAGACCGTAATAAAACCAAATTTATTGTTTGGGTTTTTAGGTTGATTGACTATTATAGAAAGAGTGGCAATATCTTATGAATATTAATTTTCATTATTTCGCGATAAAATCTCTGGCATGCTGTGCCGGTTTTTGTGAAGATAAGGCACAGCAAATTGCAAAATACTCGCAATTTGTTGATGATTACAGCTGGGCTTCTCATATGAACTGCTCTAATATTCCAAACGAGATAATAAATTCCAAGGAGTTTGATTTATTTACACCTTCGCTTTCCGGCAATTTCAGCCCGGTTACAACAGGATTTTCAGGTCCCTTTGATTATATATCCGTAATCGTTAAAAGAGAGCAGAAATTTATTCTCTCACCTTTTCACTTTATGCCATTTGACGAGTCAAAAGCAGGCATAGAAGATGAACGAGTTGTACCCCTATACTTTAATGATAACTCTCTAATTGATAGGTTTTTGCATAGTATAATTGATAAATATCACCGCAGTGAAAAGTGGAATATCCCTCTTATGAAATTAGGTATGCTTTTGCATATTTTTGCTGATACTCATGCCCATCAAATGTTTAGCGGCTTCGATTCCTGGGTAAATAAAGTCCTGGTAACCAAAGTTAAAGATAATATTACAAGCAAAGGCATTACCGGCTTAATTTCAGATGCTTCTACAGGTGTTCCAACAATCGGTCACGCCCAAGTAGGGACTCTTGCCGATTTATCGAATACCAGCTTTGCTACGGCTTATAAGCTAAACAGCAAAGACAGCTACCGAGGCAGCTATTCACAAGACAATACCAAAGCTTTTTTGGAAACCGCAAGAAATATATATATTTATTTAAAAAAATGCTGCAATAACCTGCCTCTTTCAGATAATGACTATAGTTGGGATGAATTAAGCCAAAAACTACGCCAAGGCTTTTTAATCGAGTATCCAAAAAAGAATGTAATAAAAAGCCTTGCTCAGCATTGGAGTACGTATTTTCCGGATATTAAATATCATTACGACTGCAAAGAGATAAAAAAACATTTTCATCTTGCCGGCGCAAACACAGCCTTTACAGACGAGTTTTATCAATATAATATTATGGCTAACAAGCTGCTGGTGGCGTTGTATGGACCTAAACCGAGAGGTTGGGAAAGTATCTTACTTGATTGAGGGATACAAACATTAGTTTGAAGCTATAGCTTCACCGATTGAAAATGTCTCAAGAAAACATTGAATTTACTTCCACATATAGAGAAAATGGCAACAATATTTGACAAAAACGAGCTAACTGACTATCAAAATCAGTTAGCTCGTTTCATATAGGTTTATAAGCAATTCAGTACATTTTTGGTAGCGGTTCTTGTAGTAAGGAACGAACTTGCAATAGGTCTTGGACACAGTATGCGTTATATTGATGAATTTCAAGACGTTGAAATCGAAATCGCAGGAGTAGCAATTAACGCAGATTTACGAACTGTTTTGCAATATCCATCAAGATTATGCGCTTGGAACGGCCTCTGCTGCCGAATTAAGAGGGTCATGGGCGGCTTTTTGGTTAAATCTAAGACTATACAGCGGTGTTGAAAGGCAAGCGTATTACTTTGCAATGTATGGCGGTCAAGCCTTTTTAGAAAGGTATGGCGAAAGAAATTTTGAAGAAATAAGGGACTTACTCAAAGAGTTACACACCGATATGGGTCTTACAGTTGACTTTGACTTCGGAGATTGAATACAGCCACCCTTCGGGGTGGTTTTTTCCTATACAATCATGCCATCACATAGTTGATATAACCACTCTCGCCCGTTTTCTTGCTTGCGTTTCATTTGTGCAAACGGAACGGGGTCGAGATACTGCATAATGCCTTCCCTCATAATTTGAGTTAGTGAGCCGGGGTCGAGTGAACCCAATTCCCAACAATTATTACCGTATATTTTGGCTTTCAACATTCGCGGGCATAGTGTCTTTATTGACTAAATTGTCTAAATTGGAAGTGTCAGGGGATAAAGTCAATTTAGACACTATGTTTTCTGTTTCTGGATTGATAATTATTGTTTCGGATGGTCTGCCCGCTGTGCCTGTTTGAGAATGTTCTATGCGGATATATCCACGCTCTACAAGCACGGTTAAGCTCTCGTCAAGATTGAATCCTTGCTTGCCTTGTGTTTTGCGTATCAAATCACGCTTGCCGATTGACTTAATTGACTTAATCTTACCCCACAAATAGCGGGCATGGGTTATCTCCGGTGGTTCTGCTTGCTCCATATAAACCGCTTTAGCATGGGCAAGAAAATACTTGGCAAGCTCCACAGCGGCGCGGGCTTCGTCTGCGTTAATTTGCGTATCAAGCGGATTTTTGCCTTGCTCAAATGCGTTTATGCAGTGGATAAGTCCGGCAAAGCGTGTCATTTGTCCGTGGAGTTTTCCCGCCCAATCAGCTATAAAAGATAACTCGCCAATATCGGGAGTTAATTGTGGCTCGATTTCGTCAAAAAATGAGCGATATACTTCAAAACCGCCGCTGTCATATTCAAGATTTCCACTACTATCAGCGTCAATCATTGCATAACAAAGATTGTGATAATTGCTTTTTATACGTTCATCAAGTGGCTTTGACGTGGCTTTTCTACTGCCAACACATGAGGGGCATTTGACAAACAATATACGCGACAATAACCCGCGCCCGCTTTTTTGTGTGTCTGAAAACAAGTCAATTATTACAGTTGGTTGGCATGGAGCTATCATATTAAGCGTTGGACGGTCAATTACAATACTGTCAGAGGTCTTGCGGTCAATCGTTATTCTGTCACCGCTATAACCATTCAAATATATTTCTAAACCGCCCTTGTCGGAGTACCGCCCGATATTCTCAAACAAGCCGCCGCCCTCTGCACTTACAAGCGCAAATACACCGTCTTGTGATTTAATCATTGCCGCCAATTTTTCTGGGGTCACATCTGCGCCGGATAATCGCAAAGGCTCTACAGGCTTAAATTGTGCAAGCTCGGCGTTAAGTTCTTCTAACTCCAACATAGCAATATTCCGCTTGTTTGCGTCTTTTTCCTTGATAACATTCTTTTCAACGTTGTCAATTCTACCTTGCAGTAGCTTTAATTCGCTTTTGCTTTGATTGACTTCGCCGCTGTGGGTATTGTTGTATTCGATTTCATAATCAATCAGGGGACGGAAAACAATGTCTATCACACCGCTTTTACGCTCGGATGGCGGTGCAATAGGCGCGATATAGAAACATGGTCTTTCGGTGTGTCCGTTCGGCAATCGTATGGGATAACGTCCGCGACAAGCAATTTCGAGTACACCCAAACCACATGAGGCAACCATATCTACAGGAGCTTGTACGGTTTTGGCGGCGGCACGAAAAAATTGACGTGTGTCAATCGGTATCGCATAAAGAGGAAATGTCGGTAACGGTTCTGATTGCTCAAATGGCATAAGTTCCTGAAAATTCTTGTTTTCCGCTTGGTTTTGCGGTATACTAGAGTCAGTGTTATACACACCTTTGCTATGCCCTGTAGCCTCACCGTTCGCCCCGGTAGGGCTTATTTCTTGCCCGAAACCCACACTGTCAAGCAATTCCAGTTTTTGTGCCTGTGTCAAATCGCTTCGCAAGGTCGCTCACCGCCTTTCCATAAAATTTGTAAAACTGCAATTTTTCTTGGAAATCACCGTAAATAAATACTTCATTATACAACCATTCCCACAAGTCGAGATTTTGTAATGCCTCGCAAAATAGCGGTTGCCATTCATCTTCCGGCGTTTTTGGCGCATGGTTGCGTTTCCAATCATCCATCAAGCACAAATACGCCGCCACGGCGTTACACGCCCATTGCTCCCATTCGTCAAAGTTTTTCAGTATGCCTCGGTCATGTTCGCGCTGTTTTTTCGCCTCCTGTGCCTTTTTATATTCCGCTGTAGTCAATGGCTTATCGGGAAACAATCCTAGCCTGTATGTTTCAGACAAATGTCGTGCCGCGTCTATGGGTGTCAAATTTTCCATAAGCTCTACCAACTTCACAGCGTCCCCACCCACTCCACACCCAAAGCAATACCAGCTTGCAGGGTACAATTTCAATGATGGTGTTTTTTCTGTATGAAGCGGGCAACATACATATCCGACGCGGTTAGGTTGTAACCCGTATGTGGCGAACACATCTAATAGCGGGACATGATGCTTGATTTCTTCAAATGCTTGGGCTATTCCCATATACCGCCCGCCCCACTATTAAGCTGCTCGACAAGTGCCGTGTAGTTTATGTAGCCCACCTTTCCGCTACGGACTACAGGAATTTTACCTTGCGCTACTAACCGTCTTAATGCCCTCTCCGGCAATAGTCCGCGCTTGGCTACTTGCCGTGTTGTCAACATTTCAGGGGGATTATTTGGGTGTGCTTGTGTCTGTATCATGCTGTGCCTCCTTCTTCTTTTCTGCACGTTTAAGCCAATATTCCCGATTATATTCAGCTACACGCAGTTTGTTTTTGCGCCGCCACTCTCTTTGATATTCTCGCCGTGCAGTAATCCACTCCTCATTTTTTTGCACTTGCTTCATGCCTCCACCTCCTAAAAAAATATATTTACATTCACTTGCGCTTGCTTCATATGTGTGCTATAATGAGTATGAAGAACGTAAATGCAGATGTCAATACATGAATCAATATAACTTCATTTGTCTGCAAACGAAGAATTGAGGTGCTGTTATGGCAACAAGTGAAGTGCAAAAAAAAGCACGGTTTCCCGTGTTCAAAGAAAGATTTTATAAGTTGCGTGGGGAAATTTCACAAGCGGAATTTGCTGATAAAATAGGTATTGCACGCGCTACTGTTGGTTTATATGAAAATGGGGAGCGAATACCTGATGCTTTGGTACTAAAACAAATTGCTGAAAAATGCGGAGTTTCGGCTGATTGGCTTTTAGGTCTTACAAGTGACCCAAAAGGAAAGGCAGATACTATGGCTGTTGAAAAACGCCTTGGGCTTTCGGCACCCGCGCAAGATGAACTTGAATTTTTGAATACAATCGATATTGGTAAAACAAGTTGCATTGAAATTCTCAATGATTTTCTTGTGTCTGATGAATTGCACGATATATCTCGCGCTATACTTTCATGGGTTGGTAGTAAACGATTAGAGGTAATACACGAAGGATTACGCAAAGTAAGCCCTTCAGCAACGGAAATAAATACACCCTTGTTAAATCGCTGGCTTAGAGAATGGGTGAACAATCACCCAGACCGCGAAAAAATAATAAGCGAACATAATTATGATGATTACTATGGAAATGAAGAATACCCATTAGATAAAACACTAACAGAAGAAGAAGCATGGCAAGTCATTGCAATGGAAGCAATAGACAAAGCGAGAAATGAAAGGACGCTACAAAAAGCATATCGTTTTGAAGCAATAGAACGTTTTTCTGATTTTGTTGATACTTTTGTGAATTCGATGGATTCATTATTTGATGAATATGACGATGATGATGAGGAATAAAAAATAGCAACCATTAAAAAACGTGACAATTCTTTAGAGAAAGGGGATATTGAAAATGGCGAAGAAAACGAATAACGGCTTGCCGACAGGTGTTTCTGCCGTGAAAAACAGACCGAATCTATACCGCTTGGAGTTTGTTCAAAGGGGCAAACGACACAGCGAATATTATAGTTGTGAATTGACAGCGAAAAAAGAACTTCAATCCGAATTGCAAAAAGCCATTGATAACTTTCGGGAGCGGGTCGAATCAGGCTCACTCAAAGGCGGCGATATAAACGCAAAATCCACCTTTACACAGGCGGTTGAATGGTTTGCGGAAATTCGCAAGCTCGACACTCGGGAAAGTACGTAAATGGCTGATATATTTATCTTTGAGCATTACCTTATACCTCGGCTTGGAAACTATAAGCTGAAAGAGATAACAAGCCCTATGATTACAAAAATGCTTGCAGAACTGCTAAAAAAAGGCGGCGGGGGCGGTCGGGCTACATATTGTGCAAAGCCTGAATTTATTGAGCTTATGCACGAGAAAAAGCCCGCTCGGACTGCTGGCGGCTTTAATCTTGTGGCTCGGGAAATTGGTATTGGCGTTGATAATACCTTTATCAGAATAAGAAAAGGTGAAAATTGCGAAAAGCACATAGCGGAAAAGGTAGCTCGGTATTACGGTTTACCGCTCTCACAGGCTTTTGACAAAAAACTTGATGTAAAACCGCTCTCGGCTTCCTATGTTTCAAAGATTACCTACACTTTGTCGGCTCTGTTTTCGGCTTGTATTAAAAACGGGGCAATAGAAACAAACCCTGTCGCTAACGCTACAAAACCACGCATAGGCGAAAAAGATATACCCGCATATCTTGACAACAGGCAAATTCCGATTTTCCTTGAAACATTGAATGAGCTATCTATAGATAATTCAATCAAAGTCGCTCTAACACTTATGTTAATGCTTGGGCTTCGCTCGGGTGAGGCTCGGGGCTTGCGGTGGATTGACATTGATTTCCATAATGGCATTGTGAGTATTGAGAAAAACTGCGGCGAAACTTTCGGCGGCTTGGCTCTTACGGACTTAAAAACAAAACGCTCACGGCGCAAACTTCCATTGTCGCCCATGCTGTATGAAATACTCACGGCACATAAAAGCTACTTGGACGAACAAACCGCCTCCCTCGGCTCTGTATGGCAAAATAATGACGTTGTATGCCCTAATAGCACAGGCGGGCTAATGACAAAATCAGAGCCTAACAAAGCAGTCAAACGGATATTGAACGCAAGAAAAGATTTACCTCGGGAGCTTCACGCCCACTCTATGCGGCATACGTTTATTTCATTGCTTATATCAAATGGCGTTGATGTGGTGAATGTAGCGGCTCTAGCGGGTGATACAATCGAGATTATCTCAAAACACTATGCTCACAGCTTTGCGGAACGCCGTGCCGCCGCTATGGATATTGTTGGGGCTTCTTTTGCACAGTTGACAAGCTCACCAACTCCACTCCATTTGATAGAAGCGAATTAACAAACAAAAATAAGCCCTTGCCATAATAGGCGGCTTACGTAAGAAAAGTTTGTAAGATGTAGGCGGCGTGGCGTAAGCTACGCCGTTTCTCTTTGCTGTTCTTGTTCTTACTCTTGTTTGTTCTTGCTCTTTTCCGTTGCGGATATTTCTATCCTGTCTACAAACTCACGCAAAACAGTTGCGTCAAGTTCCTGTAAGTCAGTATACTTCTTTGTTTCTTTTGATCCTGTTGCTTGACTTCATGGCACAAGACTTCTATTGTGGATTGTAGGCTGCTTTGCTCCAGTTCGTAGTCACGGGATAGCTTGATGAAACGTTCATCCGATAACATTTGTCAAGGAAGATTGTGTCAGTTTTCAAAAAATATTTATTATCAATTGTTTTCAACTTATCACTCCGGGACTTTTTGACCTTAACTGACCCCACCCGCTCAGAGAAAGAAAGGCGGGGATTAGCCGCCTTTCTGCGAGTATAGCTGTAGATTTTCTTGTTGATAGCTTTTACAAGATGGCATCACCCAACCCTAAGTCCTTTGTCTGCCAAACCAGAAGGTGCTGCCAGGATGTATTAGCCCACTCTCACGCCAGCCAATAACATCATCCTCGGTTCGCATACGGTTATTATATGCAAAAAGCTGAGTCATAGCATGGTTATTTGTTACGTTTATGCTTGTCATATCGTTGCCGGTGATATATGCCATCCGTAAAAGTGACCGGTTTGATATATCAACGCTTGTTAATTGAGTTTGGCTTATCTGCAAACTTTGCAGCGCGAAATTATTTGTTATATTTACACTTGTTGTACTTGAACCGAGTACGCCTATATGACGCAAATCCGGATGCGTCGAAAAATCATGGGTTGCTATTTGTGTATGTGCTAAAATAATTGTTTCTAAGTTTAAATTATTGGATATATCTAAGCCGGTTATTGGGGTCGAGCGTATATCAACATTACGCAGTTCTAAATTATTTGATATATCTAAATGTGTAAGATAGTCTGCAAGGATATCCAAGCGTTCTAAATACCTAGCCCTTGATAAATCTAAGCTGGTTAGCCCGATTCCCCATAGTCTAAGATTTCGCAGCTCAGAACTATTCGGCATATTTAAACTGCCTAGCCGGAAAGCCGGTCCAATAGTAATCGTTTGCAGCGCATGGTTGCCGGATAAATCCAAGCTTGTTATCGGAATTGTTCCAAAATTGGAAGCTCCTAAAGAAAGCTGCTCTAATTCGCGATTGTTCGATAAGTTAATATCGGTTAAGCTCATACTGTGTAAATTCAAAACGCGTAATCTTATATTGGTTGATAAGTCAATGGTGTTTAACCCTTCCCCTGCACTAAATTCTTGGATATACGAACTAACCGGCTCTTCCGGAATAACATAAAAATCTTCTGTTAGCTGGCTATCGAGCTCTCCAATCATAGGCTGCGGAGGAATTAATATATTAAGTTCTTCAAGGTTCACATTGTTTGTCAAATCTAAACTTGTCAGCTGACTACTATCGTATATGGTAAGGCTTCGCAGATAAGGGCTGTATATAACTACCTCATATGCCGTAATCCATAACTCAACCTCTTGCAAGTATCTGTTGTTCGGTAAATATATACTCGTCAATTCCGATGCAAAGAGAGTAAGATACTCTAATGCCGTAAAGTATTCAATCCCTGCGAGGCTTGTAA
>Ga0131853_10000687_pt1 | contig 61003 bp, 66 predicted proteins | sample TergutLab28metaG_FD_92764 | JGI IMG/M metagenome (GOLD analysis project Ga0131853, IMG submission 92764) | Labiotermes labralis P1 segment gut microbial communities from Petit-Saut dam, French Guiana - Lab288 P1 (version 2) (version 2) | ecosystem: Host-associated > Arthropoda: Insects >...
AGAAATCTAGTATACTATAGTTGTTATGAAAAATTCACATAACCATATGATATACTTAAAAGAGAGTCTAGTCAAGCAAGCAAGCAAGCAAGCAAGCAAGCAAGCAAGCAAGCAAGCAAGCAAATTTTAGCTTATAGTTTTTCTAATAATTTATCATATTTAGTGGCTGTTTTTGCTATATAGCAAAGATGGCTTTTTTGTTGCGTTTTTACGCAAAAAGGAGTTAAAAAATAATGAAAAAGAAATTATTAACAATTATTTTGGTGTTAGCCTTATCAATGACAGTTGTCGTTGCTTTTACTGCTTGTGATTTATTTGGCAGGGGTGGCAATGGTACAGGCGGTAATGGCGGTGATGTGCCTAGAGCAAATTATGACTACTTCTATATTGAGGACAACAATATAATAGGTCTTACGCAATTAGGACGCAGACAAACTACATTTGTTATTCCAGCTAGCGTTAAGGAAATTAATTCTCACTATGGTCGTATTTATGCATGGCAACGTGCTCGCAGTCCATTTGAGCAAGTTGAATCAGATAATCAGATTACAATACAATTTGAGCCTAATAGCAATCTTGAATATATAGGGCCGGCTGCATTTATGAATTTATCATCGCTTAAAAGTATAACAATTCCCGCAAATGTAAGAAGAATCGGAAGAAGTGCTTTTTTGCGTGCTAGCGGTTTGGCATCAGTAGAATTTGAAGAGGGCAGTAGACTTGAACATATTGGAGACTCTGCATTTAGCCAGACAAGTTTGACTTCAATTATTATACCAGAATCGGTTACGATTATTGGGGAAGCTGCGTTCAGGGCAACAAGTTTAATGTCAATAAATATTCCAAATACGGTTACAGCTATTGGAGCGTTTGCATTTAGCAATACAACAAGTTTATTGTCAATAAATATCCCTCCGCTGATAACACGCATTTCAGCAGGCACTTTTCTTAGAGCGAGCAGTTTGACTTCAATTATTATACCAGAATCAGTTACGGTTATTGGGGCAGACGCATTTAACGGGGCAACAAGTTTAGCTTCAATAACTATTCCTGCAACTATAGTAAACATATTGCATCATGCATTTGCTTACTGGACGAATGAACAGACTATTTATGTTGAAGGGCGTTCTGAAGAACCTAGTAATGGCAATTGGCATAGTTGGTTAATGTCATCAAATGCTAATGTTGTTTGGCTAGGATAAGAAGATTAAGTTTAACAAAAAATAAATGTTAGTCGAAAAACACATTATATGGAGTAGATTTTGTCTATATATCAAATATCATAGTTCTAATAATGGGACAAACTTAATATTATAAATCTATGTGGGATAGTCTAAAAAAGATTTTGCCGTGTAGTATCTTGGAGCCTATCGGAAAGTTTTTAGACTTTGATAGGTTTTTTGAATTGAGGTTACGGAGCGGTAAGGCTATTTGTATAAACTACGGCGGTAAAATTTTTTATTTAGGAAGTAAGGGGTTGTGCGAGAATAAGGATGATGCGTTTATTAGCAGTAGCGGGTTAGTTAATGAAGTGGTGGTTAGGGCAACGGATTATTCGCTTTATGCTGTAAACGACCAATTAAAGACGGGGTTTCTTAGCTTAAAAGGTGGAGTTAGAATTGGTATTTGCGGTGAGGTTGTGGTTGAGGGCGGAGCGGTTAAGACGATAAAAAACTTTAGCGGTATAAATATCAGGATTCCGCACGAAGTAGTGGGATGCGGTGAGAAAGTTTATAAGGAGTGCTTTAAGAACGGGCTTAATAATGTGTTAGTGATTTCTCCTCCGGGGGCGGGTAAAACTACGATACTGCGGGATTTGGCTAGGTTACTGGGGTTGCGTGTGCCTAAGGTTAATGTACTTATAGTGGACGAGCGGTGCGAGATTGCGGCTAGTTTTGGTGGTAGGAGTAGTATGAATGTTGGTGAGCATAGCGATGTGTTTGTGCTTAGTCCAAAGTCGTTTGCGTTTGGTGCGGGGATTAGAACACTTGCTCCAGATGTTATCATTACGGACGAGCTAGCAAGTGTAGATGATGCGACGGCGGTTAGCTATGCGGTAAGCGCAGGCGTTTGCGTTATAGCAAGTGTTCATGGCAAAAGTGTGGAAGATATTAAGCGGAAGGCGGGTTTTAGTGAGCTGGTGGAAGGCGGAGTTTTTGATAGGTTTGTTGTTTTGTCTAACAGAGATGGACCTGGAACTATAGAGAAAATAGTGCATAATTCATAGTGCTTAGTGTATAGCTGTTGACTTAGTTATTTTGTTATAAGCAACGCTTATACTATTTATTTAATAAATCCGACACTATGCACTAAGCACTATGAACTACGCACTGCAAAATTTATGAGCATAATCACACGATTCTTAATAGTCGCCAGTCTTAGTGCGGCAGGAGCAATGGGAGGGCTTTATTTTTCTAAAAGGCTAAAAACTAGGGCTAGTTATTATGAAGCACTTGTAGATTTTATAAACCATACACTTACTCAAGTTAAGTTTAGGAAAGACCCGATTAAGAAGATAATGCAGAGTTTTATAGATTTAGGAGAAACACCGCTCAATAAAAATTTGCTGGAATACATAGCCGTTGATACTCCCAATTCGCTTTCGCTTTCTAGAGGAGTGTTAAAAACTGGCGAAATCGAAGAAATTAAGCAGTTTTTAGTATCTATCGGTACTTTAGATAGTCAAACTCAAATATTTGAATTAGAGGCTTATAAAGAAAAATTTAATCATATATTAGTCGTAGCTAACGAAAAAAAGCGTATATTTGGCGGAATGTATGTAAAATTGGGTTTTTTTGCAGGATTGGCACTGGGGATTATTGTGATATAAAAATGAGAAATGAGAAATGAGAAATGAGAAATTGTTGTGTTTAATAAGTTTTTAGAAAAATTAAAAAAAATTATATTAAAATTTAATCTTGACCGCAATTTTTCATTTCTCATTTCTCATTTCTCATTTGATATGTCATAAACATTATGAGGAATAAGAATAACACATATGGACATATCAATAATATTTAGAATAGCTGCTATCGGCATAATTACGGCTATAATAGGGCAGTTACTTAAAAAAGCCGACAAGGATGAAATTGCAACGCTGGTTACTCTAACGGGGTTGATTATTGTACTGCTTATGGTAGTGGATTTAATAAATAATTTATTCGGAATTTTGAACACGCTATTTGGACTTTACTAAGTTATTTATAGGAGACAAGGTATCGCTAAATAGGTTTTTGTAGTAAGTTTCGAGAAAACTTTTGAGGAAGAACTTGCAATTTGAGAAGAACGAGCGTAGCAACGCTACGCCGATGAATTTGAAAAATGCAGATTCTAACCAAAAAGATGCCGAAAGCTACGCAAAGCTAGAGGCGAAAACCTATTTAGCGATACCATAGAATGAACATACTTCAAATTGGAGCAATCGGAATAATCACGGCGGTGTGCGTTATGGTGCTAAGAGAGCACAAGCAAGAAACGGCATTGCTTGTGGGGATTTGCGGTGGAATACTGATATTACTTAGCGTTATAGAGTATTTTAGCAATATTTTTAGTGTGCTTAGTGGCTTTATGGATGCTTCGGGGATACCTAGCCAGGTATACGCTACGATTTTTAGAATTATAGGCATAGGTTACATAGCGGATTTTTCGGCAGGGATTGTAGAGGATGCTGGGCAGAGGGCATTAGCTAGTAAGATATTATTGGCCGGTAAATTGATAATAATGGTGCTGTCGTTACCGATTTTAGTATTGCTGTTTGATACTATAGTTAATATGTTGGGGTAGGTTTTAATGAGAAATGAGAAATCAGGAATGAGAAATATAGATTTAGTAATTAAGAACTGCTTTTTGTAGGGGCGACAGAGTGTCGCCTAAGCCTTAGAAAAACATGAACTTTCTTTTATTGGGTGAGAACATTCAAAGGCGTACACTAGCCTTCCTACAGTAATTGTATTTATAATTGCAGATGTAAAGAAATTTGAAAAAAAATATACAAAAACTAAATAATCAAAACTCTTTTTGGACAAGGCGTCGTCGCAAAATTATTGTGCGATTACTTATTATTGCTACGATGTTTGTGATAGTATTTCCATCTGCTTTTGTGGTTACTGCGATTGACGGACGAGACCACAGTGTATTAGAACAAGACTTAACAAGAAATATCGATGGCATTTTAAGCGAGTTAGATTTATCTGCACTTGAGCAATTTATTATCGGATTATCGCCTCAGCAACAAGCAATATTTGGTTCGGCTAGTGTTTTTGAACGGATACAAATGATATTAAGTGGCAATATTGCACTAGATTACGGCAATTTTTTTACATATATTATGCAGGTTGCAGGCATTAACTTACTTGGTTTTCTGCCGTTTATGCTAAGTATTTTGGCAATTGCTATCTCCATAAATATCATCACTTCGTTAAAAGGTAAATTCGCTAGCGATAGTGTAGGTAATATTGTAACATTTAGCGGGGTTGCCTTAGTTGCTACAATTTTAGCTGTACAGCTTATGATTGTAGTTTCGTCTGCTAGGGGGCTGATAGTTTCGCTTCAAACACAAATGAATGTCGTTTTTCCGATACTCCTCACTCTTATGGCTGCCGCCGGAGGAGTGAATTCTGCTGCCGTCTATCAGCCTGCGGTGGCGGTGCTTGGTAGCGGCATTATGAGTATAGTAGCGGCAATAATAATTCCGATGTTTATAGTGGCAAATGTATTTACTGTGGTGGGGAATTTATCGGATGCCATTCGCTTAAAAAAGATGTCTAATTTTTTTAATACAAGTTGTAAGTGGTTACTTGGTACGGCTTTCTTTTTATTTATTGCGTTTTTAAGTGTTCAAGGCATTACGGCAAGTATTTATGACGGAGTTTCGGTGCGAACAGCTCGTTTTGCTATAAGTCGATATGTCCCGATAATCGGTGGTTATCTTAGCGAAGGCTTTAATTTAATTATGGCGGGCAGTGTATTGGTAAAAAATGCTGTAGGCTTTACGGCGGTAATCATTTTATTTTTAACGGCACTTCCTGTTATTGCCAGCACGGTGCTATTTAGTTTAAGCCTGCATCTTACGGCGGCGGTAGCAGAACCGCTTGGCGAGAAGAGAATAAGCAATATTTTAAGCGGAGTAGCCAAAAATATGAATATCCTTATTGCCGTTTTAGTCGGAGCCGTCTTTTTGTATTTTGTTTTTTTGATTTTGGTTATTGCGACGGGAAACCCTAGTTTATAGTGCATAGTTCATAGTGCATAGTGCATAGTTAAGGATTTATTAAATAAAGACAATAACTAAGCACTAAGCACTAAGCACTAAGCACTAAAGAAAATCATGCATCCTATAATCGGTTGGGTAATTGGAATATTGGCGATAGTCATTTTGGGCGTAGTGGTGGATTTGCTACTGGCTGAAAATAAGATGGGCAAATTTGTAAAAAGCGTATTTGCGGCCGCTGTGATTTTGGTTATCATTTTGCCACTTCCTAGCTTACTTAACAATGGCTGTAATTTTGACGAGAATTTTATAATTCAAAATCAATTCGAGCTAGACAGAAATTTTTTAGAATTTGCCGATAGAATGCGAATGAACTCGCTAGCAAGAGGGGTAGAGGCACAGCTTAGAGAGGACGGAGTTAGCGGAGCAAGAGTTAGTATAGAGGGTAGGGTAGAAAATAATGATATTATTGTGGATTTGGTTAGGGTAGATATTAGTAGTGCTAATTTCGAAACAATAGCAGGGCAATTTAATCCGCACGACTTAGTTGGCAGATTAGTCAGCGGATATTTACATATAGACAGGTTTAGAGTGGTTGTGGTATGATAAGTGTGCATTTGCACACACTTATAACATATGAAAAACTTATACGATTTAATAATTGTCGGGGCGGGTCCGGCGGGATTAGCGTCGGCGATTTATGCCACAAGAGCAAAGCTAAAAACTCTCGTTATCGAAAAAAAAGAGGCTGGTGGCCAAATAAAAATCACTAATGAGGTAGTAAATTATCCAGGGATTTTAGAGACTAGCGGAGCAAAACTTAGTAGCGATATGAAACAGCAAGCTACTAAGTTTGGTGCGGAATTTATTTTTGGCGATGTTGTAGAGGTTGATTTAGAAGGCGATATTAAAGTCTTAACTTTAGCTAGCGGCGAAAAGGTTAGCTCATTTGGTGTTATTATAGCTACAGGTGCAATGCCCCGTAAGCTAGGCTTTACAGGCGAGAGCGAATTTAGCGGAAAGGGCATAAGTTATTGCGCTACTTGCGACGGTCATTTTTATATAGATAAAGAAGTTTTTGTAGTAGGTGCCGGCTATGCAGCTGCCGAAGAAGCGATTTATTTAACCCGTTACGCTAAAAAGGTTACAGTAATCGCTAGGGAAGCGGAATTTACTTGCAGTAAAACTATCGCCGATAAGGTGTTAGCTAATCCGCAAATTGAGGTAAAATTTAATACCGAAATCGTATATGTAAAAGGCGATAAGAGGGTTAACGAAGCAAAATTCAAGGATAATATCAGTGGCAAAAGCTGGGAGTATAAGGCGAGCACAGAGGATAAGTTTTTTGGTGTATTTATTTTTGTGGGTTATCAGCCAGCGATTGGAGCATTTAAAAGTGCAGTAAGTTTGGATGAATTTGGCTATATTATAACAGATGAAGATATGTTCATTGGTACAAACGGCGTATGGGCAGTAGGGGATGTTAGAAGTAAAAAGCTTCGTCAGCTTGTAACGGCAGTAGCAGATGGCGCAATAGGGGCAATGGAAGCGGAAAAATATGTAGAATTGCAACGCACAACGCTCAATGTTCAACGCACAATAGACGACAATATTCGAAAGCAAAATGAAACTCAAAACTCTTTAGATAATTTAATTCAAAAAATCCAAAACCTAAAACATATAAAATCATTATTAGTCGGTACTTTGCCAACTTGTCCAAACTGCATGCCCGTAAAGGAAGCAGTAGAATTTATAGCAAAATACAATAAAAATATCAGCGTTTCAGTTTTAGATTTAACCGACGAGGACGATATTATAGATAAATTCGATATATCAAGTGTGCCTGTTCTTATAATAAACGACGAAAAAGTTGTTGTCGGCAGAATGGGAGTAGAGGAATTGGTGGAAGTTTTAATGAGGAATGATAAATAAGACGAATGAAAAATTATTGATTTTATTTTTTATAAAGTGCAGGCGGCAGAGTGTCGTTACTAAAAAAACAATAGTTTTTAACTGCGTGTAATTTTATTTATTAAAGCGTAATTTCTTATTTTCTCATTTTTAAGCGATATAAGTATTCATTATTCAAGAAAAAGTAGCATATATATAATCTGTGTCTAATATTATTGGTGTTTCGGCATATGAGAATAAGTCTAAGGCTGAGGTTGTTTCAGTTGCGACTGTTTCGACAAATAAAAATTCTAACGCAGAATTAAAAGTAGTTGAGGTCAAAGAAAGTAAAGGCGTCAAAGGGCTTTTTGGTAGAGTTAGAAAGGTTAAGCATATAGAACTAATTTTAGCGGGTATTGCCATTGCTGTGATGCTTGCTATTTATTTTAGTGCAAATGTGTCGATTGGCGGTGGTACAAGAAACACAAACGCTAATAGCAATCCTACTCCTGAAAATTTTTTAGAAAGGATAGAACGCCAACTTAACGAGGCTTTTAGTCTCATAGACGGAGCAGGCGAGACAAGAGTTATAATAAATTGGGAAAGCGGTATAGAGCAAGTGATAGCTTATATAGTAAGCGAGAATCAAAACGGAAGCTCGAGTGCCCCGCAAATAATTACGGGTGGAGGTCAGCAAGGACCTATTGTGTTAAAAGAAATTTATCCTAGAGCTATCGGTGTTATTATAGTTACACAAGGTGGCGATAATGTAATGCTACGGCTTGCTATGATAAATGCTGTAAGTACGCTACTTGACATTACTCCTGATAGGATACAGGTAATGACAATGCGTACATAAGTGGTACGCATAATTAGAAATGAGAAATAAAGGATTTGTTTTAGTGTAAATTAGATGGAAGTAAAATAAATCACATTTCTCATTATTGTTTGACAAATTTAATTCTAAAAAAGCAGTCATAAAATTGTAACTTATCTAATATCATATAAAGAAAACTAAAAAAACTCACAAACTTCAAGGAGAATAACTTTAACCTATGTTAACCAAAAAGAAAAAAATCATCGTGCTATGTGGTATGGTAGCACTACTAGTTGTAACTGGTGTACTTAACATCGTGCTTAACAATAATGTTGGCAGAGACGACGAAGTCGGTGCATATGTGCATCAAACGCTTTTTCAGCGTCAGCGTCAGGAACGCATAGCAAATAGAAATCAGCAAATGCTTTTCTACGATGCTATAATTAACAATGAAGCGTCTAGCCAAGCAGCTATCGAAGCGGCCGAAGAGGGCAGGATGCAGTTACTTGCCACTATGGAAAAAGAGCGGATTTTAGAAGGTCTTATCCAAGCAGTAGGCTTTAATGACTCGTTTGTTACGCTTAATGCTCAAAACCAAAATATAAATGTTGTGGTGCGGTCGGAAAGTTTAACCGAAGATGAGGCTAACCGCATTTTAGCTATCATTGTAGATGAGACTGGTAGAAGTGCCCAACATGTAATTATTATACCGGTTGGGTAAAATTTCTTTGCAAAATAATTCAAACAAAAAAACCGTTAAAGTTATTGAAAACTTTAGCGGTTTTTTTGTTGACTACAGAAAGAAAAGCAACTAAAATATTAAAAGTTACCAAAGGAGTAAATAAATATTTATGAAACATATTAAAATTGTAGCGAAAAATCGCATTAAAAGAGATAAACTAACTGGCTGTGGCGAATGTGCAGCGGCATGCCAATCGGCTTGTAAAACAAGTTGTACTGTAGGTAATGTAGAGTGCGAAAGAATAACGCATAGCTTAGAGCGTAAAACGAAAGAGGGATAAAATACAATATTTAGTTCATAGAGCATAGTGTTTAATGAAATACTTATTTGGATGAGACATAAAATTATCTAAATAAAAACAATAACTAAGCACTGTGTCCTTCGAACTAAGATTAAAGAAAAATGATTCACACTTTCACTTGTCTTAATCGCCACTTCTGTGTAGATACTTTTACGGGTTCGGTTTTTGAGCTTAATGAATTAAGTAAGCTGATGATAGAAGCATATAAAAATTCCTCTTTTATTGATATAAATAGAGAGGAATTTTTTAGCTATAGTAAAAAAGAATTAGATGAAGCGTTAATAGAGGTAGAAAGTCTTATTAGAGAAGGGATTTTATTTAGCAAGGAGCCTTTTATTAAAACTCCTGAGTTTAACGGCGATATAAAATCTATGTGCTTGCATATCAGCCATGCTTGCAACCTCTCTTGTGGATATTGTTTTGCTGAAGGTGGAGATTACGGTACAGCTAAAAAATCAGAAAATACCTCATTACTTCATATGAGCATATCTACAGCTAAAAAAGCGATTGATTTTTTAGTGAAGTTTAGCGGTAAAATTAAAAATCTTGAGGTTGATTTCTTTGGTGGAGAACCGCTTCTAAATTTAGATGTGGTTAAAGAAGCTGTATCATACGCTAGGGGTTTAGAAAAAACTAACAATAAAAACTTTAGATTTACTTTTACAACAAACGCTTTAGCATTAGATGAAAAAGCAATCGAGTTTTTGAATGCCGAGATGGAGCATGTTATTTTAAGTATAGATGGTAGAAAAGATGTACATAATTCTATACGCAAAACAAAAGCAGGTAGTGATAGCTATGATTTGGTTTTGAAAAATTCTAAGAAGTTTGCTTTGGCTCGAGGACAAAAAAGCTATTTTGTACGAGGCACTTTTACAGTAGATAATCTAGATTTTACTAACGATGTGCTAGCACTTAAAACAGAGGGCTTTGATAGAATATCTTTAGAGCCCGTCGTTTTAGATGAAGCACATTCGCTAGCTATCAAAAAAGAGCATCTTCCGCAAATTTTTGATGAGTATGAAAGGTTAGCGGGTGAGTATTTGGCACATAGGGCAAAGGGAGATTGGTTTACATTTTTCCACTTTAATTTAAATTTATATGATGGACCGTGCGAGCAAAGGTTACTTAGGGCATGTGGTGCGGGATGTAGCTATGTAGCTATTGCACCAAATGGCGATATGTATCCGTGTCATCAGTTTGTGGGGCTAGATGGCTTTAAGATTGGAAATGTGGATATAGGTAGCTATAGTAGGACAATTCCGATAAGATTTGGCGATAAAAATCATATTTTAGAAAAGCCGTTATGTAAAAGTTGTTGGGCAAGGTACTATTGCGGTGGCGGTTGTGTGGCTGCTAGTATTAAATACAATAACAAGATTGCTGTTCCGCACGAATTATCGTGCGAAATGCAAAAAAAACGAATAGAATGTGCATTGGCGATTTGGGCAATAGAAAATCAATGAGAAATTATAAATTAGGACTAATTTATATTTATTAAAAAGTATTTTAATACAAATTAAATACATCAATAACTTCTTAGTTGTCTTATTTATCATTTCTAAATTGAAATAAAAATTTATTTTAAAAAACCGTTGACTTTGCTTTTGCCATTGTTATATAATATTCGTTGTGTGTGGCAAAATGGGCTTCACTTTATAGCCGATAGCTACTGTTAGATACTTTTAGGAAAAAGATATAGAAAAAAATGAGAAAAAAACCGTCGATAATTAAATTTTCGCTTGTAGGAGTCTTTCTAGTATTGGGTCTTATTTTATCGTTTGTGCCAATTAGGTTTGGTACTACTGATTTTGTTGGATTTGCTAATAATATAAGTTTAGGACTAGATCTATCAGGCGGAGTATACGCTGTGTATGAAGCAGTAATACCAGAAGAAGATGATGAGTTTGAATTGAGTGCAGCAATAGCTGCTACTCGTACAAGACTTGCTCAGATGCTGATGGCTCAAGGCTTTAGTGATGCAACAGTTGTATTGGAAGGTGTAAATCGCATCAGGGTAGAAGTGCCAGATGTAGACCAACCTGGTGAATTATTTAGAATAATAGGTATGCCCGCAGAGCTACAGTTTAGAAGTCCTACAGGCAATGTTATACTAACAGGTAGAGAAGTTACCAGTGCTAGAGCCGGTTTTGATACAGGTTCGCAAGGTTATGCGGTGTTTTTATCGCTAAATAGCGTAGGTTCGGCTGCTTTTTCTGCTGCTACAGGGCAATATATAAATCAAACTATTACCATAGTTACTATTGTAGATGGCAACGAGCAAATTGTTTCTGCTCCTACAGTTCAAAGCCAAATCACAGGCGGAAGTGCTGTAATTACAGGTATGGGCAGTATGCAAAATGCTCAACAACTTGCCGACCAGATTATAGCCGGTCAGTTTGAAGTGCGACTTAGAATGCTAGAAAGTGCTTCGGTTTCTGCAACACTGGGTGAAAACGCATTGCGTTTTGGTCTTTTTGCAGGCATTATAGGAATATTTCTTATAATGGCATTTATGATATTCTTCTATCGTTGGTTAGGTGTATTATCAGCTGGTAGCTTAATTGGGTATACTGTATTGATGTTATTCTTTTTAGCTGCACTTCCTTGGGTTCAGCTAACGCTACCAGGTATTGCGGGAATTCTCCTCTCTATTGGTATGAGTATCGACGGTAATATCGTTATGTTTGAGCGTATGAAAGACGAATATCGAAATGGTAAGAGTATTAAAAGTAGTTGCCACGCAGGTCTTAAAAAAGGTTTCTGGCCAGTATTTGATATGGAGATTACAACTGTTATGGCGGCAGTAGTATTATTGATTTTTGGTACAGGTCCAATCCAATCGTTTGCTATTACACTTTTAGTGGGTGTAGCACTTGCGATGTTCTTTAATTTAGTAGTAATGAGATTCTTTGTAAAATGGTTTTTGCCGTTAAATCACACTAATCCAAGATTATTTAACTTTAAGCGTGGAGCTAGATATATGGACTTAGAAGCAAGCGAAACTGACATTGCGGTTGCAGCTAAAGATGCTGAGTTAGAAAAAATTAGAGCAGAAGAGCGTGAAGCTAAAAAGCAGGCTAGAGAAAATAAAAAAGCAAAGGGGGCAGTGTAGAGAATGAAAAACTTTAAAAATGCAATTGTAAACAGAGAAGTAGATGTAGTTAAAAGACGCAAATTATGGTATATAATACCAGGTATTATAATAGCCATTGCTCTTATTATGTTACCTATTCATAATGTATGGCAAGGCTCTCCGCTTAATATCGCTCTTGACTTTGTGGGTGGCTATGCTATGACGGTTAGATTAGGCGATAGGCTTACAGAAGATACAGTAGAATACTATCAAGACAGAATTATTGCTATAGGTCAAGATTTAAGACCAGAAGCAACAGAAGCAAATCCTAATCCAGAGCCTTTTGGAATAACTATATTACGCAGAGAAATGATGCTTCAAGGCGAGCGGGAGGATGCTTCAATCTATTTTAGATTTAGAGCCCTTAGAAGCCCGGACTATAGAAGCAATGAGGATTTTATGGAGTATGTTGTAGCACGCTTTGTAGACGAGTTAGCTGTATTATTTGCCTTTACTCCTAGTGTTACCGCTAGCGGAAATAGGTTTACAGCTACTTATCATAACGAAAATATAAACCATCTTCTAAATGATGCTAACACAGCTTTTGGTACTGAGGTATTAAACGAAATTGTAGCAAGGGGAACAAGCCGTAATGTGACTATAAGTATTGTTTCGATAAGTGTAAATGATGCCAATTTGGCTACAGTTACTATAGATGCTACAGGTACTGGTGTTAATATTGAAAATGTTATGTACGCTCTTACTCTCTCTGACCCTTATAGCGGGTCAGCAGATCATGCCGGTATGACAAGTCCTACGATTGGTGGGGAGTTGCTTTTAGCTGGTATATTAGCGATTATTTTAGCGTTTGTGCTAAAGTTAATGTATATTGCTCTAAGATTCGACTTATCAAGCGGAACAGCAGCAGTTACGGGATTACTACATGACCTTATAATGATGTTTAGCTTTATGCTTATATTCCATATTGAAATTGGTGTAACTTTTATAGCGGCACTTATTACAATTATGGGCTATTCGCTAAACAACTCGTTTATCTTGTTTGATAGAGTTAAAGAAAAAACTAAGCCGTACGGCAACAAAGAATTTGATACCAAGATGATAGCTAATCAAGCGGCAGGCGACACTATATTCCGCTCGTTTGCTACAACATTAACCGGATTATTCCCGATAGTTGCTATAGCGATAATAGGTTTCTTAGGTGTTCCAAGCATTCAAATTTTTGCTTTCCCAATAATTATTGGTTTAATCAGCGGAACATATTCAACACTTACAATACTGCCAACAACTTGGGTATCTATGAAAAACAGTTGGTTTAAACGTCAAAAAGCAAAAGGTTATATGCCAAAAACCGATCAATTACTAGAAGCAGAAGCAACTGTTTCGTAAAATAAAGTTTACTTTATAACAAATAAGCCCTTTTCGCGTGTAAATGTGTTGAGGGCTTTTGTTAAAAATAGAGATAATGATTTATAATTTTCACAAAAGAAATACTAAAGCGATAGATAATACTGTTGTTAAAAATATAGCTAATGAGCTAGCCTTAGAGGAAAAGTTTATTGAGCTTCTATTTTGTAGAGGGTTGGAGAGTAAAAAAGAGATAGAGAGTTTTTTATCGCCTAACGAAAGTCAACTATTTGACCCATTTTTATTAAAGGGTATGAGTGGTGCGGTAGATAGGATAAAAGAGGCAATAGAAAATAATGAGAAGATTTTGGTTTTTGGAGATTACGATGCCGATGGTGTTTGCAGTAGTGCAATATTATATAAATATTTTACGGGTAAGGATGTGGATTGTGTTGTACATATTCCTAACCGCCATAATGAGGGATATGGGTTAAAGGAAAAAGTGTTAGAAAGACTTATTGAGGAGCATAACCCTGACCTTATTATTAGTTGCGATTGCGGCATTACGGCAGTAAAAGAAGTGGAGTTTGTGTTAGATCTTGGGCTTGATATTATTATTACCGATCATCATGAATGTAGCGAAAATTTGCCCGAGTGTATTTGCATAAATCCTAAGCAAAGTGATTGTAATTACCCTATAGATTATTTATGCGGAGCGGGTGTTGTTTTTAAGCTAGTAGAAGCATTAGAGGGTAGAGAAGTGGCACTTGAGTACGCTTTTATAACCGCAGTAGCCACAATAGCGGATATGGTTCCGCTAATAAGCGAAAATCGGGCAATAGTAGCTTTAGGGCTAAAAGCTAAAAGAGCAAATTCTTTAGGATTGGCATCTTTAGTTAAAAATCTAGAAATATCGGCACTAACTGCCAATGAAATTGCTTTTAAGGTAGCTCCTAGGATAAATGCTTGTGGTAGAATGGGTGATGCTAGACGGGCATTTGAGCTTATTGTTAGTGATGATAAAGAGCGAATAGCTGTTTTAATAGAGGAAATAAATAAAGATAACGAGGCCAGAAAGATCGTTAGCGAGAAAATTATAATTGAGGCTTTAGAGGACTTAAAAGAGGAGAACTTGGCTGAGAGTAGAGCAATAGTGCTAAGCCATCCTACTTGGGATAAGGGTATTACAGGGATAGTTTCAGCACAGCTTAGCAATCAATTTAATCGTCCGTGCTTTATTATGGCAGGAGTAGATGATGACAGCATATATAAAGGCACTTGTAGAGGAATTGAGGGCGTTAGTGTATATGAAGTGCTAACAAAATGTAGCGATTTATTAGTGGAATTTGGGGGGCATGCTCAAGCATCGGGTTTTAGTATTAAAAAAGAGAATATTGGTGAATTTAAGCGTAGAGTACAAGATGTTTTAAGTGAAGTTGATATTAAATTGTTTTTACCAAGCATTGGCTATGATTTAGAATTGCTTGAGAGCGATTGCACACTTAGTTTAGCTAAAAATTTACTTCTTTTAGAACCAACAGGGGTAAGTAATATAAGACCTAATTTTTTAGTATTAGCTAGTGTTGCTAATGTAAACTGTTTAGGCAGTAATTATAGACATATTCAAATCAAAACTGCTAACGGGCTTTCAATTATGGCATTTAATGGCTTGGGGCAACTGCAGTTTTTAACAACTGAGGAGCCCAAAAATCTAATTTGTGAATTGTCGGTAAATGTTTATCACTCTAGAGAATCAGTTCGTCTTATATTAAAGGCTTCGCAAAGAAATAATCTTTATATAAGTGATGAATTAGCTAAAGCGAATTTTATAAAAAATATTTCCATAAAAAATAGCGAATTTAAACCTGAATTTGAATTCTTTGACAGTATCGACTTAGCAGATTTAGTTGGCGATAACATATACGGCACTCTTATTGTAGTAGGCACTAAGATAAGCTATGAGAATGCCAAGAAAATATTATATGGCAAAAATTTACTTATTGAGAATATGACCGCATCCATAAAAAATAATTATAGTAGAATTATGCTTTCACCCCACTTTGATAAATCACTAGAACTAGCTTACTTTAATAAAATCGTTTTTGTAGATACTCCGCCTAATCATTTAGCACTTATCTCGCAGTTAAATAAACGCACAAAGGCTACAATATTCATTCCCAAGGTTGATAATTCTAAAGATTTTTTTGTTGATTTAGATATATCTAGAGAGAATTTATTGCGATGCTACAGTATACTGAATAAAAGTGAGGGCTTAGTTGCACCAACAGCAATAATGCTGTATCAGACACTAAAATCTGTTAACCCCACACTAGATCCAAGAGTTTTTATGCTGGCATTATCAGTCTTTTACGAATTAGGTCTTATAAAAATTGTGACCGAGCCGTTTAGTTTTAGCTTAGTAAAAGGTGTAAAACGAGAATTAGATGATAGCGAAGTATATAAAAAGTTGAAGGAGATAATATAAATTTATTATTTAGTTATAATGTGTGTAGAATGAACATTTGTTCATAAATAGAAAAACAATGACCCAACTAACAGCCTTAGAATTTAATATAGAGATAGAAAAGATCTACTCTAAGAGCGAGTTAACAGTGCTAAAAAAAGCACTAGATTTTGCTACGCTAAAGCACGAGGGGCAAAAACGAAAAAGCGGAGAGCCATACATTTCTCACCCGATAAATGTTGCGGGTATTTTGGCTAAGCTAAATATTCATTACACTGCTGTTGCTGCGGCACTACTTCACGATGTATTAGAAGATTGTGCTGTTACTGAAAAGGAATTATCAGACGAATTTGGCGAACATATTGTAGAATTAGTTAAAGGCGTCACAAAATTAGGTGACTTTAAGTTTGGTTCAGAAAAAGAAGAGCAAGCCGAAAACTTTAGAATGATGTTTTTTGCTATGAGTAAAAATCATCATGTGCTTGTTATAAAATTGGCCGACCGCCTTCATAATATGCGTACAATCGAGTTTTTAAAGCCTGAAAAGCAAAAAGCTATGGCATTAGAAACCAGAGAAATTTATGCTCCGCTGGCAAGCCGTTTAGGTCTTAGTTATATTAAATGCGAGCTAGAGGATAGATGTTTTGAGGTTTTAGAGTCCGAAGACTATAAAGAATTGCTTATTCATGTAGATGAAAGACGCAAAAAAATTGATGCTGTATTAAAAAAAATTCAAAGCAAACTTAAAGAAATCTTAATTTCTCATAAGGTAGAAGGCAAGGTTACAGGTCGTCCAAAGCATCTATATAGTATTTATCGCAAGATGTTTAAAAAGGATGACCCAAAGACTATCGAACAAATCTTTGACCTTACTGCCGTTAGAGTTATTGTTAAATCCGTTGCTGATTGCTATACAGTTCTTGGTGCTCTACACGATGTGTGGCTGCCGATGAAGGACAGAATTAAAGACTATATTGCCGTTAAAAAAAGCAATAATTATCAATCGCTTCATACAACCGTTATGACTGAGTTTGGTATGCCTTGCGAAATCCAAATTCGCACATCCGATATGCACAAGATAGCCGAGTTTGGTATTGCAGCACACTGGATGTATAAAGAAAAACGGACCGAGGCAACCGAATTAGATAAAAGTTTAGCATGGCTTAGATATGTTACAGATGTAGAAAATACTGACAGTACCTCTAGCGTAGAGTTTTTAGAGGCTCTAAAATTTGATTTTTCGCACAAGGAAATTTTTGTTTTTACTCCGCAAAGTAAAATTATAGCTCTTCCCGAGGGTGCTACCCCTGTCGATTTTGCTTATCGAGTGCATAGTGCGGTAGGCGATAGTTGTGTGGGAGCTATGGTAAACGAGAAAATAGCAACGCTGGATACGGTATTAAAAAGTGGTGATTATGTAAAAATTATAACGGCCAAAAATTCTAAAGGACCTAGCCGAGACTGGTTAAGGTTTGTAAAAACTACTCAAGCGATAACAAAAATTAAAGCTCACTTCAAAAAAATGGCTAAAACGGAAACCATAGAAATGGGTAGAAGTATGCTAGAAGAAGAAGCTAAAAGGCGAGGTTATCAGATTTCTACTCTATGGCAACAAAAATGGCTAGATGATATTATGCGTAGATATATGCTTCATAGTGTAGAAGATTTGTATGCTGCTATTGGTTATGGCGGAGTAACTGTTGGGCAGATTATTCCAAAGCTAATAGATCTATATAAAAAACATGAGAAAAAACAGCAAAGCATTCAAAATTTTTCCGGTAAAGCGATTGAAACTTGTCGAAGCATTATTGTTAGCGGTATGGAGGATTTACTTGTGCGTTTAGCACAATGTTGTACACCTGTGCCGGGTGACGATATTATTGGTTTTGTGTCTATGGGGAGGGGGATTGCTGTGCATAGGACAACTTGCTCTAATCTAAAAAGTATTCCAAAAGAAAGGCTTATAAAAACCGAATGGGCTTCTGCTAACGATGACCCGTTTGTAGTGCAACTAAGAATAGAAAGTCGAAATACTGAAGGGTTATTGCTAAAAATTACAACACTAATTTCTACTATGAATTTATATATCCATAGTCTAAATGCCCGTTCCGATAAACCTGGTCACGGTATAATCGACATAGGCATAAAAGTAAAAGAAACCTCTCAAGTTGAAATGCTTATAAGAAAAATTCAAGGCATACCTGAAGTGGAGAAAGTATTTAGAAGTTAGGGTTTTAAATTACAAATTACAATATGCGAATTGCAAAATATGAAGTCTTATTCGATAAAATTAAAACAATGAACATACCTATATGGGTATAGTACTAAGAGATATAGCAATATGAAAATAACTACATTATTAACAGGTCCAATAGATACAAACACATATGTTTTTGAGACCAAAAATTCAATCGTTGTAATAGATCCTAGCGGTGACGAAGAAAAAATAGTGCAAATGGCTTTAAATGTTGGTAAACCTATAAAGCATATTATGTTAACTCATGCTCATTACGATCATGTTGGTGCAGTAGGGATGCTTCAAAAGGTTGGTGCTAAGGTTTATATGCACGAGCTTGAACTTGAGAATGTAAAAACAGGAGAGTATGTTTTTGGTAGAGTTGCTCCTGATGTTTTAATTAAAGGCGATGAAATGTTAAAAATTGACGATATAGAAGTAAAGGTTTTGCATACACCAGGTCATAGCGGAGGTAGTGTTTGTTATATCGTAGACGAAAATTTATTTAGTGGTGATACTTTATTTTTAGAAGAAATCGGCAGGTGCGATTTGCCAAGTGGAGATTTTGAAGTTATGAAAAAAACTCTAAAGCGATTGTTTGATATGTGTCGTATAGACGGTAAAGATTATAAGGTTTTACCGGGACACGGAGGAGCGACAACTTTATCACACGAAGCAAAATATAATCCGTATGCTAACTCTTAACATCGATATACCCGAAATTCAAGCTGAATTATTTGAGCTTGTTAGAATGTTTGATAGCGATAGTTTTTTAGAAAATATCGCTATTGATTTTTTCTATAATAAAAGTCCCAATGCTGTAACAATTATAATAAGTGGTAAAGTTTATACTTTAGAAAAGCCGACTTTTTTAGAAACAGAGCATAGTTTTCCACGCAAATATTTGGTGCGTATTTGCAAGTTGCTTTTATATATTACCCTAAGTACGCATTTAAAAAAGGATTTGCCGTGGGGAGCATTAACGGGTATAAGACCGACTAAAAAGGTATATGAAATGCTGGAATCTGGATTTTCGTTTAAAGAGGTAGCGGAAAAATTAGAGGATGAATATTTTCTTTCAAGTAAAAAGGCACAGTTAGCAGTGGAAGTTGTAGAAAATCAGAGCGATATTTTGCCTAAAAAATCTGATAGAGAACAATTATTTAATCTGTATGTGCATATTCCGTTTTGTCCAAGTAGATGTAATTATTGTTCGTTTGTATCAGTACCAATGAGTAAACAAAAAAAGTTGGTAGGGAATTATGTAGAACAATTAGTTAGAGAAATTGGGTTTTGTAAAAAGTTGATTGCTGAAAATAAACAAGATATTTTTTCTATTTATATTGGTGGTGGTACTCCGACAAGTTTAAGCGATGGCGAATTTGAGATAATTTTAAGTGCAATAGGGGAGAATTTTGCAAAAGTAGAATATACCGTAGAAGCAGGCAGACCCGATACAATCACTAAAGAAAAATGCAATATAATGAAAAAGTTTGGTGTTACTCGGATTAGTGTAAATCCTCAGAGCTTGCATAACAAAACTTTAGAGAGTATCGGCAGAGATCACACAGCAGAGGATTTTTTTAATGCTTACGACTTAGTTAAAAAATATGGTTTTGATATAAATGTGGATTTGATTGTGGGGTTAGAAAATGAAACACAAGACGATTTTTTACATACACTAAATGATGTTGTTAAATTAAATCCCGAAAATATAACAATCCACACTTTATGCAAAAAAAGAGGTTCAAAAATAAACAGTAGTAAGAGTTTTTCATCACTTACTCGTACGGGCGACATTTTATCGCCTGTGACTAACGCTTTCATTAGTGAAATGTTAAACACTGCAATTGAAAAACTTTCCCAATCCGATTACTCTCCATACTATCTATACCGCCAAAAAAATGCGTTGGAGAATCTAGAAAATATAGGTTTTTCTAAATCCAATAAACAATGCATAAACAATATAACAGTTATGGAAGAAATCCTAAGTGTTATTGCCGCAGGTGCAGGTGCAATCTCGAAACGCATTTTTCGCCAGGATAATCGTATCGAACGCTTAGCTAACCCCAAAGATGTACATTGCTACTTAAATAGAGAAACAGAAATAATTACAAACAAAGAAAAGTTTTTTCTTTAATTGTGAGTGGTTTGTTTTTTTGCTTGACATGTTGTTATTTAAGATGGTATCATTTAAAAAATGTTGGAAAAGTTGAATAAAAAAGGTCAGAATTTTGAAGAGTTTATGATCGAGTATAGACAAATGGGTTATCCCGTTGAAGCTGTTACTGTAGATGGTGTCATTTTTGCTGTTGGCGACAATAACTTTTCGGTACTGCTTATTAAAAGAGATAATTTTCCTTTTATAGATGATTGGGCTTTGCCTGGCGGCTTTGTAGATGGCGAAGAAAAATATGAAGATGCCGCTATTAGAGAATTAGAAGAAGAGACAGGCTTAAAAGGAGTGCAGTTAGAGGAGCTTTGCACTGTGTGTGGTGAAGGACGAGATCCAAGAGCAAAAACTGAATCAAAATGCTATTTTGGAGTTTGTTCAAGTTGTTGTGAGCTTAAACCCTCAGACGATGCTAGCGACGCTAAGTGGTTTAGTGTAGATTACGCTGCTAAAAACGATTTTTACGAATTAGTGCTAAAAAGTGGTAAAATAACTCTTAATGCCGTTATGAAAATAGTTAGAAATGCCGACGGGAAAATAGACATAGATGCTAGTAAAATTATCTCGCAAAAGGGTTTAGCTTTTGATCATGCTAAAATCATTTTGTATGCGGTGGAGAATCTTTAATGATTAGTAAATATTCATTATCCAATTTTAGATAACAAATTATGGAAGCAAGCGAAATAGGATTATTATTGGGGATTATAGGGCTGTTAATTTTAAGCACTATGTTTTCGTTGTGCGAAATTAGCTACTCGGCAGCTAATAGAATTAGATTAAAAACTTTAGAAACGGCAGGCAATCAAAAAGCTGGCAAAGTATTAAAAGTTTTAGAAAATTATGATAAGGCACTAACGGCAATACTTATCGGCAATACAATAGTTACTGTAGCAGCAGCATCGCTTGCTACTCTTTTAGCGATAAGTTTTGTTAGGTACGATACTCAAGCCGGACTAGCCGCATCAATTGCCAGTGTAGCACTTACGCTTGTATTGCTAGTATTTTGTGAAATTTCTCCTAAAATGATAGCGAAAGAAAAAGCTGAAAGCGTGGCTATGGGGATTTATCCTTTTATGATGCTACTATATTTTATACTATGGCCTCTTACTGAGATTTTTACTTTTTGGAAAAAGCTAATCAAAAAGGTTTTTAGATTAAAACAAAACGCCGCTATTACCGACGAGGAGTTGCTTACATATGTCGAAGAAGCCGAAAGCGAGGGTGGCATTGAAAAACATGAGGGTAATCTTATTAGAAGTGCGATTGAATTCGAGGATGTGGATGTAGTGGATATTATGATGCCAAGGGTAGAGGTTATAGCAGTAAATATAGAAGATGCACTAAAGGAAATTGATGATAAGTTCTCTAAATATGAGTTTTCTAGAATGCCTGTTTATAGTGGTAGCATAGATAATATAATTGGAGTTGTGCACGAAAGGGATTTTCAGCACTGCATAGACGGGAAAAAGAGCTTAAAATCGGTGCTTTCTAAAAACATAAATGTGCCCGAAAGTATGAAAATTAGTACAGTTTTAAGGCTAATGCAAAAACAAAAAATTCATATGGCGGTTGTTGTAGATGAGCACGGGGGTACTAGCGGTATTGTTACTCTAGAGGATATTTTAGAAGAATTAGTCGGAGAAATTTGGGATGAACACGACGAGGAAGAGGTACTGATGAAGCGTGTTGGCGATGATAGCTTTGTTGTAGATGGTTCCGAAAATTTAGACGATATGTTTGAAGCGTTGGGAATTAAAACAGATAGGGAATTTGACAGCCAAACAGTGGGTGGTTTTGTTACCGAAATTATGGAAAAAATTCCGCTAAAAGGCGAAAAATGCGAGTTTGAGAATTTAGCAATAACCGTTTTGAAAGCGGATGATAAAAGAGTAAAAGAGATTAAGGTTAAGATTATGGTTCCGAAAGAAGGAGAATAATATTAAAAAATGTACAGTATTAAGAAAGTAAACAAAAGAACAGCTATTATTTAGGAAGGTTAAAAATATGAAAAGAAATGAAATTATTGCAAAAAAAAATAATTTTATGCTATGGCTTAGTATAACTTTTTTTGTAATCTTTTTAACAATTGTATTATTTATTATAATACCAATAATACCATATATTAATAGTCCTTGGACAGGACTTTACATAGTAGCTTTAATGACTTCAAGTTTTATTTTTCTAATAGTTTTTTTAATTATTACTTCTATAGTGTCACTTATAATTTGGCTATGTATACCAAAGACATTAATAACTTTATATGACGGAAAGTTAATTTTATATCCAGAAAAACAAGAGATAAAAATAGAAAATATTTTAAAAGTTTCTGTTATTGGATGGTCAAAATTAAATATTTATTTGGCTAATACAAAGATTAAAGTTCGGTTTATTAAAAACTCAAGAGAAGTTGCTACACATATAGAAGAACTTATTTTACAGATAAGTAAATTTAATTAACAAAAATATGTTGTGAGGAAACAAAATAATAATGCAAAAATACGATTATTTAATAGTAGGCTCTGGGCTTTTTGGGGCTACATTTGCCCGAAAAATGGTTGATAGCAAAAAGCGAGTTCTTGTTATTGATAAGAGGGAGCAAATTGGTGGGAATTGTGCCAGTAAAAATGTTGAGGGAATTGATGTACATCTTTATGGTGCTCATATTTTTCATACAGATTTTGAAGATGTATGGCAGTTTATAAACCGCTTTACAAAATTTAATAACTTTATAAATACGCCTATAGCTAATTATAACGGACAGCTTTTTTGCTTGCCGTTTAATATGCATACCTTTTATGCTTTGTGGGGAGTTAAAACTCCGCAAGAGGCTGAAGAAAGGTTAGCTAAAGAGCGGGCAAAATTCTTACATATTACCGAGCCTAAAAATTTAGAAGAAAAAGCACTCACTCTTGTGGGAGAGGAAATTTATGAAATACTCATAAAAGGTTATACCGAAAAACAATGGGGAATAAAAGCAACAGAATTACCTGCATTCATTATCAGTCGCTTGCCGTTTAGATTATCTTTTGATAACAACTACTTTTTGGATAGGTATCAGGGTATTCCAAGTGATGGCTATAATAAAATGTTCAAGAATTTGTTAGATGGAATTGAAGTTAAACTAGGAGTTGATTTTTTTAATAACAGGGCGGAACTTACAAGTTTAGCTAAAAAAGTAGTTTTCACAGGCAGAATAGATGAATACTTTGATTACAGCTTAGGCGAATTAGCATATCGTTCTCTAAAATTTGAAACCGAAATTTTAGAGAAGAAAAATCATCAGGGTGTTGCGGTTATAAACTATACCGATAGCATTACGCCTTACACACGCATTATAGAGCATAAGCATTTTAGAGCAAGCGACAGTAGCTTTAATATAGATAAAACTGTTGTAACAAAAGAATATCCTGCGCCTTTCACAAAAGGCAGTGAGCCGTATTATGTGGTAAATGATGAACGCAACAATAATTTAGCAAATCAATATAGAGAATTAGCTAAATCCGAAAAAAATGTAATCTTTGGCGGTCGTCTTGCCGAATACAAATATTACGATATGGATGATATTATAAAAAGTGGCTTAGATGCGGTAGAGAAGGAACTATCAATGGATTAGTCACAAGCTTTTATTGTATATTAAATTAAAAAAATCCCGCCTTGAAATTATTATCGAAGCGGAATTTTTTATTAGTTAAGAAAATATTTTTTTAATTTTCTTATGTTGGTTCTTCTTGTTGATCGCTATTGCGGTTCATGCGTTGATTGCGTCGTTCTTGTTTTTTAGCAATACGACAATCTTTGCAGTCTTTAGGCTCGTTTTCAAAACCTTTCATTTGGTAGAACTCTTGTTCGCCAGCAGTAAAAACAAATTCTTGGCTACAAGCTCTACATACTAGTGTTTTATCTTCCATAGTATTAGGGGCATCCTCCGTATAGATTTGGACATAAGGGGTTTAGAGGTTTTGTGCCTAATACAAAAGCGGAAAAGCTAAAGGGAATAGGGGAAACGACTGTAGTCCTTGGGGAATCCATAGTGTAAATATAACACAGTTTTTGCTACCCTGTCAAATGCTTTTTTAATTCAAATATTTGATAAAAATAGATTATATTAAATTATTTATTATTATATATTCAATATTAAATATACTTAGGCATATAATGCGATTATGGAGGTCGATAAGAATGGAGGTTTTATCACAAATCGCTTTAGTGCCGATTATTGTTGTAATTGTTTATTGTGTATTAGTCGGTTACAAAATAATAATAGGCGATAGAGAAAAATTTATAAAATTTATTCCGATTATAGCGGGTGTGCTTGGTGCTTTGCTGGGTATAATAGCATTTTTTGCTGTACCTAGTTTAATGCTAAGCGACAATATTTTAGTTGCTATAATAAAAGGTATAGCATCTGGTTTAGCAACGACTGGTGTTAATCAAGCGGTTAAGCAACTGTTACCAAAAAAGGAAGAGAAGAAAGAGGAAGAGAAAAAAGAATAATTATTACTAGCAAGCTACAAATTAAGGAGTAATAAGCTCATAATTTGTAGCTTGCAGTTATTTTTTAATCTAATTTTAAGAAAAAAAATCTTGACTTTAATTTTTGTTTTTGAGTATAATATTATAGTAACCTCAATCAGGTTGTGAGGGGGTTACAAAATACATATTTTAGGAGGATTTTAATTATGGAAACAGTTTATATCGTTATGATTGTTGTATGGGGGTTAGCGATAGCGGCAGCTATTGTGGTGGAGTATTTTACTTGCCAAATTATTAGCATTTCGCTTGTGCCGGGTGGTATTGCTGCTGTAGTATTATCGGCAGTGCAAGTTGATGTGTGGATACAAATTGTAGTATTCTTTGCTTTAGGTTTGCTTTGCTTTGCTGCTTTTAGACCGCTGTATAGGAAATATTTACAAAAAGGTGGCGAAGATACTTCTTTTACTGTAAAAAACCAAAATATCGGTAAGCGGTTTAGATTAGTTAGCGAAGTAGTCGACGGTAAGGCTAGCATTGTAATTAGTGATGTTAGATGGACTTGTATTATAAAAAATGAAGAAGATGCTAAAAAATTAAGAAAAGATGACTATATAGAAATAGTAGACTTTGACGGCAATAAACCAATTGTAAAAGCGGTTTAGCTTTTAATGAGAAATTAGAAATGAGGCGAATGAGAAATTTAGGACTCAATTATATAAATCAACAATTCCTCATTGAAAAAACGGTATCAATCCCCATGTGGGTTTTTATACAAAAACAAAAATCTAAAATAAAAGAGGGACAAACTTAGCCCTCAAATAAGGAGACAAAAATTATGGAAGCAGGAGCAATTGTAGGTATAATTGTAGGTTCCATTGTTCTATTAGTGGTAATAATTATCGCTCTTAGAGCAGCAGTAACGGTAAGGCAAGAAACTGCCGTGATTATTGAGCGTTTCGGTAAGTACCGTAAAACATTCCCAACGGGTTTAAATTGGAGAAATCCTCTTTTTGACCGCAGAAGAATGCCAGTATCGCTTAAAGAGCAAGTAGCAGATTTTAAGCCGAGTGATGTTATCACAAAGGATAATGTTAGAATCAAAATCGACGATGTTGTATTTTGGCAGGTTGTAGACCCTAAATTATTTACTTATGCTATAGAGCAACCGCTTTTAGCTCTAGAAAACATCACGGCTACAACGCTTCGTAACATTATTGGTGAGATGGAACTAGATGATATTCTAACTAGCCGTGAGTATATCAATGACAAAATGCACAAAAGCATTGATGCCGCTACGGATACTTGGGGTATAAAAATTCACCGTGTAGAAGTGCGTAATATCATTCCTCCGCCTGTTATTCAAGACAGTATGGAAAAGCAAATGAGGGCGGAGCGTGAGCGTCGTCAAGCGATACTACAAGCAGAAGGCGAAAAGCGTGCTAACATACTTGTGGCAGAGGGTGAAAAGCAATCGGCAATTCTAAGAGCAGAAGCTACAAAAATTGCGCTTTTAACAGAAGCAGAGGGTCAAGCGGAAGCTATTAGACGCATTATAGATGCTAAACCTGACGCTGCATATTTAACACTACAAGGCTTTGATGCTATGAAAGCATTAGCAGAAGGTAGAGCAACTACAATTATTGTGCCGAGCGAATTACAAAATGTAGCAACGCTGTTTACAACAATGCAACACACAATAAACGCTAATGTGGCTCAGCCTGTTAGGCCGACTACACCATCGACACCTAAAAAATAATTTTTTAGAAAAGATAAAAAAGTCAGATAAGTGTATTTCTTATCTGACTTTTTTGATGTTATAGGAATTATCGTATTAGAATATGCTAATTGCCTGAATGAAAAAGCCGAACCGTAGTGAGGGAAGTGGCGAAGCTATTTTTTATCTACATTTTTTAGTTTTTTAAGCCTTCAAAATTCGACATAAAAAAGGGTTGTGAAAAAGAAATAAGCGTGATATACTTTTAGGGTGTGCAAAAGTTATTTAATTTAGCCACAAATATTTAGGAGAATATAGGAAGTGTTGGTATAACCATAAACTTTCTTAAATAAAAATATGTATTATAACTTTTTATCAGAAACAACCGGCAATGGTGGCGGGTGCGGAATGCTAGACACACCGCTTGGTATTGGTTTGCTTGTGGCACTAGGACTAGCATTTGCACTTATGATAATTTTGCCACGCTTTACTCGTCGTAGACAAAAAGCTCAAATGGAGTCAATAGAAAATGTTTTGGTGGGCGATAAAATCATGACGGTTTGCGGAATTATCGGTATAGTAATTGAGGTTAAAAAAACCACAACAGGTAAAGAAGTTCTTTTAGAAACCGGTAGCGATACTTGCAAAAGTACAATTTGGATAGATGTTAGAGCAGTTGGTCAAAATTTAACTAGACCCCCTGTTCCTGTAGATTTTTTTGGCAGGCCAAAAGCAGGTGTTGGTACGACTAGTACTTCAACTACAGAAAGTAGCCCATTTAATGACGAAATTTCTCACGACTTGGAAGAACCAAAACCAATAGAAATTAAAACTGAAACGATAGTAGAGGAGTGCCCTTGGGAAGCAGAAGAAAAAGTAGTTGCTACAGAAACATCTGTTTCTACAAGACCTAAAACAACTTCTAATACTAATAAACGCACAAAAACGACGACTTCTCGCACTGCTTCAAGGATAGAAGAAACTAAACCATTTGAAGACGATGGGGGATGGTAAATTGTGCTTTGGTAATGAGAGATTAAAAATGAAAATAAAATAGTAGAGATAACTATCTGTTGTCCGTACTTATTAAAAACTTGTTCTAAAAGGATTGTCCTTCGCATAGACTAAACTATCTATCGGAGGACATTTTTAATACTATGGGACGAAGAAATAGGGAAGCGGTTATAAACCCAACCAGTAAACATTACACACTCGAAATTGTTAAAGCCGTTGTTGTAGCGGTTATATTGTCGCTAGCTAGCATACTAATTTTAGCATTTTTAATTCCGGCTATAAATATCTCTAACGAAGCATTGCCAATTATCAACCAGGTTATAAAGGGCGTAGTTATTTTAGTTGCATGTTTAGTCGCACTAAGACTGCCAAAAAACGGCTGGCTTAGAGGGATAATTGTTGGTTTAGTATATGTGTTAATAGCGTTTATACTTTTCTCGCTACTGGCGGGAGCAAGCTTCGATTTTGGATTAACATTATTAAATGATATAGCTTTAGGTGCAGTTACAGGATTGCTTAGCGGAATTATTGCAAGCTTAATCAGAAAAAGAAAAGCGTAATTTTTTTAAGTGAGAAATTAAGAATGATGATTTATTGTATTATTGTTTAAAAAGGTTGCTGTAGGGGCGATTAGTAATCGCCCGAGCCTTATAAAAAATCCGTGTTAATAAAAGCTAGCATGGATTTTTTGATTAAAGACTTTTTTAAAAAAAAGTTGAAAAAGTTTGATTTTTTAGTTGACGAGGTATGAATAGAGTGATATACTATTGATAATGATTGCCAATAAATAATTGCTATCATTAAGAAATTATTAAAATAAGGAAAAAAACTATGAAAAAATTTAATTGTACTGTATGCGGTTATGTACACGAGGGAAATGCCGCTCCCGAGCAATGCCCAACTTGTAAAGTGGGGGCTGACAAATTTGTAGAAATGAGTACCACAGGGCTAGCGTTTGCAGACGAACATAGAATCGGTGTTGCTAAAGGTGTAGACCCTTGGATATTAGAGGGCTTGCGTGCCCACTTTGTGGGTGAGTGTACCGAAGTTGGTATGTATCTTGCTATGAGTCGTCAAGCAGACAGAGAAGGCTTTCCGGAAATTGCTGAGGCTTATAAAAGAATAGCTTTCGAAGAAGCCGAGCATGCTGCTAAATTTGCAGAGTTGCTTGGCGAGGTTGTAGATGTTTCTACTAAGAAAAATTTAGAAATGCGTGTTATGGCAGAGCATGGAGCTACTCAAGGTAAGCTAGACATCGCTAAAAAAGCGAAAGAACTTAATTTAGACGCTATTCATGACACTGTTCACGAAATGGCAAAAGACGAAGCCAGGCATGGTATGGCTTTTAACGGCTTGCTACAAAGACATTTTGGCAAAAATTAATAATGGCAATTAGACGAAACACTATCCAAAAGCAGTTGATATTTGATGCTGTAGTAGGGCTAAATATTCATGCTACCGCAGAGCAGGTTTATGAATATATTGCTAAAGAAAATCCTTCTATAAGTAAAGCTACAGTATACCGCAATCTTGCCCAAATGGCGGAGGCGGGTGAGCTACTTAATATAGGAGTTTTTTATGGAGCAACTCATTACGACCACAATTTACATAGGCATTATCATTTTGTGTGCAGTAAATGCGGTTCTGTTTTTGATATAGATGGCGATTTTGCTTGCACTATAAACAAAATTAAAGAAGATAGCCAACATCAAATTACAGATTATAATATATCCTTTAGTGGAGTATGCTATAAATGTAAGGGGCTTAAAAGCTAATCTTGAAAAGTCGCCGAAATAAGCATGGAGTTTGATTATTTTTAGAAATTGCTAAGCGAAGAAACTTCGGATGGTAAAAATTATGAGTGAAAAAGCAATTCAACACGAAACACTAAAAAACATCGGCTATGGCTTATATGTTTTATCAGCTAGAGATAACAATAAAGATAATGCTTGCATTGTTAATTCTTTTATGCAAGTAACAGATAGCGAAAAACCATTGTGTGTGCTTGCCGTTAATAAACGAAGTCTTACACATGATATGATTTTGTCTACAGGGGAGTTTAATATATCGGTAATCACGGTTAATGCTACTAGCGAAATGTTTAAGCATTTTGGTTTTCAATCTGGTAGAAGTGTTGATAAGTTTTTGGAGTATAAAGAAATCGATCGTTCTTCAAATGGTACAATATACATAACTAAAAATACAAACGCTTTTTTATCTCTGAAAGTTAAGAGTCAAAAAGATTTAGATTCGCACACATTGTTTACAGCGGAACTAACCGAAAGTGCTGTTTTAGATAGTGCTGAGAGTGTAACTTATAGTTATTATCATCAAAAAATTAAATCAAAGGGGGTAAAAAATATGGGTTATCGTTGTACAATCTGCGATTTTGTACTAGAGGAAGAAACGCTACCTGAGGACTACATTTGTCCCGTTTGCGGTTACGAAGCTTCAGCTTTTATAAAAGTTTAATTAACTACAAGGTCTAATTTATTTATTATTGTTAATAAAGACTTATTATAGTCATTTTATTAAAATTATTTCTCACAATAAACACCCATAGTTCTTCGGAACTATGGGTGTTTTAATATATTCGTGCGTTTGGTCCGCCCAAATATAAATATAAAAATTTGTAGTTCACTATAAAAATACTTCCTGTAGGGGAGGCACTCTGCTGTCCGAGCCTTATAATAAATGTTATTTATTCGATTTGTGCTTCAATTTGTATTTCAATATTACTCTCATTTCCAATATCTTTCGATAATTCATTTCTTTCCTTTCGCTTGCTCACCATAAACCTTATATAAAACACAATTATAGAACAAATGCAGAAAATTTCTATAATAACGGCAGTGTAGTTTTGGAAAATTATATGATAAATGAGGGCAGAAATTGCCAAAAAGAAACGACTGATTTTTATAAAATGCACTCCCTTTTTCCAAGCGCCGAATATAAAAAACATAGAAAATAGTTGCAAAATAATTGCATTAACTAAATGTAGCGTAGGCCAGCTCCAATCAATAGTTAAATAAGATAAAATTATCGAAATACTTAAAATATAAAATAGTGTAACTAAAGCAGCACCACGATTATTAGGATAATATTTTTCTCTCCAAATAAAAAGTATGTCTCTAATTATAGCTAACGCCGAAATACCTACAATAAGCCACTGACTAAGAAGTGCAGTAGATACTATCATTAAAGCATTAAAAACCATAAGAAAAATCATGGTTCTTATTTTTGTTTTAGCCTGCATAGACAACACTATCATCACTAAAGCAAAAACCGCAAATATTTGACTTATAATCCAAGTTGGCAAGCCGACATTTTCAAAGTTAAACATAACTACCTAATTAGTATACTACAATAAAGGAGATATTGCAAATAAAAAAATGATTTACCTAATACTGTATCGTTTGTTGCATTATCAATATTCTGTCCTGCCAACTAAATAATCAATAGGTACAGCAAAAAAATCCGCTAAAAGCCAAAGGCTGGTTATACTAGGTTCTTTTTTTCCTAAAAGCCACGCACTTATAGTGTTTTGCTTTAGACCGATACTTAAAGCTAACTTACTTTGATTAGTACCATATTCATTCATCAATTCTTTTAAGCGTTCAATAATTAAGATTTCTATTATTTTTTCCATTTTTATACCTTTTTTCTATTGACATTTTAGCACCAAGGGGATAAAATAATAGAAACTAGCCCCTTGGGGCTAAATAAAAAGGAGGTTTCTTAAAATTATGAGTGGAGTAAGTGGTTATACGCACACACAAGAACAGTTGGATGATTATGCAAATCAAAATAATCCTAATAACGATGCGTATTGGGCTAATTTAGATAATCATGCAAATCAATGTAATCCAAACAATGATGAGTATCAAGGTGACGATGAATAAGTTATGACTCTTTATGCTTAACAAAAAAAATCCTATCAAATAAACCTGATGGGATTTTTGCTATAAAAAAGTATTTGCAAGCGATATAGTAACTATGATAGAATGTATCAGTTAGGGAAAAGTCCTAACAAATTCGCATTCGGAATGATAATCTTTTCTGTGGACATTTTCGGACGGCAGAGTGCCGCCTCTACTTAGGGGAAATAATTCAAAATTGTTCTATAAAGATAAAACTGTAGGGGCGGCACTCTGCCGTCCGAAAGTAATCAAATCACCCGAAGAGGAAAAACGGAGAAACAAAAATATGGCAAACATTGTATCAATGAAACAGCTACTTGAAGCTGGCGTTCATTTTGGGCATCAAACAAGAAGATGGAATCCTAAAATGAAAAAGTACATCTATACGGCTAGAAATGATATTTATATCATCAATCTAGAAAAAACCGTTGGACTAATCGACGAAGCGTACAACTTTATTAGAGATGTTGCGCTTACGGGCAAGCCTGTGCTGTTTGTAGGCACAAAAAAACAGGCTCAAGAAGCTATGAAAAGCGAAGCGGAAAAGTGCGGAATGTACTTTGTAAACTCTCGCTGGCTTGGCGGAACACTTACTAACTTTAGCACAATTCGCTCTAGAATCGAGAGAATGAATAAGCTTAATCAAATGGAAAAAATGAACGAATTTGATTTGCTTCCTAAAAAAGAGGTGCTAAAGCTTAAAGCCGAAAGAGATAAGTTAGAAGAGAATCTTGGCGGTATTAAGGATATGCGTGGCATACCTGGCGTTATGTTTATAGTAGACCCTAATAAGGAAAAGCTAGCAGTAGCCGAGGCTCGCAAATTAAATATTCCGATTGTCGGCATTGTAGATACAAACTGTAATCCCGATATGGTGGACTTTGTTATCCCAGGTAACGATGACGCTATAAGAAGCATTAAGCTAATCGCCGGTGCTATGGCGGATGCAGTTATCGAAGCTAAAGAGGGCGAAGAAGGGCTAGAGAGAAGGCGTGCAATTGAGGCTAGCTTAGAAGCAGAAAAAGCAGAAGCCAGCGGATTAAAAATCGCAGACGATATAAATATGGATGAGGCAATGGCCTTAGTTACTCCGGAGACTATCAAAAAAGTCGATATGGGAGAATAATGGTATACAAATAACAGCAATAAATTATTGCTGTTATTTGTATATATAACCGTATTTTTTAGGACATAATTGCTATTTTATCATACATAGTATTTATAAAGAATAAAATCTTCGTAAATAAGAATTTTTTAGAAATTTGCAACCTTTTATTGCTATCAAATACCTAATATAAGTAGAAAGGTATAATATGGTTATATACAGGAGAACAAAAAATGAAAACGAAAAGAAATAACAGAGTAAAAACAACAACTTGGAAGATAAAAAGCATAATTTTTTTGATATGTATAATTATGTCTTTTACCCTGTTTACAATGATAGGATGTGATAACTCTGACACAACCCGACCTCCAAATTTACAGGGAGAAATTGTAGGGCTAGACGGTGGCGAGTTTAGGGCTTTAATGGGTAAAGGCTTAATGTTTTTAAGTGAAAACGAGTTTGGAGATTTTGAAAATCAAGCAGTAAAATTAGTTAGTAGTAAAAACGAGTTAATCGAATGGAGTAACAGCGTGATGCTAGAGCTTTATCTTTACGATAGAATCACTTTAGAGTATTTAGAAGAATTTAACCCCTATTATCTTTTTGCTGAGTACTGCGATAGCTTTTTTGAAACTAATCAGTTAGTTTTTATTAGTTTTATTGGTGGTGTATTAGAATATGAAGTAAGAGAAGTGTCTTATATAAATAATATATTAACAATAGATTTTAATGCTATTCCGCCACCTAGAGGATATTTGATTCCTCCAGCTTGGCAAACTCGTACAGCTATACTTGAGATAACAAGAATAGCTGATGATTTAGAAATAGATTTTTCATCACGTCGTAGATAGCGAAAAAAATAAAATTACACAAAAAACATAAAACAAAAGAGAAAATAATATGAAAACAAAAAAGAAAAAACTATCAACCTTTATGTTGGTATTGGCACTAATTTGTAATATGGTATTAGGCACAGGAATGCTATATTCGCCTACTGCAAATTATGCTTATGCAAATCAATTAGAAAGCATAGAAGAACTTTCGCAAGAGCAACTTGACGCTTCTGCCAGAAGTTTAGAAATTTCTGGAGAATTTTTCCAAAAAATTAGAGCAGAAATTACTACTGAAACAGGCGAAAAACAAATGCTTTATGACGATAATTTTGCAGGTATTTTTATAGATAAAAACGGGATTTTGAATATTGCTACCATTGCCGACGGAACTAGAGTAATGCAATCTAGTATTAGCCAATTTGGCGAGCAAGTTATACATAAGCAGTTTACATATTCGTATAATCATTTATTGCATATCAAAGATACCATTTTTCCGTTTCTATATACGCAAGGTGTATTTACTTTAGCGATAGACGAGGTAAATAATAGAGTTTCTGTATATGTAACGGACTATAGTTATAAGTTGTATGTAATCGAATATTTACAAGCTAAAAATCTTTATACAGCTACTTCTATATGTTTTATTATTGAACCCATAGGCGGTAATTTGTTTACTTCACGAGCAATTCATAGTGGGGATGATATACGGCGACAAATAGGTGCAAATACATGGACAGGCGGTACTATAGGAGCACAAGCAGTATGTAATATTACAGGACAATTAGGAGTGCTTACAAACGAGCATGTTATATCACGAAAGCGTATGGATAGAGCATTTCACACAAATGCTACAACTTTTCCTATAGGACAACCTTTAAGAGGGATAATAGGTGGTACTATCGACGCTTCTTTTATACCATTTGAAAATCAAAATGCTTGGGTGCGTTCTGCTTACGCACGGCAGGGTTTAGAAACCTTTAGAAATATAAGATTAGGCAGAGAAAATCAAATACTTGTTGGTGCACTTGTTAGAAGATTAGGACGAGAGACAGGTAACACTATTGGAACAATACAAAATAGAAATATTTCGACCAATATGACTACTGCAGATGGAGAAAGTCACAGACTTAGTAATGTTTTTAGGCTTACTAATTATGCAGAGATTGGTGATAGTGGAGGTCCCGTATACATAAGAAATGGCAATAATTTATATTTAATAGGTTTGACTTTTGCTACAACGCCACCAGGTGTACCGGTTCGTTTTGCCTATGCTTGTCGTATAACAAATGTTATGAGAGAGCTAGATGTTACTATTATAACCAACGACCCATTGCCTTTAGTGTTTGATGTTGTTGGCGGAAGTCATATAACAGGTTGGGAGGTAAGAATGAGAAACCGTAATAATTTTGCCGTAGATGTTACATATAATAATCGAATGGCATTTGAAAGTGCAGCTAGAAATTTTAGCGGGTTAAATTCTACTCATAGAGTGGTTCGTAGAATTGGTGCAAATAGTTCGATTACTGTACAAATAAACAGCAACGAACTAGCTGGCTTTATAACGGCAGGCATACATTTTAGGGCTAATGGCAGAGAGTATAAAGTAGTTTCGTATGCCAATGAAATAAGAACTGGTAACAGACCCAGTATGAGTGTAAATACAATAGTTACACCGTATGCCCAACCGCCGCCTGTAAACGGTGCTACAACGCCACGGCATCTTTGGTTTGAGGTAGTATACCGTAGAGGATTCCTTTTTTATGATTGGTGGGTTAGGATAAATAATCCTAATAATTATTGGGTGGAGATTACATATAATCATCGTATGGTATTTCAGTTGGATGCCAGCAATTTTAGAAATCTTAGTCATAGGCGGGTTCTTTGGATTGCCCCTAACGGGCATACTTATGTTTGGTTTGAAAGTCATGCCGGAGCTACTACTGTTGTAGCGGCTATATATTTTCAAATTAGTGGTCGCAATTATCGACAAATAACATATGCAAATGGTTTAAGGCTGCATAGTTTGTTAGAGGCTCAAAGTAGAGTAAGGGTATAGTAAAAATTTTACTAATAAAGATTTGACAGGAATATTTTTTAAGCGTAATATATATACCATAGGGGCAAGTTTTTATAAAAAACAATTTATAATCAAGGGAAAATAAATAAGAAATATGAGTTTTACAGCAAAAGATGTTGCGGCTTTAAGAGAGCAAACAGGTGCGGGCATGATGGACTGCAAAAAAGCACTTGTAGAAACTAACGGCGATATGGAAAAGGCTGCCGAGTACCTTAGAAAGCAAGGCATAAATATTGCCGCTAAAAAAGCGGGAAGAATAGCTAGTGAGGGTATGGTTGCCTCTAGCGTAAGTAAAGATGGCAAAGCGGGAGCGTTAGTAGAAATTAACTGCGAAAGCGATTTCGTTGCTAAAAGTGAGCCTTTTGTGGCCCTTTGCGAAGAGGTTGCAGGTGTTGTGCTAGAGCAAAATCCAACTAATGTTGAAGCGCTTTTAGCATTAAAAGCAGGCAGCGAAACAGTAGAGGAACTTATCAACAATGCTACTGCTAAAATCGGCGAAAAGTTATCGCTTAGAAGATTTGTGCGTCAAGAAGTTAAAGAAGGCAGAAACGAAAGCTATATCCATATGCTTGGCAAAATAGGCGTTCTTGTTGAGTTTGAAACCGGTAAAGACCTAAATAAAGATAAAGCATTCGTAGAAGTTGCTCACGATGTTGCTATGCACATTGCGGCAATGAATCCTTCTGCAGTTAGCGAAAAGGATATTCCGGCGGAAGTTTACGAAAAGGAAAAAGAAATTCAATTAGAGTTAATGAAAAAAGACCCTAAAAATGAAGGTAAGCCCGAGCAAATTCTTATCAAAATGATAGAAGGTAAAATGAAGAAGTTTGCTAAAGAAATTTGCTTATTAGAGCAAGAATTCTTTAAAGACCCAAGTATGAGCGTTGGAGCATATGTACAAAGCTATGCTAAAAAAGTAGGAGCAGAGATTCAAGTTATGCGTTTCACCCGTTTTGAAAAAGGTGAAGGCTTAGAGAAAAAAACAGACAATTTAGCAGAAGAAGTTGCTAAAATGAGTAAATAAATATTAGAATAATTTTCGCAAAAGTTATGATAATTGACTATATCAAATCTTTTTGTGCGAAGAATATTCGGATAAAAAATAGGAGTAAAACAAACAATGGTTAAGATAAGACTTACAAGATTAGGGGACAAAAAATCACCGTTTTATAGAGTGATTGTAGCAGATGCTCGCACCACAAGGGATGGCAAAGCGATTGATATTTTGGGTACATACGACCCTAAAATCGACCCGCCGGAGATTAAAATTGACACTGCAAAAGCTAAAGATTGGCTAGCTAAGGGTGCTCAGCCTACAGATACTGTAAAAAGTATTTTAGTTAAAGCCGGTGTTATCGAGCAAAAAGAGCGTCCGCCAGCTAAAACTGGTGCTGTTAAAAAAGAAAAATCAGAATAATAGGAGTACGATAGAAAATGTTAGAAATTGTACGATATTTAGTAAATGCGCTGGTTAAAGATAAAGAAAACTCTAGCGTGGAACTACACGAAAATTTAATTCTTATTACTGTATCTAAAGATGATATGGGTAGTGTTATTGGTAGAAATGGCAGGGTAGCTAAGGCTATTCGTACTATCGCTAGAGGCATTTTGCCTAGTGGTGGTGTTAGATATACCATAGATATTCTTAATCAAGAAGAGAGAGAAGAATTAGAGAAAAACGGCGGTCTATCTAGCTATAAAGGCGGAAGCAAGAGCTTTCAAGAAGACGCCGACGATAGCGAAGAATGAAAATTATAGGGGTGTTTACTGAATATCCGAGCCTTAAAATGTATTTTTTTAATAGGTACGGGCGCTCACTAAACGCCCCCTATAATTTAACGGAGTTTAATATCCGCATATGAAAGATATTAAATCAGAAAATCAACTAATCCCTATTGGTGAGATATTACGACCTAGGGGCTTAAAAGGCGAGGTTAAGGTGCGAGCGTTAAACGGCGACCCTACTCGCTTTTTTAATGTAAAAACGGTTTTTATATACGAAAAAGTAGTAAAAATCAACAAATGTACATCTGTTGGTAATAACATATTTTTGTTTTTAGAAGGAGTTACCAGTATAGAGCTTGCCGAAAAACTAAGAGGCAAGTTTTTAAGTATACCAAGAGAGGAGTTAGGCGAGGCTGAGGATGGCGAATATTTTGTATCTGATTTAATTGGGGCAAGCGTAGAGAGCGAAATAGGCGAAAAGTTAGGCACAATAATTAGTGTAGATAATTACGGAGCAGGCGATATTATAGAATGTGTAGCTGATAATATCATATGTAGGGGCGACATTCTGTCGTCCGAAATCAATTTGCATAACGCAAATCAAACACCGAAAAGCCGTAGGGGCGTACGCCCTCGGACGCCCGAAAAGAGTAGCACACAGTCCTTCGATAACAAACCACAAACTTTTCGTTTTGTACTTTTAGATAACATCGTTAAAGAGGTAGACATAAAAAATAAAAAGTTTATAGTTTACAAACAAAAATGGCAAGAGGTAGTTGTTTTTGATTAGAAATTCTAAAAAATTTATTATATTATCGCTTTTTCCTGAGATGTTTAGTGTGCTAGATTCTAGTATTTTGGGGCGGGCTATTAAAGCTGGTCATATCAGCATAGACGCAGTTGATATTAGACCGTTTAGTCCTGATACTAAGCATTTCACTTGCGACGATACTCCGTTTGGCGGTGGTGCCGGTATGGTTATGACGGCTCCACCTATTTATAATGCGATAGAAAGCGTAGACCCTAAAAGGGAGTTTCGTAGGGTGTATCTTTCGCCTAAAGGTAGTGTTTTAAGTAGTAAAAAGGCAAAAGAGCTTGCAGTAATGGATAAAGATATTTTGTTATTGTGCGGTAGATACGAAGGGATAGACCAACGGGCGATTGATTTATGTATAGATGAAGAAATATCTATCGGCGATTTTGTGCTAACGGGGGGAGAATTAGCGAGTATGGTTGTTGTAGACGCTGTTAGCAGATTTATTCCAGGGGTTTTAGGTAGTGAGTTATCAACAGAAGAAGAAAGCTTTAGTAGCGGGTTATTGGAATATCCGCATTATACCCGCCCTCAAGAATTTATGGGATTAAAGGTGCCTGAAATTTTGCTTAGCGGTAATCATGGTGAGATAGCAAAGTGGCGGGAAGAGCGGGCAAAAGAAATAACGAAAGAAAGAAGACCTGATTTGTTGGAATAAGTTTTGCTTAACAAATTTATAAAGCGAAATCAAAAATGATACCGTCTTTGCGAGCCGTTGTTATGTTTTTATTTGCATTAGTTTATAGGCGAAGCAATCCAGATTAGCTCGGTTTATCTGGATTGCTTTGTCCATTAGCTTGTTCTTTTTGCCCACCCTACCACTCCTCGCAAAGGCGGAATATTTACTTTTCACTTTTACAGTAATAGCTATTTAACATCTCTAACAATTATAAAAATTTGACAAAATAAAAATATTGCGATAAAATAACCTTAAATGTCAGCTATAAATGTAGTTAATTTATCGTTTGGGTACGAAAACTCATACGATAATATATTTGAAAATGTGTCGGTGGTGCTGGATACTGATTGGAAATTAGGTTTTTGCGGTCGAAACGGTAGAGGTAAGACCACCTTTTTGAAACTGCTTTTGGGAGAGTTGGAATATAGCGGTAGCATTAGTGCAAGTGTAGATTTTGATTATTTTCCACGAAAGGTTAAAAATCCCGATTATAGCGGACAAGAAGTTTTAGAAGAAATTGCCCCAAATATAAAGCTCTGGCAAATTAAAAAAGAGTTTAGTTTGCTTAATTTAGACGAGGGAGTGTTATATCGCCCGTTTAACACGCTTAGTAACGGTGATCAAACAAAGGTTTTACTAGCAGGACTTTTTCTAAACGATAACAAATTTTTACTTATAGACGAGCCGACTAATCATTTAGATAGCGATTCTCGTCAGATTGTGGCAAAATATCTTAAATCTAAAAAAGGTTTTGTTTTGGTGTCTCACGACAGGTATTTTTTGGACGAATGCGTAGACCACATTTTATCAATCAACAAAAACAATATCGAGGTAATTAGTGGCAACTTTAGCACTTGGTATAATCAAAAACAAAAACAAGATAGTTTTGAAAAGTCAGAAAATGAAAAACTGGAAAAGGAAATTGATAGATTAGAGGGAAGTGTTAAGCAAGCGACTCAGTGGGCAAATAAATCCGAAAGTCGAAAAATCGGCATAGACCCAAATAAAGTGGATAACAAGATGGGTTATAGGGTGGCTCAAGGTGCTAAGAGCAAAAAGAAAATGGCTCAAGCGGGAGCGATTCAAAAAAGGCTGCAAGCGGATATAGAATCAAAATCGGGGTTATTAAAAAATGTTGAAAGCACTTTTAGTCTAAAATTACAACCGTTAAAGCATCATAGCAATAGATTAGTTGAATTGCGAAATGTTGGAATTAAGTATGACGGGCATAAAGTGTTAGAGGATTTTAATTTATCGGTTAATTATGGCGATAGAATTGCTTTAAGCGGCAGTAACGGTAGCGGCAAAAGCAGTATATTAAAGCTGATTGTGGGATTAGATATTCCGCATACAGGGCAAGTCAAGTTAGCAAATAGTTTAATTATTTCGTATGTTCCGCAAGATGCTTTTTTTTTAGCTGGTAATTTATCTGATTTTGCATCAAATAACGGGATAGACGAAACGCTTTTTAAGGCGATACTTCATAAATTAGATTTCTCAAAAGCTCAATTTGATAAAGATATTAGTAATTTTAGTATGGGTCAAAAGAAAAAGGTGCTGATAGCTAAGAGTTTATCGACACTTGCACATTTGTACATATGGGACGAGCCGTTAAATTATATTGATATAATTTCCAGAATGCAGATTGAAGATTTAATTTTAAGTAGTAAACCAACTATGGTTTTTGTAGAACACGATAAAGCATTTATGGAAAAGATAGCAAGTAATGTAGTGGAGTTATAAAACTCAAAAAATATTTTTTTATTTTTGCAACGAAATAGCATTCTAAAGTGTTTTAATAGTAGGGAGGGTATTTGCACGAGAAATTTTTTAATGACACAATAGCAAAGTACGGAGATACGGTATTGCGTGTAGCCACATCTATAACTGGCAATTTGACCGAAGCAGAGGATATTTTTTCCGATGTATTTTTTGTGCTGTGGCAAAGTAAAAAAGATTTTGAAAGCGAAGAATATTTAAAGGCATGGCTTATTAGAGTTGCTATAAACAAAGCCAAAAATCAAAAAAGGTTAGCTAGTAATCGCTATAATGTAGAATTAAATGAGGCGATTGCTGCAAGTAAAGATAAAGAGGTGATTAGCGATATTGACGAGGCAATGAGTAGATTAGAAGATGTCGAAAAGGCAATACTTTACCTACATTACTTTGAAGGGTATAGCTTTGTTGAGATTGCTAAGATGATGGATCTGCCCGATGCTACGGTGCGTAGCAAAGCAAAAAGAGCAAGGGAGGCTATGAAAGAGTTTTTGAGTGAGGAGTGATTTTTACTAAGGCTCAGGCGACATAATGTCGCCTGTACCTAATAAAAAATTCTCTTTTTTTTAAACTGTATACTATATTTGTGCATTGAAGTAAAAAACAATTATGAATAAATTCAATCAATATTTTAATGAAATAAAAGTTTCGGACGAGTTAAAAGAAAAAACGATGAACCGTCTAAAGGAGGCTGGCTTAGCTGAAAACCAAGAAGAAGGGAGCACAACTATAAAAGAGGTTATGCAGGATTTTCCTAATCCCGTATTTTCGCCATATCATAATTATCAGCAAAATCAATATTATCCACACTATCAACCATCTTTGCCACATTATCAACATCAACAACCACAAATACAACAAAATAAAAAACGCAAACGCAAACCGCTTAAAAGTATGGCAATAGCGGCGGGCATTGTAGCAAGCGTATTTTTTATTTTTATAATACTGCCGGCGATTATATTTTCTAACTTATCAACAGATGGCTTAGAGCGTCCAGTTAGAAGCGAAAATCCTATAATAAATGCATCTGATGTACTGCCCGAACTTCCCGATTATATGCAAAGAACGCATCAAGTAGAGAGCGAAAGTAGCCTTAGAGAGCTTATAAGATATACCCCTGAGGGCTGGATAAATACTCCGAGTGGTAGCGGAAGTAGCGGAGGTAGATTTTTTGGTTGCGGAGGATTTTTATTCGGTTGTGCGGCAATGGATTGGTCGACAAATGAGAGTAACGCATCAGCTCCAAGTTCTTCGGCAAATCTTCCTCCTCCTCAAGAAAGCGACGGCAGTAACAATCTAGGAATACCTCCGACAAGTAGCACAAATGTTCAAATTGAAGGTGTAGACGAGGGTGATATTGTTAAAAACGACGGCAACTTTATTTTTCACCTTTCGCCACTTGGCTTAACTATTGTAGAAACAAACCATGGCTACATTACTCCAATAGCAAACATTCATTACACAAATTTTTCGCCGATAGAGATGTATGTGCGGAATAGCCATATGATTATAATCGGCGGAGGTTATCGCAACATCCCAAATATGGGGCAATTCTATGACGATCCGTGGAGCTTTAGATATTATCATACAAGCACAATTATCCGTATTTATAATATTGTCGACCGCAGTGAGCCTATGCTAGAACGCTATTACGAAATAGAAGGGCAATATAATACAAGCCGTGTTCATATGGACACAGAAACACTTTTCTTTGTAGTAAACTATATGCCACATATCAGCAACAGCGATACAGGACAAAGGCAAGTTCGCCGTCCGTTTTACCGCACAAACCCTAATGCTGATTTTTCTCCGTTTTCGCACGAAGATATGTATTATTTTAAGAATAATCCAACACAGAATTTCATGATATTAGGTAGAATTGAGTTAGATAATATAAAAAGCGAACCGTTTGTAACAGCACATCTATCCAGTGCGAATATCATTTCAGTAGGGCAATATAATTTATATACATCGTCTAGTAGATGGTATATGGGTGAAACTCATAGAAGTGGAAACAATACCTTTTATCAGTTAAGTTATATTAGTAGGTTTTGTTTAGAAACGCTAGAGCATACAGGCTCGGTGGTAGTAAATGGTGTTCCACAAAGTAGGTACGCAATAGACGAATACAATGGTTATTTGCGGGTAGCTACAACTTATGGAGACTGGAATTGGAATTGGCGAAATACCCCAGATTTAGCTAGTGCGATGTTTGTGTTTAATAGCGAATTAGAACTAGTATCAAGTATTACAAATATTGCTCCGTACGAGCGGATAGATTCAGTCGCTTTTAGCGGTGCTTTTGGTTTCATATCAACCTTGTCGCTTGATTCAATATTTACAATAGATTTAACGGATCCGCATAATCCGATTATTAGTGAGTCATATGAGAAAAATGGCACAAACGATTATTTAAGACCTATTCATGGCACTCCGTTTGTTATTGCTGTCGGAAGAGATGTATTAGCAACTAATAATTCGTTGCAAACAGGTATTAGGATTTCAATTTTAGATATGAGGTTAGGCACAGGTGAACCAGCAGAAACTAGATATAGTTACAGCATTTTTGGCTCGAACACTAGAGCAGAAGTGTTACACAATCCTAGAGCATTACTATTTATGATTGATGAAGGCACTAAGCAAGGTTATGTTGGATTCTCAGCAGAGGTTAAGTGCCAGCGGGTTCAAGGTGCTAGTAGCGGAGCATTTTATCAAGGCTTTTTCCTCTTTAGAGTAGACGCTATAATAGGTGCGATAGAATTTATCGGCGATAGTAGCCGTATGATTATGTGTCCACAAAGGCATATAAAGGTACCGCTTCTTAAGCCTACCTTTAGCAACTTTGACACTAATTATGATATTCCTAATCCGTTTAGTAATCACGGTAGTAATTGGGATGTTACTTGGCAAAATCAACTAAATCAATTTAATAAATATATTCATCGAGCCATTATAAATCAAAGCTATATTTACACCATTTCCGATAAAATTATTGCTGGATATAATATGCAAAATTTTGGTAGGGTAGACAGTTTTACAAAATAAATAAACGGAGATTTTGCTTCTTTCTTCGTTTAGCCTAAAGTCCGCAGGTTTTATCCTTTGACCTGCGGGCGCTTTTTTTGTTTTGACAACTTGCTTTAAAACAGCTATTCTTAATTGGAATGAAAAAAATCGCTCTAATTTTTAATAGATATTATTTAGGCGAAGGGCAAGCGTATGTAAAAAATCGTTTAACGGAATGTCTTTCTAAAAAAAATATTCAAATTATAGAGGATAATTTTTTTGCTAGTAGCGGGGAAGAAGATTTTTTAGAACAGATTGAGGCAGTTATTTTTTGGAATAAGGATGTAGTTTTAGCAAGACATTTTGAAAACAATGGCATCAAAGTTTTTAACTGTAGTAAGGCGATTGAGTTATGCGATTGTAAAATAAAAACTTATCAGCATATTACTAGTTTTAACATTCCGCTTATTTCAACAATTTTTGCTCCGCTGTCTTTTACTAAACAATCAAAGCCCGATAAGGATTTTTTAGATTTTGTAGAAAGTAAATTAGGTTTTCCGCTTATAGCAAAATTATCTGTTAGCAGTTTAGGTAAAGGAGTATTTTTATTAGAGGATAGACAACAGTTAGATGATTTTTTTGTTGAGCATAGTTTATATGCACATATGTACCAAAAATGTATAAAACCCGTTGGGACAGATTATAGAGTGTATACTATAGGGGCAAAGGCAGTTGTGGCAGTCGAGCGAAAAAATGAGAAGTCATTTATATCAAATATAGAATTAGGCGGTGTCGCAAGGATAGTAGATTTAGACGAAGAATTAATTGAGTTGTCGCAAAAAATTGCAACTGCTCTAAAATTAGATTACGGTGCAATAGATTTTCTAAAAGATAGTAGCGGTAAGTATTATTTTTTAGAAGCAAATTCAAACGCTTACTTTAGAGCAGTAGAGGGCTTAGGTGTAAATATTGCCGAACCGCTTGTGGAATATATATGCAAAAAAATAATGATATAATTAAAAACGCTCAAGGAATTAAAAATAATATCCAAGAGCTTTGTGCTAAAATTGGCAGAAATCCTAATGATATAATAATTCTTGCTGCGACAAAAACAGTATCAGCGGATAAGATTAACGAATTGTCTAGCGTAGACATTTATAACGCAGGAGAAAACCGTGTACAGGAGCTACTTGCAAAATATGACGCTGTTTCAAGCATTATTTGGCACTTTGTAGGCACACTTCAGACAAATAAAGTAAAATATATCATCGATAAAGTAGCGTTAATTCATAGTGTAGATAGAGAAAATTTGGCCATAGAATTAAATCGTCAATGTCAAAAAATTAACAAAATTATGCCTATATTACTGCAAATCAATGCAGGAGAAGAGGAAAGTAAAAGCGGTATTCGTGTAAGGGAGTTAGAAGCATTGTATAATTTTATAAAATTAAATTGTCCGTTTTTAGAAATTCAAGGCTTTATGCCGGTATTACCTTACAAAGCCGACGAAAATCTTTATAAGCAAATGCAACAAATTTTTAATCGTTATATAAGTAAAGATAAAAATATAAAATTTCTATCAATGGGAATGAGTGATGATTACTTAATTGCCATAAAATACGGTGCCACAATAGTACGATTGGGTAGTTGTTTATTTGGTGAAAGAAGTTATTAAACAATAAAAATATAATTGACCGTAAATTATAAATCAGTTATAATATAGACATACTAACGACAATTGTTCGAAAAGTTTTACAAAGGAGATATCCGCAATGGGCGAATGGAGTAAATGGTTAAATAGCGAAGGCAATAAAGACGGTTTTAGACAAAATAGCCGTGAGCCTGATTTTTACGAGGATACTCATAGAAACGGTGTTTATTTTGGGACAACTTCTAAAACTAATTTTAATATATCTAAGGTTTTACCCACAAGCAGTCAGCCAACTGCTACTAAACAATATCAAAACTGTGTTATTTTTCCGCCAAAGAACCCAGATGATGTTCAGATGCTAATAGATTATCTAAAGCGAAAGGAACCTGCGGTAATAAATCTTAATGATACCAGCGAGCAAGTGGCACAACGCATTTTAGATTTTGTATCTGGTGCTATGTATGCTCTTAATGGTAGTATTACACGTATAGACACAAACATTTTTCTTCTTTCTCCTGAAGGGATAGAAGTTACGATGCCATATGAGGAGTAACAATGAGAAATGAGGAATGAGGCAAATGAGAAATTGTTGACATATTTAATTGAGAATTGAGAATTGAGAATTGAGAATTTCAGTTTTTAGTATATAAATTATAATTACCGCTTTTTTATTACTTAATAAATCCTTAATTTCTCATTCCTCATTTCTAAATTTTCATTTAAAAAACTATGGACACACTAAAAACATTTTTTACCGAAAAATTGCCTGCAATAATAAAAGTGCTTCCACAAAAAACTTGGGAGTACATTAAAATCGCTAGAGTAGAATTAGTTGTGCTATTGGCGGTTTTAGCGTTTGACCAAATTACAAAGGGTATTGTGCAGGCTACTATGGATTATAATGCCGGTGGTAGTTGGTCTAGCGGTGCGACTTGGATTATTCCTAACTTTTTTGGCTTTTGGTTTACTTCTAATCCGGCGGCAGGTTTTGGATTTAACTTTTGGATAGAAAGTGATGCTTCTCGTAGAATTGTATTTTTAATTTTCACAGTAATTGCTGTTATTGCTTTCTTTGTGGCGATGTATCGCTTTAGAGGTAAACATTGGATAAGTAGAGTTACTTTTGCTTTAATTATAGCGGGGGCATTAGGTAACTTTATAGATAGAGCATTTTATGTAAATCCGGCAGGCAGACACGGAGTGCGAGATTTTATTTTATTTGCTTTTGGCGATTGGGCTTTCCCAATATTTAATATAGCAGATATGGCACTTGTTGGCGGTGTTGCTGTGTTTGCAATATATTTTATATTTATGTATAGACCCGACCCTCCGCTATTAGTTGGACCTGTTTGGCAAGAAGCCATAGTGGACGAAAGTAATCACATCGAAATTTAAAATGACTAAACAAATAATAATCGAAAATGAATTAGATAACAAAAAGCGTATTGATATGTTTTTGGCTACTGAACTTAATACAACTCGTTCGCAGGTTCAGCAGTTAGTTAAGTATAATAAAGTTTTAGTAAACGACAAGTTAATTAAAGCGGGATACGAATTAAAGATAGGTGATATAGTAAGCGTAGAAGTTCAATCGGATAATCAAACTCAAAAAATAATTCCTCAAAATATTCCGCTCAATATTTTATTTGAGGATAAGTATATTTTAGTTATTGACAAACCGCAAGGACTAGCCGTTCATCCGGGTGGTGGAGCAACCGAAAACACATTAGCTAATGCTTTAGCATATCACACACCCAATTTATCCAGTATTTCGGGCGAGGAGCGTCCCGGTATTGTACATAGGCTAGATAAAGACACTAGCGGAGTTATAGTTGTAGCTAAAACTAACGAGGCTCATTTGTGCCTTAGTAATCAGTTTAGCGAAAGAGTTGTTACAAAGACATATTTAGCGATTGTAGAAGGGGTTGTTAAAAACGATAACGGAGAGATTAAAACATTTTTAGACAGAGATTTAAAAGATAGAAAAAAAATGCGGGTTGCTAAAACTCCAAATAGTAGAGAAGCAATTAGTAGATATAGAGTTTTAGAGCGGTTTAGTAGCAACACATATTTAGAGTTTGATATTTTAACGGGCAGAACTCATCAAATTAGAGTTCATTGTAAACACATAGGTCATCCTGTTGTAGGCGATAAAGCATATGGCTATAAAAAACAAAAATTTAATTTACAAGGGCAGTTACTACATGCAAGCAAATTAGTGTTTTTTCACCCTATAAAAAACGAAAAAATGGAATTTAATTCCGTTCCTCCCCAAGAGTTTTTAAGGATTTTAACCTTATTACAAGAACAATTCTCATAAACCAACAATTGTGCATTGGGCATTGAGCGATGTGCATTGATAAAACTATGACATACAAAAGCACATTACTAGATGAAAAATCTTTCAAAAAAGCATTGGTTACACTAGCACACAAGCTAGCGGAGTATAACTCTAATAACGAGTTATATCTACTTAGTTACAATGTTAGAGGCGATAGTATAGCAAATTCTATTGCCGATACTGTGCGTACAATTCATGCTAAGCCTGTTGTCACAATAAATAGCATCATGCTTAATTTGTTTAAAAATAATCCTCCGCCGATTAACCTGCCCACTACTACCAGTGTTATTATTGTTACCGATGTTGTACATACTGCTAAAAGTGCAAGTGAGATTGCTTTAGGGTTAGGCCAAGTTATGGCTAAACCGCCTCAATTATTAACGCTTGTTTTAAACGCTAAACACAAATTGCCAAATTTTAGTGCTACCTTTGGTGCTATTAAAATATCCTTAGAGTCTAGCGATATAGCAACTGTTAATGTAAAATCAGTAGACGGCAGGGATGTTATTGAGTTGTATTCTTTATAATTAGGTATTGTTAAAAATTATGAAAAAAGATTTATTAGGATTAAAAGATATTTCCGCTAGCGAAATTGAGTTGATACTTGATACAGCAGCCGAGATGAAAAAGCTATTTAGCAAAAAAGGTAAGAAATCTAATTTGCTAGAGGGACAGACTGTATCTACGCTGTTTTTTGAAAATAGCACTAGAACCCGCCTTAGCTTTGAAACGGCTAGTAACTTTTTAGGTGCTCATTTTATGGCAATCTCTGCTAGCACCTCTAGCGTGTCTAAAGGCGAAACTTTTATAGACACAGGCAAAAATTTAGATGCAATTTTAATTGATGCTATTGTAATTCGTCATCCTATGGGGGGAGCTCCGCACCTCTTGGCTAAAAATGTAAAAGCAAGCGTTATAAACGGAGGCGATGGCACCAGCGAGCATCCTACGCAAGCGTTACTGGATTTTCTTACTATGAGAGAAAAGTTTAGTAAAATTAAAGGATTAAAGGTTGTTTTGTGTGGCGACATTAAATTTAGTCGGGTAGCAAGAAGCAATATCTGGGGCTTATTAAAATTAGGAGCAGAGGTTACTGTTTGTGCTCCATATACGCTACTACCTAAAGGAATGGAGGATTTTGGAGTAAAGGTAGAGTTAAATCCAGCTAAAGCAATTGCTAACGCTGATGTAATTATGGGGCTAAGAATTCAAAGTGAAAGACAAAATATGGGAGTTTTCCCCTCAGTTGGCGAATACGCTAAATTCTTTTCTATTACAGAAGAAGTTATAAAGAAAGCTAAAGCAGAAAAAGCTATTATAATGCATCCGGGTCCTGCTAACAGAGGAGTAGAGATGAGTGGCGAAGTGTTAGATAGTAAAAACAGCGTTGTGTTAGAGCAAGTTACAAACGGTGTTGCAGTTAGAATGGCAGTGTTAAAATTATTGTTAGAAGCAAGAGCAAGGGGGGTAAAATCTTGAAAGAACTCCAGTACAAAATTACGATGATTGATTGTTTCAGTAATTTTTTGTGCTAAGTAAATTCGGATGATAAAAAAATGAGCAAAGAATTATATATAATAAACGGTGAAGTTGTTTTTCCGGATAAGATAAAAAGACTAGATATTCGTATAAAAGACGATATTAATGTTGATTTCGAAGAAAGTTTTCAAATTCCTAAAAATGCTAAAGTTATTGATGCTAAGGGTTTACATGTATTTCATGGTTTTGTCGATATGCACACTCATCTAAGAGAGCCGGGGCAAACTAGTAAAGAAACGATTGCAACCGGTTGCAAGTCGGCTGTAGCAGGTGGTTTTACAACTATATGCTGTATGCCTAATACTAAGCCTGTTTTAGATAATGTTCCGCTAATAGAGTTTGTAAAGCAAAGAGCTAAAGAAACAAATTTAGCAGGAGTGTTTCCGATAGGCTGTATTACAAAAGGGCAAGAAGGTAAAGAGCTTGCGCCGATTGGCAGTATGCTAAAAGCTGGTGCAATCGCATTTAGCGATGATGGTAAGCCTATTGAAAACGGCGGACTTATGAAAAATGCACTCGAGTATGCTAAGAGCTTTGATGCATTACTCATTTCTCATCCCGAAGATAAATCAATCGCAAAAGACGGAGTTGTAAACGAGGGCTATAATGCTTCGGTAGCAGGCTTAAAAGGAATTAGTAGAGTAGCGGAAGAATCGATGATAGCAAGAGATATTTTGCTTGCCGAAACAGTCGGAACAAAAATCCATATTGCTCATGTTAGTACTAAAGGCGGAGTCGAAATTATTAGAAACGCAAAAGCTAGGGGAGTAGCCGTTACTTGCGAAACTTGTCCGCATTATTTTAGTGCAACAGATGTGGAGATTTTAGATTATAATACAAACGCCAAAATGAATCCTCCGCTTAGAGAAGAAAGTGACAGATTGGCAATTATAGAAGGATTAAAAGACGGCACAATAGATTGTATAGCTACTGACCATGCTCCTCACACTGAGGATGACAAAGCGGTAGAATTCGATTTAGCTCCATTTGGGATAACAGGACTAGAAACGGCTTTCAGTTTATGTATAACCTATCTAGTAAAACCGGGATATATTGACTTAATAGCACTAAATAAACTTTTAAGCCTAAATTCTATTAAAATATTAAACTTCATTAAGTTAGCAGATTTTACAATTTGCGATATAAACGCTAAAGTTACAGTAGATACATCAAAGCATTTTTCTAAAAGTAAAAATACCTTCTTTAATGGCAGAAAACTAACAGGTCAAGTTAAATACACAATAGTAGATGGAGAAATCAAATATTCAATGAGAGATTAAAAATATGGAAAATATAACCTAATTTTTGGCTACTGCCTATATCTAATAAAAGAAAGTTCATTCTCTAAGGCTTGGGTGCTTAGTTAAACTCTTCTACAATTAAGTGATTTTCAATTTCTAATTTATTTATAAATTAACAATTTTTCATTTTTAAAAAGTTGTTATCCTATTATTTCTCTCGCATCCGCATTCATTGTGATGTCTATGCCTATGATTATTATCTCCTCTGCAACATGGGTTATTGTTACCAGCACCCAGTAGCATACAGAAAATCAAAATTTCATTTATTCTGCCGTAGTTGTGATCGCACCCATCGCCGTCATTTGCCATAAGTAGCACCATGAGCAATAGTTTAAAAATATCTTCTTGAAACATAAATATTCTCCCCTTAAACGCTTTTCGACAAAGAAAGCGTTTTTTCTATATATATTGCCAACAGAGGGTACATATGTGCATATTATAATATATTTATTCTGTTAGGCAAATTTTTAATAAGTGCGGGCGACAGAGTGTCGCCCCTACAATTCGGCGTTGTTGTAATAAAAGTGTAAATGAATAAACTAATCGTAGGGGTGACACTCTGTCGCCCGCACTTATTAAAAAACTCTAACAAATTTATACATAAAGGAATAAATAAAAAATGCTACTGACCCTAAATCGAAAACTACTTATAGACCCTCAAACAGAAAATCTTGTAAAAGAATTTGTCCCTAAAGATAGTGCTTTAGACGCTATCAAAAACTTTTTTTCCGGTCTAAGTGACCATACACGCATTAAGATAGTTAGTGCACTATCAATCTCATCGATGTGTGTTACTGACATCTCTAGCGTACTAGAGCTTAATCAAACAACAGTTAGTCATCAATTACGCAATCTAAAAAATATAGGTGTAGTAAAAGTAAAACGACAAGGCAAGGTTGCTTTTTATAGTCTTACTAATACCCATATTTTAGATGTAATGCTAACAGCAGTAAATTTTATATAGTTAAAAAATGTTTGACACGCTTTGTTGTATATGCTAAAATGCTATCAATATTATGTGCGTGGCACATAAAAGGAGGTAAAAACTATGCAAAAACAAAAAATGGCGAGTATTATAGTGATAGCTATAGCACTTCTTTTTCATTTAATTGGAGTTATATTACTAGGCTTAGCAGATAATTTCGCTACATTCAATGTAATTCCTATGGCTAATTCGTTTAGAGACATTGGTTTATTTACAGCTATCTTAGCGGGTGCTGTACTAGTGGCAATTATTATAATTGGCATTGTAAAAGGTAGCTTTAATAAAGAAGAGAAGTAATTCATTATAGTGTATAGTTCATAATGCTTAGTGCATAGTAGTTGATAATAAATCAATAATTATGCACTAAGCACTATCTATAAGGAACAAAATCATATGAAAAAAATTATAAAAATACTAATCACAACACTAGTGGTAGTAATGCTTTTTGTGTTTAGCTTTTCGTTTGTGGCTTGTGGTTTTCCGCTAGAGATAGAGGATGGTAGATTTAATATGACTAGGTCAAGACTTATTATTAACGATCAAGAGCTAACTCAGCATAACAGTACTCGGGTAATGAATGATATGTTAAATTGGATGGATAATACTTTTGAAACATTGCGACTTCAAGTGCCGGAAACCTTGTTGCCTATATTTAATATGGCAATAAATTATATGTCAATAGAGTTGAATTATGAATTAACTGAATATCTTTCACATTTACGAGAAGAATCCCGTATGCGAAACGAGGGTAGGTTTTTAGTGATTAGAAACGGACAATTTATATCAAGTTCCCGTATCGGAGGGTATTGGGTAGAAAATAATCTTGGCAATTTTACATTAGAAGATGGAAGATTTATAGGTATTCATATAATGTATGATAGAACAAATAAGTCCAACAGTTATTATAGAGCTTTTACTCAAAATAGAATTGTTAGAACGGATGCTTTTAATATTAAATATGAAGTTATTGGACAGGTAAGTTGGATGATGTCGTGGGGTTTTGGTGCTAATTTTAGTTTTGACAGTAGTAAGGTAAGAGACTTTTGGATAACAGAACAATTAACATTTTTCCGTGGCGAAGCAACAAATAATCAAGCAAGACCTAATCCAAATGATACTCCTCCGCCTTGGTGGTGGGAGACTACTCCTTGGTGGTAAAATATTCTAATTTGTCATAAAAAACTGTTTGCAAAATGTTTTTTATTGTGATAAAATTGTAAAGTTGTGCCAAAGAAATTTTTGGCATAGCTATTTTACAAGGAAAAAATTAACAAATTTAATCATGAAAAAAGACATTCATCCAGATTATCACGAAGTTGCGGTAGTATGTGCTTGTGGCTCTAGCTTTAAGACAGGCTCAACTAAAAAAGGCGATGCTTATAGAGTAGAAGTATGCAATGCTTGTCATCCGTTTTACACAGGCAAACAAAAAGAAGTATCGGCTGGTGGTAGAATAGACCGCTTTAACAAACGCTTACAATCTAAGTAGCAAAATCAAATTAGGGATTATAATTGAGAATTTTTAGATAAAAACACTCATTGTATTTACCTAACTTTTAGCATAAAAACCACGCAGTAATTTTTACAGGGCGTGGTTTTTTGTATTTTTCGCCTGTATTTGTTGAAAAAAATATCGTGAAAGAAAAGCAATCAAAAACTCAAAAAAGCTCTAAAGCTAGCAAAAAATCTCTTATTGGCGGTCAAGCTCTGATTGAGGGTGTTATGATGCGTTCGGCTACTTCTATGGCGATGGCGGTTAGAGACGGTAGCGGTAATATACTCCTTAATACAACTCGGCTAAAGGGTGCTAAAAAGTGGTATAAAAAAATACCTGTTGTGCGTGGCGTAACTGCTTTTATAGACAGTTTAGTATTAAGTCTTAAAACTACTATGAAATCTGTCGATGCTTTGATGTTAGAGGACGAGGTAGAGGAATGCGGGACGCCCAAGAGTGCGTCTCCTACAGATGAGCAAGCTGCAGATGCTAGAATACCTATGAATAGGAGGGGATGCACTCTTGGGCATTCCGAAAATGTATCGGAAACTTCAAACAAAAAAGCCTCAAAGCCGAAAAATCAAAAGAAAGAAAAAGATAAGCAATCAGAAGAAGGTGGCTTAGGTATTTGGCTTATAATATCAATGCTATTTGGACTTATATTAGGTGTTGGCTTATTTTTTATTATTCCTCTACTTATAAATATGGCTATTGAGGATTATATATCTGACAATCTATTATTGCAGTCATTAGTAGAGGGAGCGATAAGAATGGCAATATTTATAGCCTATCTATTTTTAACTTCTATAATGAAAACCTTTAGAAGAATGTACGGTTATCACGGTGCCGAACATCGAGTTATAGCATGTTTTGAAAGAGGGCTAGAGTTAAATGTAGATAATGCTCAAACTTGCTCAACAAGACATAACCGTTGCGGAACAACATTTTTGTTTTTTGTAGTAACCCTTTCGATTTTTGTATTCTTTTTTGCGACTTGGGTTTTAGATTTAATGGGTTTAAATCAAACAACAGTTGGCGGTAATTCGTTTGTATGGGCACTTACTAGAATTGGTGTAAGATTGGCACTACTGCCGTTTGTAGCGGGGTTGTCTTTTGAATTGCTTAGATTACTTGCTAAATTTCCCGATAGCTTTATTACTTGGCCGTTAAGAGCACCGGGGTTAGCACTTCAACGCTTAACAACTTATCCGCCAAGTAGCGATATGGTAGAGGTAGCACTTATAGCTTATAACGAGGTTACGGCAATGGACGAAAATCCCGATTTGAAGATGCTTGAGTTTGGGCAATTTAGATATAGTTATTTGCGACCGCTTGTAGAAGAAAAATTGTCGGCAATCGGAGCGGAAAGCGTGGAGGTAGATTGGATTTTTTGTTCCGTTAGCGGTTATAAACGCAACGAACTTCATAAACTCAATATAATAACCTATAATCAATACGGCAAAATAAAAAGGATAGTGCAAAAACGCACAGGCAAACTGCTTGTAGAAAATCCGTTAGCGATAGATTTTGTTGGTCCTAGGCAAAAATTTGAACCAGAGCCGTTATGGTACGCTTTGGGCGAGATGGAATTTTACGGCGAAACTATAAAGGTTGATAAACGGGTTTTAATACCAAGACCCGAAACCGAAATGCTGGCTGAGCAAGCAATTTTAGAAATTGAGAGCCGTATGGCAAAAAGCAAGGACGGCATTATAGATGTTTTAGATATGTGTACGGGTAGCGGAGCGATTGCGAAGGTTTTAGCCAAAAACACAAATGCAAATATAACGGTTGTAGATGTATCGTATGATGCTTTAGAAGTCGCAAAAAGTAACTTGCAAGATACTAAAGTGGTTGTTATTCAATCCGATTTATTCGAGAATTTACAAGATAGAAAATTCGATATAATAGTTTGCAATCCTCCGTATATTAAGAGTGGAGATATTGATACTCTGCAATCAGAAGTGAAAAACTGCGAGCCTCATTTAGCGCTCGACGGGGGAATGGACGGACTTGATTTTTATAAACGACTAGCACAAGATGCTCCGAAATTCTTAAAGCCAAAAGGCTCAATAATGCTGGAAGTAGGCATAAATCAAGCAACCGATGTTTGGCAACTACTAACCGACAATTTTACAAACATACAAATCATAAAGGATTTAGAAAATATAGACAGATTTGTAATTGCAATAATAAAATAGATTAAATTAAAAAAGGCTAGCTTTCACTAGCCTTTTTTGTTTAAGTATTATTTTTACCAACTCTATTGATAAATGTAATTTCATTATCAATACAAATGTTTTTTAATCCTATCTCTTTTCTACATAAAAGTCTATATTCTTGCATTTGACGAGAATTGAATACTCTCGAAAACATAATTCGATTAAAAGCACTTATCAAATCTGCGTTATCGCAAGCAAGAATTAGCTCATTGTAGCATTCTCTAGCTTCTATTGTTAAATATTCAACCGAAAGCTCTTTTTTTTGTATTGGTTTTTCATCTTTACCTATCCAATCGGAATTTGACATATAATCATCTAATAGTCTTAAGCTTCGTTGAATAGCATTCTTTTTTATTTCATATATCATTGGTTTTTTATTAAAATGATATATGGTTAGAATGGATATTATTACTGTGCTTAATAAACCCACCGTACCGAAAATAACGCTTATAATTTCAGTTGTACTCATTTTATAATGCCTCCATTTTACTATATTACTCTAACTTTAACAACATTCTCTAACTTTTCAACCTTCTTTAACATATCTGTACTTAATTCGCTATCTAAATCTAGAATAGCATAAGCAAATGTTCCGCCGCCGGATTGAGATACAAAGCCACTAATATTTATACCGCTACCGCCCACTAAATCGGTAATTGCACTAAGTACACCTTTAACATTTTTATGTATTATGGTTAGTCGTTGCTTGCCTGTTCTATCAAGACGGCACGCAGGAAAATTTACAGAATTTGTAATATTGCCATTTTCTATAAAGTCCACGATTTGATTGGCAACCATATGTCCACAATTATCCTCAGCTTCGGCAGTTGACGCTCCAAGATGAGGTATCGGTACAACATTATCAACTCCCAAAATACTAGCAGTGGGGAAGTCGGTTACATAACGGTTGATGTGTCCGTTTTTTAGTCCCGCTTTAAGAGCCTCGTTATCAACTAATTCGCTACGGCTGGCATTAATAATGCTAACACCTTTTTTCATACCCATAATAGACTTTTCACAAATCATACCTCTTGTGCCGTCATTTAGCGGAGTATGCAGACTAATATAATCAGCACAGCTTAAAATACCGGCTAAATCGTGCTTTATTACAACTTTTGGATTGAGCTTTCTAGCAGATTCAACATTTATATACGGGTCGTAGCCGATTACCATCATACCTAAGTCGACGGCAGTATTAGCCACCAAAATTCCGATAGCACCAAGACCCACAACGGCAAGAGTTTTACCTAGAATCTCTCCGCCGCTAAAGTTAGATTTGCCACCCTCAACGAGTTTTTCAACCTCGCTACCGCTACCTAGTAGAGTTTGGCTCCAGCAAATGCCATCAAAAACCTTTCTGGCTGATAGCAGCATAGATAAAATAACTAATTCCTTAACGGCATTAGCGTTAGCACCTGGAGTATTAAATACCACAACTCCTTCGCTGGCGTATCTATCCAGCGGAATATTATTAACGCCCGCACCTGCACGGCCCACGCACAGTACGCTAGATGGCAGAGTATAGTCGTGCATCTTAAAGCTACGCAAGACTACAGCCACAGGTTCTTTACTTTCTTTAACTAATTTGTACTTATTGCCAAATACCACATCGGCTGTTTTGGCAATTGAGTTTAATGCTAAAATTTCGTTTGTCATATTATTTTTTATTTTCCTTTGATTGAATGATTTGAATAATTGAGTTTTGTTTAATTATAATACTTGTCATCTAGCCACTTATCGGGGTTTGTATCGATATAATCCCAAATGTTTTTGTGGTCTTTTTCGTCTCTAACAATATGGTCATAAAATGATTTTTGCCAAATTGGTTGTTCTGCTTGTTTTGATGTATAGCTCTTAAATTGACAAATAATATTATTTACTGTAGGAGCGGGTATTAACCGCCCGAACTTATTACAAATACCTTGATTATTTATGGTTAATAATAAATGAATATGGTTTGGCATTATAACATATTTTTCTATGCTTATACCCTCATATCGTTTAGGGATTTCTTGTATACCTTTTTCTATTATGTCGCCTATGCTTGATTTTATAAGGCTCGGGCGGTTGATACCCGCCCCTACAGTTAGCGGTGTTTGAATTGCTTCACTATAATTTTTTATTTCTTTAATTTGATTAACTTCCTTAACCTCGCCAAAAATGTGGGCTTTATCTTTACTACAAATCGTAATATAATATACTCCGTTTTGCGAATAATCGTAACTTACTAAACGATTTATCTTTCGGGTTTGCAATTTGCTTTCGTTAGTTGTCATTTTCAAACTTTTTCATAAATTCGATAAGTGATTTTACTCCATCAACGGGCATAGCGTTATAAATGCTGGCACGCATACCGCCGACTAAGCGATGACCTTTTAGAGTTAATAATCCATTTTTGCCAGCCTCTTTAACAAAAGTATCGTCTAAATCTGCACTAGGGCTAACGAATGGAACATTCATAAGCGACCTAAACTCTTTCTCGACACCGTTATTATAAAACTTAGAATTATCTATAAAGTCGTAAAGCATATTAGCTTTTTCTTCGTTGATTTTTTGGATTGCTTTAACTCCGCCTAACTCTTTTAACCATTGCATAACCTCCATGGCAACATAAGTCGAGAATGCAGGAGGAGTATTATATAACGAATTTTGCTCTATTTGAGTTTTCCATTTTAGCATAGTAGGGCATTGTGGCGACGGGTTTTCGGCAAGCTCTCGCTTAACAATCACAATCGTAACACCCGCTGGAGCAAGGTTTTTTTGAGCACCTGCGTAAATAACACCAAATTTACTAACATCAACCTCCTCACTTAAAATCATACTGCTCATATCGGCAACAAGCGGAATGTCGCCCGTATCAACAGGGCTTCTAAAGCGAGTGCCGACAATTGTGTTATTGTAACATATGTGCATATAATCGGCATCAGGTGTGATAACAGATTTCTCGATTTTTGGTATGTAGGAAAAGTTTTTATCTTTACTACTGGCTATTACTTTAGCGGAAGTAAATTTTTGTACTTCTTTATAGGCTTTTTCGCTAAAGATACCCGTAACAACATAATCAGCTTTTTTACTTTTGGAAATATTTAAGGGAATTGCCTCAAACTGAGTGCTGGCACCGCCTTGCACAAAAATCACAGCATATTGGCTTGAGATTCCCATAAGCTCTCTAAGTAGATCCTCAGCTTTTGCATTGATTGCCTCGTATGGTTTAGAGCGGTGGCTCATCTCCATAACGCTCATTCCTGTGTTGTCGTAATTTAGTAGTGCTTTTTGCACTTTTTCTAATACCGGTAGCGGTAGCATACTAGGCCCCGCCGAAAAATTGTAAACTCTCATAAAATTAACTCCTCGAAGTTGAAATATTGATAACATTATACACTGCTAGATTACATAAGTCTAGCATTTTTAGAAGTGTTTGACTTTTTTTTTGAGAGTGGCTATAGTAATAATTGATGCTAAATGAACAAAAAATCTTTAATTTCAAACCAATTGAGGTTTGTTACACATATGACGGCAGTTTTTATGGGATGCTTAGCTGTGTTTTCGAGGCATTTGAAAAAAAGGAAATGCCGATTGAGATAACGCATAAGGATTTTTCGATGTTTAGTGTAAGATATATCGAAACAGATGAAGCAAAAGCCGAAAGAATATTAAAAGCAATTCCAATAAAAATTAGTCGTGCAGCACTAGAGTATGTAAAGCTGATTTTTTTAGCGAGTATAGAGCATAAAGAAATTGCCTTAATTCATTTTTTAATAGACGGCTTTAAGCACGGCAAAAAATTTATACAAACCATAGCCACAGGATTTACTCCTCCTCAAAAAATATTAGTGGAGGGTTTAAAAAATAATCATATTGCTAGACTTTCTAAAGGTGTGGATTTATTAACGCGTGAGGTTTGTCGTTTTATACAGTTTGTTAGATTTAGTGATGTTAACGGTGCACTTGTGAGTATAATTGAACCGGAGAACAATGTCTTACCACTTATAGCGGAGCATTTTGTAGAACGCTTTCCTAATGAAAAAATTTTGATTTACGACAAAACTCACAAAATGGGATTGATTTATATGGATAGGGAAGTAAGGATAGAAAATATAGAAGAATATGAAATGCCCGATTTAAGTCAAGAAGAAAAAGATTATCAAAAGCTATGGAAATTATTCTACAATACAATCGCAATAAAAGAACGCAAAAACGACCGTTGCCGTATGAACTTTATGCCAAAAAAATACTGGAAAAATATGACGGAGATGATGGAATAATAGTCTATTTATTAAAGCATAGCTAAATGACAAATTTTACTTGATAAACCTAGTATTATACTATATAATTTAATTATAAATTCCGAAACTTTCTCAATTTAAGAGTAAAAATATTATGATGTTTTCAAAAATACTTATCGCCAATAGGGGCGAGATAGCGGTACGGATTATCCGTGCTTGTAAAGAGATGGGAATCTCTACGGTGGCTGTTTTTTCTGAGGCCGATAGAGATGCTTTTCATGTGGTGCTAGCGGACGAAAGCTATTGCATAGGTCCTCATGCCAGTACCGATAGCTACCTAAATATGTCGGCTATTATTACGGCGGCGGTTACTAGCGGTGCGCAAGCGATTCATCCGGGATATGGATTTCTTAGCGAAAATACTAAGTTCGCTAGACTTTGCGAGAAGTGCAATATCAAATTTATCGGTCCTAAAGCGGATGTTATCGACATTATGGGCGATAAGGATAGCGCTCGTCGCACGATGAAAAAGGCGGGTGTTCCTGTAATTCCGGGTACCGATATTTTGCAAAATGTAGTCGAGGCTAAAAAAGCGGCTAATGCGATGGGTTATCCTGTTCTCTTAAAAGCCCGTAGTGGTGGCGGTGGCAAGGGGATTAGGCTTGTTGAGAATGAGTCGCAGATAGAAAATGCTTACAATATGGCAAGCGCTGAAGCATTTGCCAGCTTTTCTGATGGTGCGTTGTATATGGAAAAGTTTTTATTTCCTGTTAAGCATATCGAGGCACAAATTTTGTGCGATAAATTTGGTAATGCTGTGTGCTTAGGCGAAAGAGAATGTAGCGTACAAAGGCGAAATCAAAAACTGATAGAAGAAAGCCCGTCACCAGCTGTTACTGAAAAGCAACGCAAAGAAATCATTGCCATAAGCAGAAAGGCCGCTTTAGCGTGCGGATATGTAAATGCAGGTACCATAGAGTTTTTAATGGATAAAGATGGTAAGTTTTACTTTATGGAAATGAATACTCGTTTACAGGTAGAGCACGGTGTAACAGAAATGGTTACGGGTATAGATATTGTTAAGTGGCAAATTAGAATTGCGGCAGGTACTAAACTTAGTTTTACTCAAGCCGATGTTATGTTAGAGGGTAGTAGTATAGAGTGCCGTATCAATGCTGAAAATCCAAAAGCAAACTTTAGACCAAGTGCGGGCAGGGTAGAGTTACTACATTTTCCCGCAGGTCCTAGTGTGCGAATTGACAGTGCACTTTATCAAAAATATTCTGTACCTCCGTTTTACGATAGTATGATAGCTAAAATTTTAGTTCACGCACGCACTAGAGAAGAAGCAATCCGCAAAATGCGAGCGGCCCTTTGTGAGTTGGTAATAGAAGGAATAGACCACAACGCCGAATTCTTACTGGAAATTCTATCTATGAAAGATTTTGAAAAAGGTTCTTATACGGTGGATTTGCTTAATAAAAAATAATTTAAAACAGTATTAATAAAAATATTATTAAATTTACCAAAATTTGGAAGTGTTTTTTATTAAAAACCGCTTGACAAGTTGCAAAAAGTGTTATACAATATAGGTCAATGTTGTGCAAAGGTGCGTTCGAATTCTATTTGGAGTTCGTCGTGCCTTTTTGCAATATTTTAGACATTAAGTAAATGTGATGTTTTATTTAATGCTATAAACCTAATCAAATAATAAATCGACATTAAATTTCAAGGAGTCTTTTAAGAAAGAATGAGAAAGTTAAAAACAAATAGTATAAAAAGTATATTGCTTATATTTCTACTAGTGTTAGTAGTAGCAATGGCAGGAGTAGCA